>Ga0137364_10001166_pt1 | contig 12033 bp, 10 predicted proteins | sample SagtaG_10_FD_104798 | JGI IMG/M metagenome (GOLD analysis project Ga0137364, IMG submission 104798) | Vadose zone soil microbial communities from Sagehorn Ranch, Mendocino, California, USA - Sage1_L_20_16 metaG | ecosystem: Environmental > Terrestrial > Soil > Vadose zone | place: USA... | reverse complement strand
TACACGCCGTTTTCTTTCGAGCTGCCGCGTCGACTCGCAACGGGCACACATCGGCTGGTACTGCGCGTCGATGATACGCCGCATCCGTTCAAGCTCGAAGGGAAGCAGGGGTACGGGCCGGCGCGAGGAATCTGGCAGACGGTGTACCTGGAAGCACGGGGAGGCGCGCCGCTCGCCGCGGTGCACTTCACTCCGTGGCACGACTTGGGGGGCGTGCGCGTCGACGCGCGGCTGCTGGAGCCCGCGCCGCGCGCGCTCAGCTTCAGCGTTGCATTCACGAATCGTGACGGGCAGCCAATCTTCACAGGGCGAATTGCCCGCGGCGCGACAACGGCACACCTCGAGATTCCGCTGCCCAATGCGCGGCGCTGGTCGCTCGACGATCCGTTCCTGCACGACGTCACCGTGCGTGTCAGCGGGAGCGGGCTGAGCGAAGATCGCGTGAGCACATACTTCGGCATGCGGACGATATCGGTGGTGGATCTGCCGGGCACGGACTATCCGTATGTCGCGCTCAACGGCACGCCGGTCTTTCTGCAGCTCGCACTCGACCAGGCCTACCATCCGACCGGCTACTACACATTTCCCACCGACAGCATCTTGCGGGATGAAATCCTGCGGGCGCGCCTGATTGGTCTCAACGGACTGCGCGAGCACGTCAAGATCGAGGCTCCCCGAAAGCTCTACTGGGCCGATCGCCTGGGCGTGCTGATCATGGCCGACATCCCGAACTGGTGGGGCCCGCCCGATTCGGCGGCGTTTCATGAGCACGATGTCGCGCTCCGCGGCATGCTCGATCGCGACTACAACCATCCGGCGATCTTTTCCTGGGTGCTGTTCAACGAGACGTGGGGCCTCCTCACCCGGGACAGCAGCAGCCAACGGTATTTGCCGGAAACGCGAGCGCGGGTCGCGCGCGACTACGACCTCGCGAAGTCGCTCGATTCCACGCGGCTGGTCGAGGACAAGTCGCCGTGTTGTGGACGCGGCCATACGGAGACCGATCTCAACCCGTGGCACGAGTATCGACGCGGTTGGCGGTGGGAGTCGCGCGTCCAGCAGATCAGCGACAGCACGTATCCGGGATCCTCATGGAACTTCGAGCGCCCGTGGCGGCAGGCACGGCAGCCAATGCTGAATTCGGAATTCGGCAATGTGTGGGGGTATGACGGCAGCACCGGCGATGTCGATTGGAGCTGGGATTATCATCGTGCCGTCAACGCGTTTCGCCGCCATCCCAAAGTCGCGGGCTGGTTGTATACCGAGCACCACGACGTCATCAACGAATGGAATGGCTACTGGCGGTTTGATCGCACGCGGAAAGAGACGGGGTTCGGGTCGATCGTGGCGGGCATGTCGATTCGCGACTTACACTCGCCGCTGTATATCGCGGTAGGAGATTCCGAGTTGAGTCATGCGGCACACGCGGGAGAGCGTGTGGAAGTACCGCTCTACGCCTCATTCCTGACCGGCAACACGAGCTACGGCGATTCGCTGACCCTCCGCACGGAGCTGCGCGGCTGGAACGCGCTGGGTGAGGAAAAGTCGTACGGCTCCTCGGTCCGCCGCATCCCGTACCGGCCCTGGATGTCGGAAGCGCTCGCGCCGCTGTCCCTCCCAATGCCGGATGAGCCGGCGGTCGTAGTCCTCGCGGTGCGGCTTGAAAACGACGCCGGACTGATCCTGCATCAGAACTTCACGACGTTTGCCGTCGACGGAACGGTGGCCGACACGGTGCGGCTCGTCGATGGACGCCGCGCCCGCGTGGTCCATGTTCCGGCGACCGCGGTGCAGTCCGGGCACTGGAGTCTCAAGCAATGGACCGTCTTGGGCCGCAAACTGAACGGCACCGGCAGCGGATACTTCGAGTACCGCCTGCCCTGGCCCGTGGGACTCGACCCGCGTAGCGTCGCGAGCGCGACGTTCCTCGTCGAGGCGTCGGCCAAGCGGCTGAATGGCAAGGACCGCGACTCGACCATCGCCGACAACGGGGGTGGGGACTACATGCGCGGCGGCGGCTTTCACGATCCCAGCCGCAATCCCAACAGCTATCCGATGACCGGTGAGCATCCGTTTCCGAGCGCCGTCACCGTGCGCATCAACGGGGTTGTCGCCGGACACTATGCGATGGCCGACGATCCCGCCGATTCCCGCGGCATTCTGAGCTGGCATGCCCAGCCACACGACGGTCACCTGCACGAGGCCGGCTCTTATGGAGAGCTGTTGCGCGTCGCGCTCTCGGCGGACGCGCTCGCTGCCGCGGCGCGGAGCGGGGAGATCGTCGTCCAGCTCGAAGTCGCTGACGCCCTGCCGGGCGGACTGGCGATTTACGGGGCCGGATTCGGACGGTATCCCGTCGACCCGACGGTCATTTTTGTGTTGCGATGAGACGGCTCCTGCTGCCGGCGCTGCTTCTCCTTACTTCGGGATGCTCAGTGCACCCCAAGCGCGTGAGCCGGTCGCCATTCGGTACACTTCCCGACGGCCGGGCCGTCGAGGCGTTCACGCTGACCAACGCGCACGGCCTCGAGGTTCGCGTGATCACGTATGGCGCGATCATCACGCACATCGTGATGCCCGGCAAGAACGGCGAGCGTGCGGATGTCGTCCTCGGCTTCGACAGTCTGGCCGGATACCTCGCCGGGTCGCCGTACTTCGGCGCGGTGGTGGGCCGCTATGCCAACCGTATCGCCGGCGGCCGGTTTTCCCTGGACGGCGTCACTTACACGCTCGCGCGCAACAACGGGCCCAACAGCTTGCACGGCGGTGTGCGTGGTTTCGACAAGGTCCTCTGGCAGGCCGATCCGTTCGAGAACGACAGCGCTTCCGGCGTCACGCTGCGATACACGAGCGCCGACGGTGAGGAGGGCTTTCCCGGAACCGTAGCAGCCAGTGTCACCTACACGCTGACCGACGGCAACGAGCTGGTGGTCGCATACGACGCCGCCACCGACAAGGCGACGCCGATCAATCTCTCGCAGCACACGTATTGGAATCTCCACGGCGACGGTCGAGGCACCATTCTCGATCACGTCCTGACGCTGGAGGCGTCGCGGTTCACGCCCGTGGATTCAACGCTGATTCCCACAGGAGCGATGACGCCGGTCGCCGGCACGCCATTCGATTTTCGCGCACCGACCGTGATCGGCGCGCGGATCGATGCCGCACATGAGCAGCTCCGCTTCGGAAAAGGCTACGACCATAACTGGGTGCTCGATCAGAGCGGAGGGAAGCTGGCGCGTGCCGCGCGGTTGGAAGATCCCGTGAGCGGCCGTGTGCTCGACATCTCCACGACTGAACCGGGAATCCAGTTCTACACGGGCAACTTTCTGGACGGGACCATCAAGGGGAAAGGCGGCGCGACGTACGCCCATCGCGGGGCGCTCTGTTTGGAGACACAACATTTCCCCGATTCACCCAATCACCCGACTTTTCCGTCGACGATTCTCCGGCCCGGGCAGCGGTATGCGTCCCGGACGGTGATCCTGTTTTCCATCAGCCATCCCTAGCGGGCGGGCCGGCTGCCGGTTTTTCGTAGACGAAAAGTTCCGTGGGGGTGATCCGGAGCGCGGCACACAGCCGCTCGAGGGTGTCGGCTTGGATGAGGCGGAAGCGTCCGCCGGGGCGCGTTAAGCGGTAAATCGTGTTCAAGCTCAGCCCCGAGTACCTGGATAGGGCATAACCGGTCATACCCCGTTCTTCGAGTAGTTGCCGTAACCGCAGGCGCAACAGCCCCTTACGGCGAAGATGGACCTTCCGACCGCGGTACTTATCCACGCGTCCTCCGTTATTACGCGTCCTCCGTTATATGGATCACCCCGACGCGCACGTCACAGCAAGACGGTCCAAATATCACAGTTACCACGACTATAACACATGCATCTTGTATAGTCAGGTCAGCTTATACCTACGGGGAAACCCTTATAGGGGGTCACCCGAATCCAAGGAGCCGCTGTGCGCATGCGTTCAGGGTTCACGTTCATCGAGATGATGATCGTCCTCGTTATCGCCGGGCTGGTCTATGCCATCGCCGCCAGGCCGGTGCGGGGCGCCTTCGTGGCAGCGTCCCGGCGTTCTGCCACGCGCGAGGTGACGGCGTACCTGTTCCGGACCCGCACGATCGGCATTCAGCAGAGCCGCCGTGCCTGGCTCGTGCGCAGCGGGGACGTCCTCAAGATCATCGTGGACTCCTCCGGCACGAAGGTGCAGATCGGCACCAGTGTCGACATGAACGCCCGCTACGGCGCGACGCTGACCGCGCTTCCCAAAGACAGTATCGAATTCGATCCCCGCGGCTTCGTCGTCCTGCCGGCGTCCACGCCGAAGATCATCGTCACACGGTCGTTGGGAGTCGATACGCTGTGCGTGACCGGGCTCGGTCGGATCACGGTGAGGGGATGCTAATGGGCGCACGACTCTTGTTGCGCCTGCGGCGCGCGTTCGCGCGGGTGCCGACGTCGCGTCGCGGCTACACGATCGTCGAGCTGCTCGTCGCCGTCATGATCTTCAGCGTCGGTTTGCTGGCGATGGCCGGGACCGCGTCGCTCGTCATGATGACCATTGCCGGCTCGCAGACACGGAGCATCGCGGCCGGCGTCGCCGAGTCGCGCTTCGAGCGGCTCCGTTCGCAGACGTGCACGGCGCACGCGAGCGGGGCCGCCATCACCCGTGGATTGCGGGAAGACTGGAGCGTCAAGCAAATGGCGCGGGCCGATGACGTCACCGTGGTGGTGACCATGCTGAGCAATCATCGGCTGCGGACCCAGACATTCCGAAGCTACCTGCCATGCTGACCCGAACCCCTCGTCGTCGCGCGGGCTTCACGCTCGTCGAAATCCTCGTGGTGCTGGTGTTCATGGGGGTCTTCGCGGCTGCCATGGTGAAGCTGCTGTTGCGGCAGCAGCGCTTCTACAATAGCGCGTCCCAGTTGATCCAGACCCGGCAACAGATCCGCCAGGCCGCCTTCATGCTGCCCGGAGACCTGCGTGGCGTCTCGCGGCTCGCGGGGGACATTGCGTCGATGAGCGATTCGTCGATCGAAATCAGGTCTGTCTTCGGCAGCTCCGTGGTCTGCATGGTCAATTCCGCGGCGGGTTGGTTTTCGACGGTTCCGGTGCAGCTCGGAAAGAAATCGGCGCTGAGTAATTTCAGGGTGCTGCCGGTCGCCAACGATTCCGTCGCCATCTACGATGACGGGGTCAGCATCTCGACGATCGACGACGGCTGGCGGCTGGCGCGCATTACTCTAGCCCCGGGGGTCGTGACGGGGGATCTGAACAACAACGGCTGCCCGAGCGCGACCAAGCTGGTCCAGGCCGCCGACCTTACCGTGAGCAATCCCAGCTACCACATCACGATCTCGCCGATCCCGTCGCCGACGATCGTCCAGGGGGCGGCGATCCGGTTCTTCCGGCGCGTGCATTACAGCCTCTATAAGTGGGCGACCGACGGCAAATGGTATCTAGGCTATTTCGACTGCCTGCCGGTTCGCGTGCCGAACTGTACGACCCTCCAGCCAATCGCGGGCCCGCTGCGTCCATACGCCGCGCCGGGCACGACGAGCGGCCTGGAGCTCACGTATTACGACTCCACCGGTGCCGTGACGGCGAACCGGACGCTGGTGTCGCGGATCAGTCTGGTCGTCCGCGGCCAGGGTGAAACGACGATCAATCTCACCGGTGCCGCTGCGATTCCGCTGCGCGACTCGATGCGCATCGAAATCGGCCTGCGGAACCGCAACTGAGCACAGAGGGCGATATGCGGCTGAGTCTACGGTCAGAGCGAGGTGTGGCATTGCTCGCGGCGTTGGGGGCCATCGTCCTCATCGGCGTGATCATTGCCGGCGTGCTGTTTTCGGTTACGCAGGACTTCCGGATCAGCGACAACGCGCTGCGCCAATCGCGCGCGACGGCGACCGCTGAGCTGGGGTTAAACCGCATCGTCACAGAGTGGGTCCTGGCTGACAACCAGCGGCTGAAAACCGGTGACACGCTCCGCCGCTCGTTCACCGCGTCCGGCGGCGGCATCTCCACGGTCATGGTCACGCGCCTCCCCGGTCCGTTTTTCTGGGCGGTGTCCGAAGGGACGTCGGGAGCGACGCGCAGCACCTTTCTCGCACGCCGCCGGTACGGCGTCTTGCTCCGACTCGACATGCCGCAGATGAACTTCCTTGGCGCCGTCACGACGCAAGGAAATACGACCATCAACGGTAACGTCACCGTGAACGGTACTGACGCCCCCCCCTCCGGTTGGGCGAGCTGCAGCGCGGGCGCGAGCGTTGCCGGCGCAGCGATCTCGCCGACGACGACGGCCACCGTCAACGGAAGCGTAACAGTGAACGGTACTCCGCCGCTGTTGACGACGCCGGCGGCGGCCGACACCAACACCTACTTCAATTATGGCGGCACGAACTACACGACACTGGCCGCGACCGCGAACCTGACGTATCCAGGCGGGACGAGTCTGAACGGTGTGCTCCCGATGAGCGCCGGTGGCGTTTGTGTCGCCAGCTTGATCCCCGCGAACTGGGGCGAGCCGACGCACACGGTCCCGGCCGGTGCGTGCGAGACCTACTTTCCGATCATCCACGTGTTGGGGAACCTGAGTGTCAATACCGGCCGTGGGCAGGGAGTCCTGCTCGTGGACGGCGACATGACCGTGGCCGGCAATTTCTCGTTCACGGGGGCCATCATTGTGCGCGGCGGTCTCAAGATGTCGGGCACTGGCAACAAGGTCGTCGGTGCCGTCATGGCCGCGAGTGTCTCCGTCGATGACAACGTATCGCTGTCTGGTAACACCTCCGTGCTGTATTCGTCCTGCGCCTTGATCGCCGCCCTGTCGGCCAACGCCTATCCCAAGGCGGCCAGGCAGCGGGCCTGGGTGGACGTCTTCTAGAAAGCAGGGACGGACCTGCTGTCACCGGGGTGCGCTGTGTTTCGAGACCCGGCATTTCCCGGACTGCTAGCCGGGGCGGGGGTGCGCGCGCCGGGCTCGAACCGACGCTTCAGTGTCAGAAACGGCCGCTCGATGACGAAGTAGGATCCGGTCGCGAGGGCGATGCAGACGAGGACTCCAGCCACGAACTCCCCGACCTTGCCGGCCACGCGGACGTGATACCCGACGCCGATGCCCCACATGTGCCACAGATACATCGGGTAGGAAATCGTTCCGAGGTACCGCACGACGGGGGTTTCCAGCCACGCCCAGAGCCTCGTCCGGTAGAGCCGCAGTAGTTGGACGATGAAGACCGCGAGGAGGACGGCGTCGACGGTGAAGCCCGCGGTATAGTGCCACGTGGTGCCGATCGCGGCCCGCGACGCGACCAGTAGGACGAGCGTCGCGAGCGGTGCCAGCGGGGAGAAGCTCAGCCGTGCGGCGACTGCGTCGAACGCGCGCGTGGTGGCCGTGAGCGCGAGCAGGCAGCCTACCGCGAGATTGTCGAAGCGCGTGTCGAAGGCGTTGTAGACGTAAGCCGATCCGACGTGGAATCCCGCGTAGAGTACCGTTCGCCACAGCACGACGGCGCCAATCACGACCGCGAGCGTGCGTGCCGCGCGCCGCGTCCCCCCGCGCAACAGCACCAGCAGCAGGAGCGGCCAGAGCAGATAGAACTGCTCCTCGATGCCGAGGGACCAGGCGTGGGTAATCGATGTCGTGGGGTGACCGTTCAGGGCGTTGTAGTAGTTGACCACATAGAAGAGAGACGAGAGACCCAGCCCCGCCGGCCAGGGCTGACCGCGGAAGTGATCGATGGCAAAGGAGACGGCGAGAAACGCGTAATACGCCGGAAAGATGCGGAGCATGCGCCGCGCGTAGAACTGCCGTAGCGAGACCGTGCCGGCGACGGCGTGCTCCTTGAGCAGCAACCACGTGATGAGGAATCCGCTGAGCACGAAGAACCCGCTCACGCCGAGGTCCCCCGGCACGGCGGTGATCCCGAAGTGGTAAACGATGACGGTAAACACTGCGACCGCCCGCAGGCCATCGAGCGCGGGGAGGTGGGTGGATCGCATGTTCATGGGTGCCCGGGGCACCGCGCTTGCCGGCCCGGATTTAGACCGCTACGCGCAGGCGCTCGGGCGCCAGTAGGCGGTCGCGGTAATAGGCAATCGACGATCGCAGTCCCTCGTCGAGATCGACCTCGGGGCTATAGCCCAACTCCTCGCGTGCCAGAGCGATCGACGCGAGCGAGTGGCGCACGTCACCCGCACGGGGCACATCGTGCTCTGGCTCGATGTTCACGTCCAGGAGATCGGCGATGCGTTGCCACAGCTCGTTGATGCTGGTCGCCGTGCCGCTGCCGATGTTGAACACCATGCCGGCGGCCTGCGTCGCGGGTGCGTGACACGCGAGCAGATTGGCATCGACGGCGTTGCTGACGAACGTAAAATCCCGCGTCTGGCCGCCGTCGCCGTGAATCACGGGCGTCGCGCCTCGCAAGGCGGCCGCAATGAACAACGGGACGACGGCGCCATACTGTGACTCGAGGTTCTGGCGCGGCCCGAAGATGTTGAAGTACCGCAGGACGACGGTCTCGACTCCGTGGGTGCGCCAGAACGCCTGGCAGTACGCCTCGCCCGCGACCTTCGATGCGGCATACGTCGACAGCGGCCGCGGGAGTAACCCCTCGTGATTGGGAAGCTCGGCCGCATCGCCGTAGGCGGCGGTGGATCCCGCAAACACGACGCGCCGTACTTTGGCTTCCTGCGCCGCCAGCAGCACGTTCAAGGTGCCCGTGACGTTCACCTGATGCGCCATCGTGGGATTCCGCGTGGAGCGGGGCACGGACGTCACCGCGGCGAGATGCACGACGTAATCCACTCCTTGCATCGCGCGGCGGCACACCTCGAGTCGCGCGACGTTGCCGCGAATGAACCGGATGCGATCACGGACGTTCCGCAGGTGCTCGCGACGACCTGTCGACAGGTCGTCGAGCACGGAGACGTCGGAGCCATCCTGAACCAGGCGCTCGACGAGATGCGAGCCGATGAATCCGGCACCGCCGGTGACAAGGTATCGCACGTCGTTCGCGTAAGGCACGAACCGGGCCACCCTGATCGGTGTATTTCTTGCCGCGAGTGGAGCACAGCGCGCCGTGTGGAGCGCTCGCGTTGTCGCGTGACGGCCACAGTGTGTCGGCCACAGCGTGTCGGATTAACCCTCGGAGGAACTGCGAGTGATGAATGATCTGCTGCGGCGCGTCCGACGGACCCCCGAACGTCTGCTGCATCCGCTGCGGCGGCGCAAGGCGATCGAGGCGCTGCGCGGCCGGCAGCGGCCGAACACCGTGTTGGTCGTCTGTCACGGCAACATCTGTCGCAGCCCAATGGCGGCCGCCCTGCTGGCGCGCGAGCTGGCGCCACTCGCGATCACCGTGCACTCGGCCGGGTTCATCGGCTTCAATCGTCCGTCTCCCGTCGAGGCGGTCGGTGCCGCGACACGCCATGGCCTTGATCTGGCCGCGCACCGCTCGCGGCCTGTGACGGTCGAGGCTGTTCGCAGCGCGGATCTCATCATCGTGATGGAGTGGAGTCAAAAACGGCTGCTCTGCGAGCGCTACGGATGCGCGCCGCGCGACGTGATCGTGCTGGGCGATTTCGACCCGCAGCCGGAGGGCCGCACCATTCGCGATCCGTTTGAGCAGGGCCGTGACGTGTTCGAGCAGGTCTACGAAAGGATCGCGCGCTGCGTGCGGCAACTCGGCGCCATTCTGAGTGCCGACGAAGTTCGCTCCCCTCCCGCCGCTTCACCGACGCCCTCGCCGTCGTAACGCGCGTTTGTTGCGCGCGGGCCATAGGCGTGCGGATTGGCCGCAGCAATCACGCTGTCAATTGCCGAGTTAATGGAATTCTCGCCTACCAGACGGTTGGCCCAAACCTTGCCGCCGTGACCCGCGAGCCATGCCATGCTGGTGTGGCTGTCGTTTCACAATGAGGTGGTCAATGTCACACCGGGAAAGTGCGCGCCTTCATAGGGGCGTTTTGATACGGAGCACGATGCTGGCTGGGGCGGTGCTGTTGGCGGCGTGCAGTGACGCCGTCAGTCCCGCCCACCACGATCGGGGACTCCCCGCGTTTGCGACGACCGCAGGTACGGGCATCATGCTGGATCAGGTCGTCGGAACGCTCGGTGAGAACGGTTATCACATCGGTAAAGGGTTCGAGCCGACGAATCCGCACCTTGGTGACGCGATCGTCGCAACATTCTTCTGGTCGGGCACCAACACGATCACCACGGTGGCTGACCATCTGTGCGACGCGGTTCCCCAGCCGGACGGGAACGATGGCACGCCGGTCGGCAACACGTACACGCTGGTTGAGTCCGTCAGCTCCGGCGGCATCTCGATGGCCACCTATGTGGCCACGAACGTTCAGAACTTTCCGGACCCAAACCCCGATCAAAGCACCTCACTCTGCGTGCACGCCATCTTCGCGCAGCCGGTTGTGGACGGTGGCGAGCTGCTCTCCGCGTGGAGCGGGGTGAACTCGGTAACAGCGCAAGCGCTGGGTGAGCACCGGTCGGCATCGGGGTCGGGCTCGACGACGCCCACGGTTGCCGATCCGGGGTCGGTCGCTATGGGAGCGGGTGCGCTCGCCTACGGGGTGTCGATGTCGACCGCGTTGGTCGGTACTGAGGCACCAGCGGAGTTCACGACGCTGGCAGTTCAGTCCGACGACTACTTCATAGACGAGACCAACTACCTCGTCGCGGCCGATGCGCGCTCGGTCGAGCCGCAATGGGGTTGGGAGTTCACGCAGCCGAGCACGTGGCTCGCGAGCACGCTCGTCCTCAACCCATCGCAGGACCATCTCGCATTCACCGTCCAGCCGCAACGGACGCTGCCGTTTACGAGGATGTCACCAGTCGAGGTGAAGGTGGTCGATGACCAGGGCAATACGATTGCCGGCTACACCGGTCCGGTGACGATTGCCATCGGGCATAACGGCGGCCTGCTCCTGCACGGCACGCTGTCGGGCACGAAGACCGTAAATGCAGTGAACGGCGTCGCGACGTTCTCGGATCTGAGCATTGATCAGCTCGGGAACGGATACACGCTGGTCGTCAGCGGCGCGGGTGTGACCGGCGCCGAGAGTGCACCCTTCAACATCGGCGTGTTCTGAAGAACGGAGACGGCATATGACGAACCGGAGCACGATCGCGTCCCGCGTTGGGGCACTCGCCGCAGCGCTCGTCCTACTGAGCTGTTCGGAGTCCGTCGGTCCCGAGCGCGACGGTTTCCGCGGCGCCCCGTCTTTCGCCACGACGGGAGGCGGCGGTATCACGCTTGACCAGCATATCGGGACTGCCAACCTCCAACAGACCGACTTCATGATTAAAGGGTTCGACAACGGCAACCCGCGGCACGGGGATGCGGTCGTCGCCACCTTCTTCTGGACCAGCGCGACCACCACCAACATCATCACCTCGGTGTTCGACGTCACGAACGACGCGAACTTCACACCCGTCGGCAACACGTATCAGTTGGTCGAGTTCGTGCACGCCGGCAACTCGTCGATGGCCACGTACGTAGCGACGAACGTCCAGAACTTTCCCGATACGGACCAGACCCCGAGGTTGGCAGTGCGCGCGAACCTCTCGGAGACGATTTCCGACGGGGGGATCCAGCTCTCGGCGTGGACGGGCGTCGCGAGCGACTTCGCTCAGGCGCTGGGGATAGAGCACAGCTCGGGCTCGGGGTCGGGCACCTCGTACGATGCTGATCCGGGCCCGATCAATATCGAGGCGGGGGCGCTGGCCTACGGCGCGTCCGTCGTGACTAACCCCGCCGCCCTGGTCGACGCCGCGCCGCCGCCGGCCCCGTGGACCAGCATCAACGTGTTGAGCGACAACTTCTTCCTTGAGGAGCCCAATTATTTGGTGTCGAGCAGTGCGCAGTCGGTGGACCCCCAGTGGCATCGGGCTTTCAGTCAGTCGAGCACGTGGTTGGCCACGGTCCTCTCGCTGAACCCAGGGTCGGCGCCGCCACCGCCGCCACCGCCGCCACCGCTGCTTTCGCTGCTACGGCGGCCACCG
>Ga0137364_10001165_pt1 | contig 12035 bp, 11 predicted proteins | sample SagtaG_10_FD_104798 | JGI IMG/M metagenome (GOLD analysis project Ga0137364, IMG submission 104798) | Vadose zone soil microbial communities from Sagehorn Ranch, Mendocino, California, USA - Sage1_L_20_16 metaG | ecosystem: Environmental > Terrestrial > Soil > Vadose zone | place: USA... | reverse complement strand
CTCGTTGGTGGCCGGCACGCTTTCAAACGGGCTCGTCGAGACAGTCAGCTCTTTCCATTTGTTGCTCAGCTCGGCATGCCTCTTCCCGTCAAAACCGCTGCCCACATGACCGATAAAGCGCAGCTTCTTCCCTTCGTACAAACCCAGCAACAACGAACCAAATGGAATTGCCTCGGTGCGCGCTTCGGTCCAGCCGCCAACAACAGCATCGAGCGTCTGGCTCACTTTCAGCTTCGCCCAATTCGCGCTGCGATCGCCGACATAAACGCTGTCGGCGCGTTTCGCCACAATGCCTTCGAGGCCGTTTTCTTTCGCCAGTTCGAACAGTTCGTTTCCGTGCTCTAACTGATGGTCGGAGTAGCGAAACCGCTCCGACGCGTGCAGCAGGCGGCCCAGCAACTGTTTGCGTTCGAGCAGCGGGGCGTCGCGAAGGTCGTATCCGTCGCAATAAAGAATGTCGAACGCGAAGTAAACGACCGGCGTCTCGCGTATCAGCATTTCGCCGGGGGCGCGCACGTGCATGCGCTCCTGCAAGCGCTGAAAGTCGCCGCGCCCGCGCGCATCGAGCGCCACAATCTCGCCGTCGAGAATCGCCTCGCTCGCGGCGAAAACTTTTGGAAGCGCCGCCAATTCCGGATAGCGCTTGGTGATGTCAATGTTGTTGCGCGAGCGCAACGTCAGCGCTCCATCCCTAATCCACGCCAGGGCGCGGACGCCGTCCCACTTAATCTCGAAGAGCCAGCTCGGATCGGAGAACGCATGCTCGGCGAGCGTCGCCAGCATTGGCTCGATGCGCGACGGCATCGCGCCTTTGCGCGCGCCCTGCAACTCGACGGCGCGGATCTGGCTCGGACTGCGCTTCGGCGGCGCCTGCTCGGCAATCTCCTCGATGCTCCGCCCTGTCAGAACCGAGCCGTCGTGCTCATCAATATTCCACTTCGGATCTTCGGCGGCGTCTTTGTGTTTGATGAGCAGCCACTCGTTGCCTTTTTCGCTGCGCTTCAGCTTGACCAGGACGAAGCTGCCGCGCAGCTTCTCTCCATTCAGGCTGAATTTAATCTCGCCTCGTTGCAGTTGCAGCAACGCGTCGAGGCCCGCCGCCTGGGGCTTACCGGGATCGTCTTCCACGACAAACGTTCCGCGGTCCCAGACCATGACGCTTCCCGCGCCGTAGTTGCCTTCGGGAATCTTGCCCTCGAAGCCGCCATACTCCAGCGGATGATCCTCGGTCATCACTGCAAGCCGTTTGTCGGCATTGCTCTGCGAAGGCCCCTTAGGTACCGCCCAGGACTTCAACGTGCCGTCAATCGCCAGCCGGAAGTCGTAGTGCAGCCGCGTCGCGGAATGCTTTTGCACCACGAACGTGTTTCCGTACTCCGCGGCGGGACGGACTTCCAGCCGCAGCTTCGGCATTGGCTTGGGCAAGCGCGTACCGGCCCGCTGCGGCTTGCCTGCCGGGGCGGGCCCGCCCTTCTTCGTTTCCTCCGGTTCACCCGCAGGCTCCGGCGTGCGGTCAAACTTCCGCTTTCGCCGGTATTCTTCGAGCTTCGCCATGGGTGCATTCTACCCCACGGCCTTCCTGATGTTGTGGCGGCGTACCGGCATTTGTCTTGCGAGATTCCTCTCCACGGATGCGTTCCGCAATGGAAAGAATTGGTATACACCGCGGCAATTTTAGAAGTGGCAAACAAAAGACTTAGAGCATACGGAACTTGGAAGAATATACGGAAGACTGGAAGTTCGACTGTAACAGCGAAGAGAGGCGCCCCCTGCCCACCCCCGTACTGTTGGATCGTTATCAAAACAAAGGACCTGCAAATTGGGCAGTTCGCAATTGGTTGAAAAGAAAGAGGTTCAAAAAGTGTGGCAAAACGGAAGCAATTCGCAAGTGATTGAAAATAGAGAAAGGGAGCGAGTACGGGTTTGGCGTCTCAGAGGCAATACTTTGTTACCATAAAATGACGTCTTTGCGTAGGAAAATATAAGTGCTGTGAATGCTTGCGGTTGGAGATGCGAGGTTAAAGGCTGGACAGAAGAGATTCAGGCACTCCTTATTTGGCTTGCCTAGAAACAGGTCGCAATTTAGCCTCAAAGTGCAAGGGGAGCCGTGACCATGCGTCAATCAAAGGTTCAGACTCGACAGGTTCACACGCGACTTAGTACTCAACTTAACGCGCGACAGGGCACTCCACTTGACACGCGACTGGGCCGAGCGGCGGTCCAGATTTTTGCCGCCAATGAGCGCATGAACCAGGTGCTTATCGAACATCTTGACCCTGCCGCCTGGAGGGCCAAGCCGCCCGGCAAGGCCCGCACGATTGTGGCGATCTTCACCCACATGCACAACGTCCGCACCAAGTGGGTCAGGCTTACCGCTCCGCACCTAAAGGTTCCACGTCAGCTCGACCGCGCGCACTGCACGCCGAAGCAGGCCCGCTCGGGATTGGCGGAGAGCGCTGCTCGCTGCGGGGAGATGCTCGCTGAAGCGCTCGGCGGAGGAGGGGGCCGCGTCGAGAGGTTTCTCCGAGACGGCTGGGGCCGGCCCTGGCCGGTTGGCGTGGAAATGTTGTGCTACATGATTTCTCACGAAGCCCACCATCGCGGGCAGGTGTGTATGCTCGCGCATCAGATGGGGTTCCCGTTACCGATCGACGTGACCTCGGGGCTCTGGAATTGGGAAAAGCTGTGGAAAACATGCGGCTGGCCTGGCGGCCCTGGTGAGTAAGCCCGATTCAGGAGGTTTCCTCGTGATCTTGGTGAAGCGCAAGGGCCAGTGGCTCATTCCAAGTCGCCTCACACGAACTTGACTCTCCCGCACACGCAAAACCGGCGTATGCGGCACCCGGCATCATTGGCAGGCAGGATTGAAGAGAGATTCCTCACATTCGCAAGCCAACCGCCTCGCAGGAGCGGGCTTGCTGCGCTCGGAATGACAGTTGGTGTTGGCGAGAAAGAGCACAAGCAGGCTCGGGCAAAAGCGGTGCCCTGCAAGTCCCTTTGCAACATGGACATGCCCCACCCAGGATTCGCCTTGCTTTCCCCCTAGGCGCCAACTAACCTTACAAATCGGAACCAATTTGGGAAACGGTTGGCTTTCAAGGCAAAGCGACCCTGGGAAACTTTTGTAAAGGAGTTTCTGCATGGCCACAACGGTCTGGAAGGGACATCTCACCTTCGGTTTAATTTCGATCCCCGTACGGATGACCACGGCGGCGCGGGGCGAACGCATCAGCTTCAACCAACTGCACAAGGAATGTCACTCGCGTCTGAAGCAGCCCCTGTTTTGCCCGCACTGCAACCGCATGGTGGAGCGCTCCGAAATTGTGAAGGGCTACGAATACGAGAAAGATCAGTACGTGCTCTTCAGCGAAGAGGAACTCGACAAGATCGAGCCGGCCTCGGCGCGCGTCGCGGAGATTATGGAGTTCGTGAAGATCGGCGAAGTAGATCCGCTGTACTTCGATGCGTCCCATTATCTTGCGCCGGATGAAGGCGGCGCGAAGGCGTACCAGTTGCTGATGAAAGCGATGGAAGAATCGGGGTACGCGGCGATTGCCAAGCTCACCATGCACCAGCGCGAGCATGTCGTGGTGGTGCGACCCGGATCGAAGGGTTTGACGCTGCACACGATGTTCTACTCCAACGAAATTCGCGCTGCTGAATCCTCTTCGACGGACAAAGTCGAGCTGAAGGATCAGGAAAAGAAGCTGGCGCAGCAGTTAATCGAGAATCTCGCGGTGCCGTTCGAACCGCAGAAGTATAAGGATGCCTATCAGGAAAACGTGCGCGGGATGATTGCCGCCAAGCTCAAGGGCCAGGAAGTCACCGAGGTCGCCCAGCCGCACATGGCTCCGGTGATCGACTTGATGGAAGCGCTGAAAAAGAGTTTGGCGGAGCGTCAGGCGCCGGCCAAAAAGCCGCCAGTGCGCGCCGTCGAGCCAGCAGGCCCCGTTGCCGTTCCGAAAAAGGGGAAGAAAGCGGTCGGCTAAGGAAAGCAGTACAATCATTTTTCATGGGCACCACGGACAGATTCAGCCGCGACGAAGTCCAGCGTATTCTGGGTCTGTCTCCAAAACAATTGGACTACTGGGATCGCCTCGAGTTGGTCTCCGCGCGGAATGATCAGGGCAACCGTTTTTACGATTTCCGCGACCTCATCGCCCTGCGCACCGTTAAGCAACTGATCGAAACCGGTGTTTCGGCCAATCGCTTGCGACGCGCGCTCGCAGCGCTTCGTGAAAAACTTTCCCAAGTCCAGGCGCCGTTGACCGAGCTGCGGATTCTTTCCGATGGAAAAGACGTCATCGTCGAGCGCGAAGGCGCGCGGCTGGAGCCACTGACCGGCCAGTTCGTGATGAATTTCGAGACGCGCAAGCTGGATGAAGAGGTCCAGGTGATTTCCGAGCGCGGCGCGGATGAGTGGTTCGCGTTGGCGCTCGATTACGAAGCGGACCGAGCAAACCGCAAGACCTGGGCCGAGGCCATTCACGCGTACGAAAATGCTTTGCGAAGCGATCCCGGACGGACCGACGCGCTCATCAACTGCGGAACGCTGTACTACGAACAAGGAAATTTCGAAAAAGCTTCGGACTGTTTCCGGCGCGCCATTGAATCCGACCCAGGGAGCGGCTTGGCGCACTCGAATTTGGGAAGCGTCCTAGAGGAAATGGGTCAATTGGAAGAAGCACGGCAACATCTCCGGCTGGCGGTGCGCCTCGATCCGGAACATCCCGACGCGCACTACAACCTGGCTTTGGTCTGCGAAAAACTTGGCGCTTTTGACGAAGCGCGCGAGCACTGGCAAAGTTATTTGCAACTCGATCCAGGGAGTCCCTGGAGCGACTATGCTCGCCAGCGCCTGGCCTCCTCGAAATTCGCCAAGTCTGCCACCCGCCGCTGATTCAACGGATGCTTGGGACGCGCTAAAGCGCGCCCCTACTACTCCTTCCGGCAGAAAGCGTTGCCAACGAACTTCAGAGGCAGGACGCTAAGCAATCTTCAGTTTTTTCTGCATCTCTTCGAGCGAGATGCCCTTGGTTTCCGGGTAGAAGAACAACACCACGAAGAATTGCACCACCATCATTGCGGAGAAAAACGCGAAGGGGTAACCACCGGATGAGGCCGCCATCAGCGGAAACGTCCAGGAAATCAGCGCGTTCATGATCCAGTGGGAAAAGCTGCCGAGGCTCTGCCCTTTGGCGCGCACGCGGTTCGGAAACACTTCGCTGAGGTAGACCCAGATCACTGCGCCCTGGGAAAATGCAAAAAAGGCGATGAAGCCAATCAGCATCCACACCAGCAAATCTTCGTGGCGGCCCGTCAGGAAGATGCCAGCGACACCGGCCAGACAAAGGCACGTGCCCACCGCTCCGATAAGCAGCATGGTCTTGCGCCCGAGTTTGTCAATCACGGACATGGCAATCACGGTGAAAATAAGATTGGTAGCCCCGACGGCCACGGATTGCAGGTCGCCGGAGCCTTTGCTGAATCCGGCGTGCTCGAAAATTGCATTCAGGTAGTAGAGAATGGCGTTGATGCCCGTGAGTTGATTGAACATGCCGATGGTAATCGCCAGGAAGATTGGCAGGCGGTATTTCGCGGTGAAGAGCGCGTCGCTGGTGACGTGCTCGGCATCGATGGATTCCACGATTTCCCGCAATTCCTGTTCAGGATTTTCCTCTCCGGTCATTCGAAGCACTTCTCCAGCTTCGTTGGTTCTCCTCTTCTTGACCAGCCAGCGGGGGCTCTCCGGAATCCCGAGAAGCATCACGAGGAAAAGCAGCGCCGGCACGGCGGAAATGCCGAGCTTCCAGCGCCACTCCGCGCCGCCAAAGCCCATGATGCCGATCAAGTAGTTGGAGAAATAAGCCAGCAGGATTCCGAACACAACGTTAAACTGAAAAACACCAACCAAGCGCCCGCGCCATTTCGCAGGCGCAATTTCCGCGATATACATCGGCCCGAGAACGGATGATCCGCCAATCCCAAGCCCACCGATGAAGCGGAAAAAGACCAGGGCGCTCCAGTTCCAGGCAAACGCACAGCCGGCCGCAGAAACCACGTATAGAACAGCCATCCAGCGCAAGCTCGCGCGACGCCCAAGGCTATCGCCCGGAATGCCGGCGAGCATCGAGCCAATCACCGTGCCTACCAGCGCGGCGGCGACGGTAAATCCTTCCCAGAACGGTGAGAGATGATACAGAGCTTTCAGCGGCTGGATGGCTCCAGAAATCACCACGGTGTCAAATCCGAAGAGCAGTCCTCCCAACGCTGCAACCACCGTGCTTTTCAAAAGCGTGGAATTCAGTTTCATGGCACCGACCCTTGGTTAACAAAACAAAAGTTAATAAAGCAACGGGATTGTACAGAAATGGATTCTGAAATGCGAGGAGGCTTTCAGTAAGGTCAGCGCGCGCCGTTGAACAGAGCAAAGCGATCCACGAAGCAGCGTTGTTCGAACAAAATGTGGTGAATTTCTGCGCTTCCAACGCTCACGAAAATCTTGGCAAAAACATCCCTGTGTGCCGCTTGTGCTCCGCGAAGCCGGGACCGAATTCCTGAGTGAGGAACGACTCTTCGCGGCGGGCCTTGATGTAAAAGGAGAGCCAGACCACGGCCACAGCAAGCAGAGCGCGCACTTCGCCAAAGGTGATGGCCGTTCCCAGAAGCGCGAGTAAAATCCCGGTGTAGATGGGATGGCGAATGGAACGGTAGGGACCTGTTCGAATCAGTTCGTGCCCTTCTTTGAGGGTGACTGCGCCGCTCCAATTGGTGCCCAGATGCCAGCGCGCCCAAAACGCCACGACGATTCCCGCGGCGGTCAGCAGAACGCCAATCCATTCGCCGGCGGGACCAGCGGAAACAAAACGGCTCCCCAGCCAGCCATAGCGGACCTGCGGTTGAGAAAGCAAATAGAAACCTAGCGCGAGCGGAAGCACATACCCAAAGCGTTGAGGCAAGGTTTCGCGCTGCTTGGTTTTCTTTCTCTTGAGCGCGGATGCGAGCCAGTACGCACCAAACAGAAGCCAAAGCGCCTCAATCCATTGGCGTGATGAGGAGAAATCCATATTTGCGACTCCGAATGCCTCAACCTCGGAAATGGAACAACCTATTGAGTGTCGCATAATATTGCGACGTTCAGATGCGCTGCAAGCAGATTGCACGGAAGCAGAACAACTAGCCTACGGAATGGGCTTCTGTGGCAGGATACTCATCTGACGGAGAAAGAATGAAGAGCAAGTCGGACCGCAAGCAGGTGATTGCCCGGCGAGGTGCTGACGCAAGTCAGGCGAACCAGCGAAGTTTTTTGAAAACGGCAGAGAGTTTGGCGGAAATTGGAAGAGGGTTTTATGCACGGGGATGGGTGCTGGGGACGAGCGGAAATTTCAGCGCGATGGTTTCGCGGGAGCCGCTGCGGCTGGCCATCACTTCGACGGGATTGGATAAAGGCGGTTTGACGGCGGCGCAGTTTTTGGAGATCGATGATCAGGCAAAGGTAATACGGGGCGACGGACGGCCGTCGGCAGAAGCGCTGCTGCATGTGGCGATTGTACGAGTCGTCAAGGCCAGAGCGGTGCTGCATACGCATTCGGTTTGGAGCACGGTGCTTTCCGGAACACGCGCGGGGCACGGCGGCATTGCGCTGCAAGGTTACGAAATGCTGAAAGGCTTGGCCGGCGTCCAAACGCACAAGCACTGCGAGTGGCTGCCGATCCTAGAGAATTCGCAAGACGTGGTGGAACTTGCGGACCGCGTTTCAATCACGTTGCGAGAGAAGCCGGACACGCATGGATTTCTTTTGCAGGAGCATGGGCTTTATACTTGGGGAGAAAGCCTGGCGGAAGCCAAGCGGCATGTGGAGATATTGGAGTTCTTGATGGAAGTTCTGGTGCGCTCCGGGGCCGCGCAGACTGCGTGAGCTTACATTGGAGCCTCCAGAACGGGAGAGATTGTCGTGGCCGTCTTGCGAATTCCCGATGAAGAACGAACGATCCGCGAACATGGCGAGGTCCGGGATTATCTGGGGGGAATCGGCATCGAGTACGAGCGATGGGAGACTCCCACGGATTTGCCGGAGGATGCTTCGGCGGAGCAAGTTTTGAGCGTGTACAGAACGCAGATTGAAGAATTGAAGCGGCGGGGCGGGTACGTTACGGCAGACGTGATTGACGTGAACGCGGACACGCCGGGATTGGACGCGATGCTCGCGAAGTTCAACATCGAGCACACCCATGATGAAGATGAAGTGCGGTACATCATCGCGGGACGAGGGTTGTTCCACATTCACCCGGCGCAAGGACCCGTGGTGGCGATCGAGGTCGAGGCCGGGGACTTGATGCGCGTGCCGCGCGGCACGCTGCACTGGTTTGACCTCTGCGGTGACCGTCGCATTCGCGCGATTCGATTGTTTCAAGATAAGTCCGGCTGGACGCCACACTATACCGGCAGCGGCGTGGACCGGAATTACGAGCCTGTTTGCTGGGGACCGCGCTACATTCCGCCGCAGACTACGGTGAAGTAACCCGCGTGCCGCTTTACGACGAAACGCAAGTCCGCGCCATTCTTCTGGACATCGAAGGAACGACCACACCGATTGATTTCGTGACCAAGACACTTTTCCCGTATGCGAGCCGGAAGCTGGAGGCGTTTCTTCGCGAGAACGCTGCGGACGCAGAGATATGCGGGCTGATTCAGGAGTTGCGCGCACAGCACGACGCAGATGAACGGAACGGCCTTCAACCGCCACGTTGGAGGGACGATTCCGAAGAAGAGCGGCTGAGATCGAGTGCCACGTATGGGCAGTGGCTGATCACGGGGGACAGCAAGTGCACACCGCTGAAGGCGCTCCAGGGAAAAATCTGGCAGAGGGGCTATGCCAGCGGAGAGTTGAGAGGCGAAGTTTATCCGGACGTGCCAGTGGCATTCGAACGGTGGAATCGGCAAGGAAAAGCGGTTTGCATCTACTCTTCGGGAAGTGTGCTGGCGCAGCAGTTGCTGTTTGGGACCGTGGCCACGGGAGATCTGACGCCGCATATTGTGGCTTTCTTTGACACGCAGGTGGGAGCAAAGACAGAGGTACGAAGCTACCGGAAAATCGCCGTGGCGGTTTCTTATGAACTGAGAGAGTTTCTGTTTCTCACGGATGCGGCCAAGGAAGTGGAAGCGGCGCGAGCGGCGGGGATGCAAGCGCTATTGTGCCAACGCGGCGCGCCTTCGAAGGCGGCGGAAGGCACGGGGCCAGTGATTCACAATTTCAACGGTATTTTCCCTGCGTGAAGTCGTTATGCGTCGGACGCTTTGCGGAAAGTGACGGCGTAGTCGGAAAAGGAGTGGAGTCTGACGCCTTAGCGGTGCGCGGTTTCCAGACTGTCGGAAATCGTGTCTCCGTTTGCATAGCTGATCATCAGCGCGGCAAAGGTCTTCTGCAAGGGGTCAGTAGCGCGATGCTGCTCTTCAAGAGCGGCAAGCGGCACTTTTTCCAATTCGAACTTCTTGCCCAGCGCTTTTTCGAAAACCCCCACGACCTCAAGAAGTGAAAGTGGTTCCGGCCCGCCCATTTCAAGGATGACCGCAGAGTCCTGCGGCCTAACGGCTGCGGATAACACAAGGGAGACAACGTCCTGAAGAGAGATGTAGCTGATTTTCGCGTCACCCGGACCATAAATGCGGGCGCGGCCGCTGGCAGGATCGAAGCCGAGCATCGCACTCAGCCAAACTTCCATGAAGTAAGAAGGCCTGAGGATGGTGACGCGCATTTTTCCGGAGAGCAGGCGCTCCTCGCAATCGCGCTTGGCGGTTTCGAGCGCAGAGTCCACCCGGATGTTGCCGGAATAGGAGGTGTAGATAAAATGGCGCGCGCCGGCGCGTTCCGCGCAGTCGATCAAAGCGAGAACGCCATCGTGGTCGACGCAGCGCAGGCCGTCGTCCTTGCCGTGAGGCATGGAGGTGGCGGTGCAGAGCACCGTCTCCACTCCCGCACAGGCAGAGGGCAAAGTTTCAGGTTTGGTGAGATCGGCATCGACGATCTCAATGCCCGCGGAAAGCAACGGAGCCGCTTTTTCATGACGGGCTCCGCCGCGTACGAGTGCGCGCACGGCGCGGCCCTGATGACGAAGACCGAGTGCGATTTGCTGACCGACAAGACCCGTGGCGCCAACGACGAGATCCATAGATAACCTCCTTGGGCTTTGCGGGCCGTGCCTATTCCATGACCTGCGTTAGGACTTGGCCGCTTGCCATTCGGAATACAACTTGGTGATGGCGGGACCGATGGTGAATCCCCAGGCATAAATGGGAAAGTTTTTGAATTTGTCAGGGACGGTGTAGCGGTGCTGCGCTTCTTCGGCAGGAACCCCGGCCTTGAACATTTTCTCAGTGTAGGCGGCGATATCGTCGAAGACTTCGCGGATAGATGCGATGCCTTCCTGGCCGCAAATCTGGCCGTGGCCTGGGACAAAGAGCGCGTCTTTGTCAAAAGCTGCAAATTTCTTCAGGGTTTCGCGCCAGCCGGAGATGGTGGCTTTTTCGTCGAAGCAAACCGGATACCAGCCGCTGAAGAGGAGGTCGCCGGTGTACACAACGCTCTGTTCCGGAACTCTGGTGACAATGTCGGTGCCAGAATGCCCGGGATGAGATTCGAGCACGGCGGTAAGGCCGCCCAGGTCAATGGACATGGGTAGCTTTGCGGGATCGAGAGGATGATTCGGAAGACCAAGAATGGAGGAATTCGCGATTTGAAAGACACCGGTGACCGCGTTCAGGTCGCCCTGCGCGTGGGCGCGTTCAGCATCCGACTTTGCATCTTTGATGCGCTTTTCGAGCGGGCCTAGAACGGTTTCCTGGTCCGCTCCTTGCAAGGGCGAATAGCTATCCACAATGCGCTTTGCGGCGGTGGCGTGAGCCCAGAGAGGAACGTTACTCGCACCATAAAACGAGTTCCCCATGGAATGGTCGAAGTGATAGTGCGTGTCCAAGGCGGCCTTCACGGGAACCTGGCTCACGATACGCAGCGCATCCATTTGAAACGAGGCACCGGCGGGCGTGGTGAAGCCTTCGATGAGAAGCGCTGCCTCTTTGCCGACAAGGAACCCGCCGTTGCAAAGAGTTGTTGGGCCCTTCGAAGGATCAGAAATGGTCGCGTAGAGGCCGTTGCCGACTTTGCGCACGGCGGCAAACCCCTTGTCCACCAACGGAGTTTGCGAGACGCGGGAATCGCCAGCCAAATCCGCCGCCAGAGCCGGAAGCGGAATGCGTAGTGCCAGCGCATAGAACGCTCCGAAGCACGAGGTATGCGCAAGGAATTCTCGGCGGGAAAATCCGCTTGTGAGATGCATGCCGATTTCTCCCTTCGTCTAAGGATGTCTCTGGGTAGCTTGTAGGAGCGGAGCAGGATTCTAGCAAATTCGACACGTTCGCAGAAGGCCGCGAATTAGGAGACTCCTTTTCTCCTATAATTTAGCGGGAAGCAAAGGTTGAAGGAGATTTTTCTATCATGAAGAGAATTGGGGGACTGGCTGCAGCAGTGATGGCCATTGGGCTCGCGCTTGTTTCTGATGGGCAGGTAAAGCAAGAATCCTGGAGGCAGGCGTGCGTTGAGCGATGCTACACCACGAACCAAGTAGATCCAGAATTACAAAGGCAAGAGATCGTCAGCTTAGAGAGAGAAACCGCGCGAGCCATCCAGTTGAACAATGGGAGTTTCTTCCGGCGCGTGTACAGCGAAGACTTTGCCGGCACGCTTTCTCATGGCCAGACCGTGAACAAGGGGCAGTGGATCGCAGTAATCGAATCTCCTTCCGCAAAATACCAAAGCTTTATCGCATCGGACATCAAGGTGCGCTTTTTTCAGGACATGGCCATTGCCACATGTCTCTGGTCCTCGAGGAGCATTATCAAGGGCCAAGCCGTAAGCTACGAGATGCGCACGATGCATGTTTACCTGAACGGAGCGAGCGGCTGGCACGCAATCTCCGGACAAAACACCAGCCTGCCTCCGGATGTGTCGCAACCGCTGTAACAGCCCACCAATCGGAACG
>Ga0137364_10001159_pt1 | contig 12071 bp, 6 predicted proteins | sample SagtaG_10_FD_104798 | JGI IMG/M metagenome (GOLD analysis project Ga0137364, IMG submission 104798) | Vadose zone soil microbial communities from Sagehorn Ranch, Mendocino, California, USA - Sage1_L_20_16 metaG | ecosystem: Environmental > Terrestrial > Soil > Vadose zone | place: USA... | reverse complement strand
GTGCTCTTGCGCGGAAAGGGTGCCGACGTCGGTTGCGACCATCTTGGTTTCCCCCTGATCTGTCGGGTGGTCTGCGTGCAGTCCGCCCGGCGAATTCAGCGCCAACGGCTCGGCAAGTGCAAGTCCGCGCCGCACGCGGCTTTTGCGTTGCAGCGGGGTGCGCACGGCGCCACGCCACCCCTGCCAGGGGGCGCGCGTGGATATAAGATCGCCGGATGGACGCATCGCCGCTGGCAGGCTGGGAAAACTTCTACGTCATCATCGGATCCTCGGCCGGAGGACTGACGGGACTCACGTTCGTGGTGATTGCGTTGATCCGGGACGCGGCGCGCGTGCACCCCGCCGGTCTCCACGCTTTCGTCACACCGACGATCGTGCATTTCGGGGCGGCCCTGGCGCTGGCCGCGTACCTGAGTATGCCGCATCAGAGTGTGCCGACCTTGAGTGGCGGTGTGGGGGTCGTCGGGCTCGGCGGTCTAAGCTACGGCGGCCTCGTCGCCGCCCGGCTGCGCCGTCACGGCAGTCGGTACGTCCCGGTGCGCGAGGACTGGATCTGGAACGCGATCCTGCCGACGTCCGCGTATGGCTGCCTGCTGGCGAGTGCGGTGCTGATGTGGTACCGACCGCTCGAGAGCCTGTACGTCGTCGGGGCCATGTCGCTGTTGCTCCTGTTTGTCGGTATCCGCAATGCCTGGGATATCGCCGTGTGGATGACCCTGCACAAGGAGCCTGACACGAAGTGACGGCCCGCTCCGCTGCGGGCCGCGCCGCGCGCCGGCAAGCGCGCCGCGCGCGGAGGATCGCTCGTGAGTGCCGGCGGGTCGTTGCAGCAGGCCCGCCCCTACGATAGGCTCCGCGCGGCGTGATCGCCGGCAGCCCTTGAGTCGCAGCAACCGCTGCGCGCAGCTGCGCCGGGCCGTTCCGGGAGTGTGCGATTGAAGCTCGGGCAGCGCTTTGCGGTGGGCATGTTGGTATGGGCGGCAGCGTGCGGTGTGGCCGCAGGCGCGGCGCAGGCGGAAACCGATCCGAGCTTTCTCCTCACCGCCACGCCCGAGGACTTCGCCGCCTATTTCCCGAGCTACCTCGCCAACGGGTATCTCTCGACCATGACCGGGCCGCGCGGCACCGAAGGCAACCTCGCCTACGTGGTCGCCTTCATGGACTACGCCAGGGACGACATCGCGCGGCCGGCCGCGATCCCCGGCTGGAGCGGCATCGACTACAGCACCGGCGGCACGAGTGCGGGCGAGTTCTGGCTCGACCAGACCAAGCTCTCGGCCAAGGCGTTCGCGAACTACAGCCAGACGCTCAACCTTCACGACGCGACGCTCAGCACCACCTACCGCTACACCGACGACAGCCAGCGCAGCACGGACGTCCGAGTCACGAGCTTCGTGAGTCAGGCGTCGCGGCACCTGGCCGCGACGCGGATCGCGATCACGCCCGACTTCTCCGGCACGGTGCGCCTGACGTTCTCCTTCGCGCTCTGGGCGCCGCACCAGCCGCGCTTCCCGATCCGCACGATGAACGGCGAAGAGATGCTCACCGCGGTCGATGCGAACAACATGTCGGTGCTCGAGCCGGTGAATGCCGTCACCGCCGACCGCGCCCCGGTCTGGTACCACGGCGATACGCACGTGCTCGCACAGGACGGCGACGCTTCCGACCTCACGTTCTGGCTCGACGGCCGGGCCGAGCAGGGCCTCGCCATGGCGGAGGCCGCGGCCATCGGTCTGCCGGGGGGGGCCTCGCCGTCCGACGTCAAGCTGATCAAGGGCCCGTATCGGCTCGGCCTGTTGGTGAGCGTGCCGGTCGAGAAGGGCCGGACCTACCAGTTCGCGAAATACACCGCCGTGTCGCGCGAGGGGTGGGGCGGGGACGCGAAGGCGACGCTGGCCTTCGCCACGGCCGCGCGCGACAGCGGCTTCGACGCGCTGCTCGAGGCGCACGTTTCAGCCTGGCACGAGCTCTGGCAATCGGACGTGCTGATCGACGGCGACACCCGCGCGCAGCAGGCGCTGCATTCGGACCTGTACTACCTCCTGTCCAACACGACGGTCGGCACCGCGTGGCCCATGGGCGCCTGTGCGCTCACGCCGAACTACGCCGGACATGCCTTCTGGGACAGCGATTCCTGGGTGTTCCCGGCGCTGCTGCTGCTGTACCCGGAGCGCGCCAAGCCGATCGTGATGTTCCGCCACCGCACGATGCAGCCGGCGCGCGAGCGCGCACGCCAGTACGGAGCACGCGGCACCATGTACCCGTGGGAGTCGGATCCCGAGACGGGCGTCGACCACACTCCATATTTCGCCTACGGCGTGTGGCGCGAGATTCACGTCAATGCCGACATCGCGATCGCTCAGTGGCAGTACTACCTCGCCACCGGCGATCGCGCCTGGCTGCGCGAGTACGGCTGGCCGGTCATCCGCGAGATCGCCGAGTTTTGGGTGAGCCGGGTCGAGCTCAACGCCGCCGTGCATCGCTACGAGATCCATCACGTCACCTCGCCCGATGAGGCGTACGACGACGTCTCCAACGACTCGTTCACCAACGCGAGCGCGCGCAAGGCGCTCGACATCGCCGTCGCCGCGGCCCGGGAAGTCGGCGCCGCGCCCGACCCGCGCTGGGAGCGGATCGCGCGGCAGATGTACATTCCGTTCTCGACGCGGGAACAGCGGCACCTGGATTTCGACGAGAGCACGCCGCACGACAAGGTAACCTGGATGGGCTCCTCGCTCTCCTGGCTCGCCTATCCCAATCTCGACCTGCCGATGACGGAGCAGGTGCGCCGCAACGATTTCGAGTTCCAGCTGAAGGAGCTCAAGGTCCACGGCGACGATCCGAACGAGATGATGATGGTCATGCTCGCGGTGCACGCGGCCGAGCTCGGCGACGGCAACGCCGCGGGCGTTTGGATTGCCCGCAATCTCGTCGGCTTCCTCAAGCCGCCGTTCAACGTGCGCAGCGAGACCGCGGCCAACAACGCCGGCTACATCCTCTCGACCTCCGCGGGTTTCGTGCAGAGCTTCGTCTACGGGCTGACGGGGCTGCGCATCGACGACAAAGGACTCAGCGAGGCCTACCCGCCGGTGTTGCCGGATGGGTGGAGGTCGGTGACCCTGAAGAACATTGCCTTCCGCGGCCAGCGCTACGATGTCGTCGTGAGCCGCGATGCCGGCGGCAAGGTGCGGCTCAAGCGCACTCGGCGGCCGCTGTAGCTTGAGCGCGATGCCATTCACGGCCTCGCGCACGCCGGGGGGGAAACTTATGAGCATCCACAGGCCGGGACTCCTTCTCGTGGCGGCGTGCGCCGCTCTCGGGGGCCTCGCGGGCGTCGCCGTCGCGCAGCACTATCCGCCGGGGGTCTACCAGGAGTTCGCGTGGCGGATGATCGGGCCGTTGCGCGGCGGGCGCACGCGTGCGGTCGCGGGCGTGACGTCGCAGCCGAGCGTCTTCTACGTCGGCGCGGTCAACGGCGGCGTCTGGAAGACCGATGACGCCGGCCGTACGTGGCGGCCGATCTTCGATGCGCAGCCGACCCAGTCGATCGGGGCGCTCGCGGTCGCGCCCTCGGATCCGAATGTCATCTACGTGGGAAGCGGCGAGGGCTTGCATCGACCGGACCTGTCGGTGGGCGACGGCATCTACCGTTCCGCGGACGCGGGCCGGACCTGGACTCACCTCGGCCTCGCCGATGCCCAGCAGATCGCCGAGCTGGCCGTGGATCCGCACAATCCGGGCCGCCTGTTCGCCGCGGTGCTCGGTCATCCCTTCGGTCCGAATTCCGAGCGCGGCATCTACCGCTCGCTCGACGGCGGCGTCACGTGGCAGCGGGTGCTCTACAAGGATCAGGACACCGGCGGCTCCGCGGTCGCGATCGACCCGAGCCGCCCGGACATCGTGTACGCCGCGTTGTGGCAGTCGCGTCTCGGCCCCTGGGAGGACAAGAACGAGTTCCAGGGCACGGGAGGCGGGCTGTTCAAGTCGACCGACGGCGGTACGACCTGGAAGCCCCTCACGGCAGGGCTTCCTTCCAATCTCGTCCAGGTCAACATCGCGATCGCGCCCAGCGCGCCGCAGCGCCTCTATGCGGCCGCGGGCACCAGCGAGCCCGGCGATTACTCCACGGCGGCCGGACTTGGCGTGTTCCGCTCGGACGACGCCGGCGAGAGCTGGGTGCGCATCAGTTCCGATCCGCGGCCGGCGCTGCGCATCGGCGGCGGCGACCTGCCCGTGCTGCGCGTCGATCCGACGAACCCCGACGTCGTTTACAGCGCGAGCCTCGTCACGATGAAGTCGAGCGACGGCGGCAGGAGCTGGGTGTCGCTGCGGGGAGCGCCGGGCGGCGACGATTATCAGAATCTATGGATCAGTCCGAGCGATCCGCGCGTCATCGCGCTCACCGGCGACCAGGGCGCGATCGTGACTCTCAACGGCGGCGAGTCGTGGAGCTCCTGGCTCAACCAGCCGACGGCGCAGCTGTTCCACGTGAGCGTCACGCCGACCTTTCCCTACCAGGTGTGCGCCGCGCAGCAGGAGAGCGGCTCGGTGTGCATCGCGAGCCGCGGCAACGACGGCGAGATCACCGACCGCGACTGGCACCCCGTCGGGGCGATCGAGTACGGCTACGTCGCGCCGGATCCGCTCGATCCGGACGTGATCTACGGGGGCGGTCGCAACGAGGTATCGAAGTTTCACCGCTCGACCGGACAGGTGCAGAACGTGACACCGATTCCGGTGCGGGGCGCGGAGGTGCGCGTGGATCGCACCGAGCCGCTCATGTTCTCGCCGGTCGATCCGCACACGCTCTACTTCGCGGCCAACAGACTCTTCAAGACCAAGGACGGTGGAGCGAACTGGCAGGCGATCAGTCCCGACCTGGCGCGCGAGGTCCCCGGCGTCCCGATGAGCGTCGGGGAGCTGCATCGGCCCGGCGCCGAGCGCCAGCGCGGCGTGATCTACGCTCTCGGCGCCTCGCCCTTGAGCCTCGACACGCTCTGGGCCGGGACCGACGACGGACTCGTGTGGCTGACGAGAAACGGCGGCGCCCACTGGGCGAACGTGACTCCGCCGGGTACGGGTGCGTGGAGCAAGGTGACCCAGATCGAGGCTTCGCACTTCGACCTGGGCACGGCCTACGTCTCGGTGAGCCGCCTGCGTATCGACGACCTGCATCCCTACCTCTTCAGGACCCGCGATGGCGGCAGGACCTGGGAGGCGATCGCTGGCGCCCTGCCGGCGGATGCGCCGGTGAACTCGGTGCGCGAGGATCCGCAGCGGCAGGGACTGCTGTACGCGGCGACCGAGAAGGCGGTGTGGATCTCGGACGACGACGGCGAGCACTGGGACTCGCTCCAGCTCAATCTCCCCCATACCTCGATGCGGGACCTGTGGGTCCACGGCGACGATCTCCTCGTTGCCACGCACGGCCGCTCGCTGTGGATTCTCGATGACATCTCGCGGCTGCGGCAGTTGCGCGGCCCGAACGTACGCGAGGCCGTCCTCATCCATCCGGCAGCGAGCTATCGGGTGAGCCGCAGCACCTGGACCGATACCCCGATCCCGCCCGACGAGCCGCTCGCAGCCAACCCGCCCGCCGGCGCAGTCGTCGAGTATTACCTGCCGCGCGATGAGCGCGGCGCGGTGGCGCTGGAGGTGCTCGACGGCAAGGGCGAGCTCGTGCGGCGCTACCGCAGCGACGACCCATTGGAGCCGAGCGCGGAGGAGCTCTCGCGCGAGCTCATTCCGCGCTACTGGCTGCGCGAGCCGCGCGCGCTCCCGGCTCAGGCCGGCATGCACCGCTGGGTGTGGGATCTGCACTACCCGGCGCCGGTGGCGATCGCCCGGGGCTATCCGATCTCCGCCGTACCCCACGCAACGCCGCGCGGCCCCGAGGGGCCGGTCGCACTGCCCGGCACTTACCTGGTGCGCCTGACCGCAGGCGGTCGCCGGCTCGAGGCGCCGCTCGTGATCAAGGAGGATCCGCGAGTCAAGCTCGCCGACGGTGCGCTCGACGATCAATTCCATCTGGCCATGAAGCTTGCCGATCTCCTCAGCGGCGCCTCGAGGACGCTGCTCGCCGCGAGATCCGTGCATCAGCAGCTCGCGGCGCTCGCGCCGGGCGGAGCCGCGGCGCAGCCGATGAGAGGCTTCGACCGGCGCCTGTCGGAGCTGCTCGAGCCCGCAAAGGACGCGCCTCAGGCGCGGGCCGCTCCGGCGCAGGCGGCCCCGGCGCAGGCCGCCGCGGCGCGCCTCACGCTCACCGAGGTACAGGACCACCTCGGCACGCTCTATGCCGAGGTGACCCGGGCCGATGCGGCACCGACCGCCGCGCAGCGTACGGCGTGCGAGGCCGCCGAAGCCGCGCTCGCCGATCTGCTCGCTGCCTGGCGGCAGCTCGAGAGTGAGCTCCCGACTCTCAACTCGGGCCTCAAGGCGCTGCGACTCACCGAGATCCGCCCCGAGCTGCCCCCGGCGCGGGATCCCAACCTCGCGGATGAGAACTGAGCGCATCTGGTGTCGCAGCAAACGGCAATGCATCATAGCGCCCCCCACCCGAACCCCCGGAGCTCGCATGCGCCACCTGGCCGCGTTTCTATTGATGCTGGCAGCGTCCGGTGCACTCGCCTACACCGCCGATGAGCTGGCCGCGAAGAACGCCGCCGCGAAAGGAAGCCCCGACGAGCTCGCCGCCCTCAAGTCGGTGCGCCTATCGGGGAAGCTGCGGGTCAACCGCGGAACGCTCGAGCTGCGCTACGTCGCTCTCATCAGGCGACCCGCCTCGATCCGCTATGAGGTACAGCTCCAGGGACTCACGCGGGTGCAGGCTTTCGACGGCGAGCAGGCGTGGCAGATCAACCCGTTCCAGGGCCGCAAGGACCCGGAAAGACTCTCGGCCGACGACGCCAAGGGGCTCTCCGAGAATGCCGCCGACTTCACCGGGGTGCTCGTCGACTACAAGGCAAAGGGCTACACGCTCGATTACCTCGGCACCGAGGACATCGACGGCACCCAGGCGCACAAGCTGCGCGTCACGCGTCCGAACGGCGATGTGACCTACGTCTACCTCGACCCCGATTACTTCCTCGAGATCCGCGCCGTCAACCGGCGCATCGAGCACGGGGTGCCCAACGAGACCGTCGTCGACTACGGTGACTACGAGAAGGTGGCCGGGGTCTACGTCCCGTTCGCGGTGGAGTCGGGACCGAAAGGCTCGAGCGAGCGCGTCAGCGTGCAGGTCGAGAAGGCGGAAGCGAACGTTGCGGCCGAGAGCAGGCTGTTCCAGTTCCCGGCCGCGCCCGCAGGCGCCGCAAAGTAAGGCGCGGATAAGGAGAACAATCCATGCGATTGGAGCTCGCAGCGCCCTGCTGCCTGGTGCTCGGCACCATCGGCTGCGCCGCAGTCGCCGCGGCCGAGGGAACCGCGATCGACTCGGGCGCGATTTCGGGTCTGGGTGCGCGCAACATCGGAGCGGCGGCGATGAGCGGGCGCATCGCGGCGCTCGCCGGCTTCGCCGACCGGTCGGGGAAGCTGACGCTGTTCGTCGGCGCAGCGAGCGGGGGAGTGTGGAAGTCCACTGACGGCGCGACCACCTTCAAGCCGGTGTTCGACGAGCAGCCGGTCCAGTCGATCGGCGCCATCGCGGTCGACCCGACGCATCACGACAACGTCTGGGTCGGCACCGGCGAGACCTGGACGCGCAACAGCGTCTCGATCGGCAACGGCATCTACAAGTCCACCGACGCCGGGGAGACCTGGACCTTCTCGGGGCTGCCGGAGTCCGAGCGCATCTCGCGGATCCTCGTCGATCCGCGCGCCTCGGACACCGTCTACGCCTGCGTGCCCGGCAAGCTCTGGAGCGACTCGGCCGATCGGGGCCTGTACCGCACCGCGGACGGCGGCAAGACCTGGCAGCGGGTGCTCAAGGGCGGGAATCTCTCGACCGGCTGCGGAGACGTCGCGATGCAGCCCGGCAGTCCCGACGTCCTCATCGCCTCGCTCTGGGACTTCCGCCGCAGGGGCTGGACCTACCGATCGGGCGGCGAGAGCCCGAAGGCGCCTTCGGGCAGCGGGCTCTACCGCAGCACCGACGGCGGGGCGAGCTGGACCGAGCTCACGACGGCCTCCGGCAAGGGGCTGCCGCCGAAACCCTACGGACGCATCGCAGTGCGCTTTGCGCCGAGCGAGCCGAAAACCGCCTACGCCTTCATCGAGTCGACCGACTCCGGGCTCCTCGTCTCGCACGACGGCGGCGACAGCTGGGAGCGGGGCGACAAGAGTCAGTGGATGGTGTGGCGGCCGTTCTACTTCGCCAACCTGATCGTCGATCCCAGGGACGCCAAGCGCGTCTTCAAGACCGACGGCAACCTGATCCTCTCCGAGGACGGCGGCAAGAGCTTCGCGGTCGTCGGCGGCTTCAACGGCATGCACGGCGACCTGCACGACCTGTGGATCGATCCCAACAACTCCCAACACGTGTTCGCGGGAGACGACGGCGGGCTGTGGATCTCGTACGACGGCGGCAACAGATGGTGGAAGAGCGACAATCTCCCGATCGCGCAGTTCTATCACGTGAGCGTCGACGACCGCGACCCGTATCGCGTCTACGGCGGGCTGCAGGACAACTCGAGCTGGGTGGCCGATTCGGCCTACCCGGGCGGCATCACGAGCTCGCGCTGGGAGAACATGTTCGGCGGCGACGGTTTCTGGATGTTCGAGGACCCTTCCGATTCCGATTACGTGTATGCCGAGTACCAGGGAGGCTTCATCGGCCGCGTCAACAGGCACACCCACGAGACCCGCGATATCCAGCCGCGCCTCGGCGCGCAGGAGCTGCAGCGCTACAAGAAGCTGCGCTTCAACTGGAATACGCCCATCGCGCTCTCGCCGCACGACCCGTCGACGATCTATATCGGGGCGCAGTTCCTCTACCGCTCGCACGATCACGGCCAGACGTGGCAGCGCATCTCGCCCGACCTCACCACCAACGATCCGCAGAAGCAGAAGCAGGAGGAATCCGGCGGCGTCACGGTCGACAACTCGGTGGCGGAGATGCACACCACGATCTTCTCGATCAGCGAGTCCCCGCTCACCGCCGGCCTCATCTGGGTCGGCACCGACGACGGCAACCTGCAGCTGACGCGCGACGGCGGCGGGCACTGGGAGAACGTGGTGGGGAACGTGCGCGGCCTGCCGAAGAACAGCTGGGTGAACTGGGTTCAGGCGGGCCAGTACGCGCCGGGCACGGCGTATGCAGCCTTCGACCGGCACACGTTCGGGGACCTGACGCCGTATGTCTACGTCACGAAGGATTACGGTCGCACCTGGACGGCGCTCCTCGATCCGAAGGACGGAAAGGGTGTGCGCGGTTACGCGCACGTGATCAAGGAGGATCCCATCGACCCGCAGCTCCTCTACCTCGGCACGGAGCTGGGACTCTCGATGTCGGTGGACGGCGGCGCGCACTGGGCGCAGTACAGGGGCGGGCATCTGCCCACCGTCGCGGTGCGCGATCTCGCCGTGCAGCCGCGCGACAGCGACCTCGTGATCGCCACGCACGGCCGCGGCATCTGGATCGTGGACGACATCACGCCGCTGCGTAAGCTGACGCCGGAGCTCGCCTCGCAGGACGCCGCCTTCGTGTCGGCACGCCCCGCGCAGCAGCGCATCGAGGCGCAGGGGGGCTGGGCCAACGGCGCCGCGGCGTTCGTGGGCGACAACCCGAAGGACGGCGCGGTCGTCACCTACTACCAGCGCACCCGGCACCTGTTCGGCAAGCTGAAGATCGAGGTGCTCGACGCGAGCGGAGCGGTGATCGACGAGCTGCCGGCCAGCACCCGCCGCGGCCTGAATCGCGTCGTGTGGACCATGCACCGCTCGCCTCCGCACGTGCCACCGGCCGTGCAGGTGGCCTTCGCCGGCACGCAGGGCCCGCGCGTGCCGCCCGGGACCTACGGCATCCGCATGGTGAGGGGCGACAAGACCTACGATACGCAGCTCACCGTGGGCCTCGATCGGCGCGTGAAGTGGACGGTCGCCGACCGCAAGGCGCAGTACGACGCGGCGATGAGGGTCTACACGCTCTTCAACGACGAGTCGGCGCTCTTCGCCCGCATCTCGGGCCTGCGCGCCCAGGTGGCGGAGGCCGGCAAGGATCGTACCGAGAAGGATCCTTTGCACAAGAAGCTCGCCGACTTAGACGGCAAGCTCGACGAGCTGCGCAGGCGGATCGTCGCGACCAAGGAGGGTGGGGCGATCACGGGAGAGGAGCGCCTGCGCGAGCACACCGATCAGCTCTATGGAGCGCTCCTCTCGTGGGAGGGGCCGCCGTCGGCTTACCAGATCGACAACATCTCCGCGATGCGCGCTGAGCTCGGCGACATCGACGCGGGTTTCGCCGCATTAACGGCGCGGGAGCTGCCCGCGCTGAATTCGCTGCTGCAGAAGGAAGGCCTGAAGACCCTCACCGTACCCACTCCGGGAGCAGACGAGCAGCCGGGCGCGGGAGCTCATGGAGGCGGCGGCGACATCGCCGGCGGACGATCCGAGCTGCAAAACCTGCGTCTCTGGAATTGAAGGGCGCGCGCAGGCTGCCGCCGGTAAGTCGCGAGCGGTCAGCGCGTGCGGGCTCAGGCCCGCGTGCCGGGTGCGTTGGGAACGCCAGGCCTGCGCGACGGCGGGGAGCCGCCGCTGGGCGACGGCCCGCCCTGGCGGGCCAGGCGCGCACGCTCGAGCGGAATGGTGTTGCGCGCGGCCGAGGCGAGGCGCAGCGTCCGCTTGTGCTCGTACATGGCCTGCTCGGCTTCCTCGAGCAGCTCTTTGATGCCGATCGGCAGCAGCGGATTGAAATACGCGAGCCCGACGCTGAGCGACAGCGGGTGGCGGTCGGAGATCAGACCCTGGCGCATCCGGGCGCGAAGCAGGATCTCGCTTCGTGAGGGGCACTTCCTGTCGGTCGTCAGCGCTGCGAACTCGTCCCCGCCCAGCCTTCCGAGTACCTCGTGCACGCCATAGCCCGGGAACAGCTCGCGCAGGAAATTGCCCGTCTGCCGGATCAGATCGTCGCCGGCCGCGTGCCCCGAGCTGTCGTTGACCTCCTTGAGGTTGTTGAGGTCTATGTAGACGAGATAAGCGGAACGCAGCTCGCGCCGGGCGACATCGAGGAAGCGCTTGCCGGCCTGCAGAAAGCCGCGCCGGTTGTAGATGCCGGTGAGCTCGTCCGTCAGCGCAAGCGAGCGCATCGAGTCGATGAGGTGCGTGAGGCCCTCCAGCGCCAGTCGCCGCTCCGGGGTGAGGCGCTTGAATTGCAGCAGGTCGGAGAGGAGCCGCGTGATGCGCAGCGTATCGCCCTTCATGGCTGCCGCGCGCAGATCGGCCGCGAGCTCCGCGACCCGCTCGCGCAGTATGTCTTCGTCACTCAAGCGCACCGTGTGCGCCGCGGCCTCGTCCATGATGGGACTCCCCACACTCTCATCCATGAACCCAGCATACCGGCCCTCGGGGGGGCGCCAAGACAGCGGAGGCATGAATTCGACCTCGCGAAACGGCGCGCCTGGGGATCGGGAATTCCCCGATCCCCGTTCCCCGCTCGCCAAGCCGCCATCGTCGCCTTGCCGCACACCATCGCTGGCCTTGCCGCAACACTTTGGCGCGCAGTCGCCTGGACGCGGGGCTGCGTCATCCGGAAATTCCCGATGGGACGCTTGGGCGCGCGACTGATCCTGCGTTCAGTCTTTCGCCGATGTTGGATACGCAGCGGGCGCAATAAGCTGTGATCGGCCTGTAAGGCTAAGGCTACGGAGAGTGGAGCTGCGGCGACCGAAGGGGCCCGCGGGCTCATGCACAGGGATGTGCGTATGCATGAGGGCTCGGTCAGTGATCTCAGCGCAACATATCTTCGGACCGCCCGCCCGACTCATCACAGGGCTCCCCTAACAGTTTTAACCAACACAACGCGGGAGGAACGCCGGCTGGCGTTTGGCTATGATGGTCAAATCCTCGACGTACACGAGCATCGTGATCATCGAGCCTCACGGAATTCTGCGCGAGGGATTGCGCGCGCTGATCGAGCT
>Ga0137364_10001153_pt1 | contig 12097 bp, 6 predicted proteins | sample SagtaG_10_FD_104798 | JGI IMG/M metagenome (GOLD analysis project Ga0137364, IMG submission 104798) | Vadose zone soil microbial communities from Sagehorn Ranch, Mendocino, California, USA - Sage1_L_20_16 metaG | ecosystem: Environmental > Terrestrial > Soil > Vadose zone | place: USA... | reverse complement strand
CCAGAATCACGGCGCCACGGTAAATGTCGAACCACGAATCGAAAATGAGTGCCTGCAAAGGGTTTTCCGCGCTGCCTTTCGGGGGCGGTACACGCGCCACAATCGCTTCGATAACGTCCTCGACGCCGAGGCCGCTCTTGGCGCTGATCATCAGCGCGTCATCGGCCGGAATCGCTAGCACGCTCTCGATTTGCTCTTTCACGAAGTCCGGTTGCGCCGCAGGCAAATCAATTTTGTTGATCACCGGAAGGATGGTGAGGTTGTGTCCCGCGGCAAGAAAAGTATTCGCGACGGTTTGCGCTTCTACGCCCTGCGAAGCGTCCACCACCAGCAGCGCACCTTCGCACGCGGAGAGCGCGCGGGAGACTTCGTAGGAAAAATCCACGTGCCCCGGCGTATCGATTAAATTCAAGCGGTAGGTGTTTCCGTCTTTCGCTTTGTAGTGCAGGCGAATGCTTTTCGCTTTGATGGTGATGCCGCGCTCGCGCTCCATGTCCATGGAGTCGAGAACCTGCTCGTGCATTTCGCGTTCGGAAAGCGCGCCGGTCATTTCGAGCAAGCGGTCGGCCAGCGTGGATTTGCCGTGGTCGATGTGCGCGATGATGCAGAAATTCCGTATGAACTTTGGATCCATGTAGCTCGATTATCGCCCAGCTTTGCAATTGCTATTCGTTTTTTCAGTTACCGGCAGGAGCCGCTTCTTTTGAGGACAATGCGCCACACGCAAGCAAAAACCGTGCCGAGTAAACATTCAGTTTGCCACAATTCGGAGTTCTGCGCAGCCGCAGAGAAAAGTTGCGGAGAAGCGTTGCCCCCCATCGGAAGGCGGGGGAGCAGGAGCGAAGCGCTAGTCGAAATGAGATGCGACTACGCCGCTACTCATTCTTCGCGGAGGATTCGAACGGGCTCGATCCGCGTGGCGCGATAGGCCGGAATCATAGTAGCGAAGATGCCGACCATCAAAAGAAGCAGAGCGACGGCGGCAAAAGTGAGCGGATCGGTAGCGCGGACGCCGTAAATGAGAGAAGAGACGACGCGGCTGAGGGCCAGCGCGGCGGCGAGGCCAAGCGCGACACCGAGGAGGATCGGCTTCAAGCCATCGGTGAGGATCATTCGAACGACGTCCTGGCGGGAGGCGCCGAGGGCGATGCGAATGCCGATTTCGCGCACGCGTCGGCGAACGGTATAGGAAAGAACACTGTAAATACCAACCGCGGCAAGCACCAACGCGAGCCCCGCGAAACAGGCGAGTAGAAGCATATTGAAACGTTGCGAGGAGACGGATTGAGTAGTCACGTCGTTCATGCTCATCACGTCGACCACAGGAAGGTCCGGCCCGACCTGATGGATGGCGCTGGTGACCGCGGATACGGAATTCATGGGATCGGAATTTGTGCGCACCGTGAAAGTCATGCCGAAGGAGCGCCAGGGCTCACTAGGAGGAGCCGTGAGCTGCGCCAGCGCAACGTAAATCGTCGCCACCGGACGCGTCTCGTCCAGCGAATCGAGCTTTACATCACCTACAATGCCGACAACTTCGCGAACGACACCCGGGAAAAAGGTGAGAGTCAAACGCCTGCCGAGAGGATCTTCATTGGGCCAAAAACGGCGGGCGAGAGAATCGCTGATGAGCGCCACGCCAGGCCTGCCCGCGGCATCAGAATCTGAGAAGTCGCGCCCTCTCAAGATCGGAATGTGCATTGCGCGAGCGTAGCCGGGGCTGATCAGGCGAACGTCCACTTCAGGCTGCTCAGACATGGGCAGGACGGGGCGGCCTTCGATGGAAAAAGGCTGATGCGAGCCGCCGTCGCCGAGCGGCAAGCTATCGATAACGCCCACGGAATCGACTCCAGGAAGGGCCCGAATGCGCGTCAGAGCATCCTGGAAAAAACCAACCTGACCAGCAGGAGAAGAATATCGGTTTGCAGAAAGCGGGACCGTCATGGTGAGCACATTGTGAGGGTCGAAACCCGGCTGGACTTTGCGCAGTTCCCAAAGGCTGCGGATCATGAGTCCCGCCCCGATCAGCAACACCAGCGAAAGCGCAACTTCGGTGACGACAAGAAGGCGGCGCGTTCCGCCGCCGCGAGCATCAGAGCTGCCGCGGCTCTGGCCCTGTTTGAGGGCTTCGTTGACGTCGGCTCTTGTGAAGCGCACCGAAGGAATGAGGCCTGCCAGGACACCGGCGACAACAGAAAGAAGAAGAGTAAACGCCAGTACCTGGGCGTCCAGCGTGATGGGCATGAACTTTGGGATGCGATCGCCGAGAACCTTCACGATCAAAGTGATGCCGAGACGGGCGAGAAAGAGCCCGAGTGCTCCGCCCGCAACGGAGAGAAGCACGGTTTCGGCAAGGATCTGGCGCAGGACAACGAAACGAGAGGCGCCGAGGGCCGTTCGAATGGCGATTTCTTTGCGCCGCGCAAGAGTCTTGGCGAGGACGAGATTAGCGACGTTGGCGCAGGCAATGAGCAGAACAAACGCAACGGCCCCCAGAAGAACGAGCAGCGCGGGCCGCACATCGCCGACGAGCTGTTCGCGCAAAGGGACGATGATGGCGCCCCAGCCCTTGTCATCTTCGGGATATAGCTGTTCGAGTCGGGTGGAAATGGCGCTGAGCTCTGCTTGCGCCTGACGGATGTCGACGCCTTGCTTCAGGCGGGCGACCACCAGGTAATTGTGATTGCCGCGAACCGCGCGGGTCTCGTTGGACCACGCAAGTGGGACCCAGACCTTGGCCCAGCTTGGGAACTGGAACGTTTCCGGCATGACGCCGACGATGGAATAGGTTTCGCCATCAAGAAGGATGCTGCGGCCGACGATATCGCGATCGGAAGCGAAATGGTCGCGCCAGAAATTGTAGCCGAGCAGGACGACGTGACCTTGGCCGGGGCGGTCTTCGTCAGGTGCGAACGTACGGCCCAGCAGTGGCTGGACACGGAGCAAAGGAAAAAAATCAGGAGCGACCGCCGCGGCTTGAATAGCTTCGGGACGCTCTTTTCCGCCGACGTTGAAGGACCGGAATCCGTAAGCGGCCATGTGTTCGAACGAGGAACTCTGGCTCCGCCAGTCGAGGTAGTTGGCCGGAGATACCGAAAACATGGTCAGGCCGGGGAAACTCTTGGCTGGAGGAACGTGCCAGACCTGCAGGATGCGGGAAGGGTCGTCGAAGGGTAGGGGACGGAGGAGAACGGCGTTAACGACGGAGAAGATGGCGGTGTTGGCCCCGATGCCCAAAGCAAGCACTATAGCCGCTGCGGCGGAGAAACCCGGATTGCGGCGCAGGATGCGCAGGGAAAAGCGCAGGTCAGAAAGCAGGTCTCGCATGGCCATGGATACACTCCTGATCACTTATTGCCTAGAGGCCGTGACATACATTAGAACGAGAAAAGGCGGGTAAATGTTTCTTGTGAATATTATTGCCTGAACCCAGCTTGCACAGTTCACGGCGGTGGGCTATTTTCACCAAACTGACCCAGTACCGAAACCTGTCCTGCTTGACGGTTATTGGCCCCCGACATAGAGTTCCCGGAACCGCTGACTTCATTGCGCGTCATCAACCGCAGAGAAATCGCTGACGCGGCGAACTCGGGAAGAGGGGAACTTGGGAAACCAGGCGAGCGCCGCCGAGAAATCTTTCGAGGGCAAAACGATCCGGAAGCTGCAGATCCGGCTGATTCCGTTCCTCTTTGTGCTTTACGTGGTCGCGATGATCGACCGCATCAATATAGGCTTTGCCGGGCTGACGATGAACAAGGACCTGGGCCTCAGCAGCCAGCAGTTTTCCATCGCGGCAGGAATTTTTTTCATCGGGTATTTTCTTTTCGAAGTGCCCAGCAACTTGATTCTGCACAAAATCGGAGCGCGCGTCTGGATTGCGCGGATTCTATTGACCTGGGGATTCATCGCCTCGCTGACCGGGCTGGTGCAGAGCGTCCCTCAGTTGTACATTGCGCGTGTTCTGCTCGGATTTGCCGAAGCGGGCTATTATCCTGGAATCGTCTTGTATCTGACGTATTGGTTCCCGCAGCGGGAACAGGCGCGAGTGCTCTCCCTCTTCCTGACGGGGTTTGCCGTGAACAGCATCGTGGGATCGCCGATCTCCGGCTTTATTTTGGATCACGTGCACTGGCTGGGGGTGGCAAGCTGGCGTTGGCTCTTTATCCTCGAAGGAATTCCAGCCATCGCTCTCGGATTTCTTACCTATTCTGTGTTGCCAAACCGTCCGGGCGAAGCGAAGTTTTTGACCGGCGAGGAAAAGGAGTGGCTGCGAGCGGAGCTGGAGCGGGAAGATCAACTGAAATTACAGCGAGGGAGGCAGTCGGCACTGGAAGGGATGACAAATCCGCGAGTATGGCACCTGGTGGCCATCTATTTTGCGATGATGATCGGGAGCTACACGCTGAGTTTCTTTGCGCCGCAACTCGTGAAGTCTTTGTCCAAGGAATATTCAAACAGTCTGACCAGCTACCTGGTGATGATTCCATACATCGTTGCGCTCGCCGGGATGGTCCTTGTCGGCCGCAGTTCGGATCGCCGGATGGAGCGCCGGTATCACGCGGCGTCTTGCTTGGTGGTGGGAGGAATTGGGTTTTTGTCGCTGGGCTGGGTTCATTCTCCTTTTGTGACCGTGGCCTTGCTGTCGCTTCTGGCGCTCGGTTATTGCAGCTCCCTCAGCCCTTTCTGGGCGATGCCCAGCGAATTTCTGACGGGATTCTCTGCCGCCAGCGGAATCGCTTTAATCAATTCGGCGGGAAATTTAGGCGGGTTTTTCGGGCCGTCCATGGTTGGCTTCATCACGCAGAAGACTGGCACGCTGTACGGTGGCCTCGCGTTCGCAGGGGTTTCTTTGCTGATGGCCGCAACGCTTGTCTTGCTCCTTCCGAAAATTGCGCCCGTCCGAGTACCAGCGGAAATGCGGTGAGGCTTTGAACTGCAATGGGAGCTCCGTCGATTAATCTCGAGCGAGGAGACACGGACAATGCTTGTGAACCGGCGTGAATTGCTCTATGGCATGGCTGTCGCGTGCGCTGCCATGTCTGAGTTCTCTGCGTTCCAGGAGAGACAAAACGGCCTGCGGATTAATGCCGCGCGACTGCAGAGGCGGCTTGAGGATCTCAGCGTCAACGGGCGGCCTGCCGGTGGGACATTTGCCGATGGCGTGAGCCGTGTGGCTTATTCGGATGCTGACGTTGGCGGGAGGAAATATGCGATGGCAGCGATGGGCGAGGCAGGGCTGAAGCCGCGCATCGATCCGGCTGGAAACATTTTTGGAGCACGCGCGGGGTCGGATGCATCACTACTGCGCATTCTTTTTGGTTCGCACATCGATTCGGTGCCGAACGGCGGCAACTTTGACGGTGACCTAGGCTCCATGTCCGCGATCGAGGTGATGCAGATTCTGGAAGAACATCACGTGGTCACGACGCATCCACTCGAGATGGTTATCTGGTCAAACGAGGAGAATCTGGTTGGCAGCGCGGTGGCTGGCGGAGGATTGGGTGAGGGTGTGCTCAATCGCGTGTTCAACGGCATCCGCGTGGAAGACGGCCTGCGCAGGATTGGAGGTGACCCTGCGCGGCTGGTGGAATCGCGTATCACTCCGCACTCGTTTTGTTGCTATCTGGAGTTGCACATCGAGCAGGGCGGCACGCTCGACAAAGCCAAGATTCCGATTGGCGTGGTGGAAGGCATCGTCAGCATTGACGAATACGAGGTGGAGATTCACGGATTTGCGAATCACGCCGGGACGACTCCCATGCCGGAGCGGCGCAACGCTTTGCTGGCGGCTGCCAAGCTGATCGAAGTGGTGCAGGAAGCGGTGACGCGAGAGCCAGGGCGCCAAGTGGGAACGGTTGGGCAGTTGCAGGTTTTTCCGAATGCTCACAACGTTGTGCCGGGTTTGGTGAAACATACGATTGAGCTGCGGGACCTTTCCGCGGAGAAGATCGCCCGCCTGGGCGAGGAGATTCAGCGGCGGGCGCAAGAAATTGCACGTCAGACAGGAACGGAGATTCAAATCAAGAAAGTCGATCACGATCCGCCGGCGAATGCCGATCCCGGAATTCAAGAGAGAATCGAACAGGCCGCGGCTGGCCTGGGACTGAAAACAATGCGTCTACCAAGCGGCGCGGGGCATGATGCGCAATGGATGGCTCGGCTGGCGCCGATGGGAATGATTTTTGTTCCCAGCCTTCGAGGGATTAGCCATTCGCCGAAAGAGCTTACCGCGTGGCAGGATTGCGCGAATGGAGCCAACGTGCTTCTGCAGACCATTCTTTCGCTCGACCAACTTTAATGCCAAAACCAGTGTGATTAAGCATCCGTTTCTTTAACCGCTGTCTGGCGACGCAATAGTTGCACCGACGATCAAATACGGGAAAACACGGATAGACAGGTTGCCGGTGTTTTTCCTACATTTTGTTTTTCGCTGAACCGGCGAGGTCCGGTGTCCCTGGCAAGTTGGGGCGGTGTTGGAGCGCAAGAGGAACGAACATAACCTCGGCAGCTGGTTTTGTGCGTCCATCTACTTGGCAGGAGGATCTATGGGGTCTGCACCGCGCTTGAAGGCACAAGATCTCCAGACGGCTCCAGTTTTGTCAAAGGACAGCAGGGTTCAGCCGATCTATCTCAATGGGGAATACCTGGCCAGGAATCCGCTGTGGCACCTCGAAGAATCCGAGTGGAAAGCTGTTCAAATCACACGCATGCTCCAAAAGAACGGAGTATCTCCCGCGACGGTGTGCGACGTGGGGTGTGGTGCCGGCGAAGTGCTCAGGCAACTTCAGAAGACATTAGGCAACGACTGCAAGCTGTATGGATATGACGTCTCGCCGCAGGCCATCGATATAGCCCAGCGTAGAGCTAATGAGCGACTACATTTTTGCCTTGCCGACTTTTGCAGTGTTGAAGGGGCATGGTTTGACCTTATTCTGGCTTTGGATGTCTTTGAGCATGTTGAGGACTACTACGGCTTCCTGCGCCAACTGAAAGCCAAGGCCCGCTACAAGATCTTTCATATTCCGCTGGATATTTCTGTACAAACTATCTTCCGCAAAAATGGCCTCTTGAAGCGTCGCTATCTCCACGACCATCTTCACTTTTTCAGCAAAGAAACGGCTCTACAGGCTTTAAAAGACGCCGGCTATGAGGTGCTCGATCACTTTTACACTGCGCGCGCCATCGAGCTTGGCGACGCCCTTGGCCAACGGCTTCTTAGAGTGCCGCGCAGACTCTGTTTTGCTATCCACCATGAACTCACCGTCAGGATGCTCGGCGGCTATAGTCTTCTAGTCCTCGCCCGCTGACGCGAGCATCATCCTTCCAGAAAGCGGGACGACGGGTTAGTCCGTCTAAGGGTTGGGAGGAAACCTCGAATGATCAAACGAGCATCGATTCTTCTATTTTTGCTGTCGGCGATTCCAGTTCATGCGCAGGACAAAAAACCGACGACCTTGAGAGAGGTTTTGCTGGCGGAATTGAAGTCTACGCACGGTGTGGAAGATTGGTTCGTACCCGCGAACATTGCGGTGAAAGGTTTGACGGCGGAGCAGGCAAGCTGGACCGACGGCAAGGGAAACCACTCGGTCGGCCAGTTGGCGTACCACCTGGTGTTCTGGAATCGCCGGAATCTCCAAGCTCTCAAAGGCGAGAAGCCGGAGAAATTTAGCGGCAACAACGACGAAACGTTCGACAAGTTCGACAGCAAAACCTGGAATGAAACGGTCCAGCAGCTCGACAACGTCATGAACGAACTGGAAAAGTGGGTGGAAACCGCCGACGAGGCGAAATTGAAGGAGTCTGCCCAAGTGTTCACCCACATCAGCACGCACAATGCATATCACATCGGCCAGATCATTTACGTTCGCAAAGAGCAAAGTTCCTGGGACCCCAAGAACGGCGTTCGATAGGCGCCGAAACTGTTACCCTAGTCTGGCCCTACAGACGGGTTGGAGTAGCCTCTTTCCCCTTGCTGCTTTTGCGGCGTTCGACAATCCATTCCCTTGATGCATACCGCAACGCGGTTTGCGATGGGTTTTGTGCGCTTCCGATGGGCGGTATATAGTGGAAAATGACCGGCGCCCCTCACGTGGCGCGCGGTTCCACGAATTCAGCAAACAGCAAACGCCGCAAAGGCAATTCGAACGAATGGCCGCAGACGTCAACAAGCAGTTGGATCGCGCCAAGCGCTTCCTTGAGAAGAATCGTGTCGAGGACGCGATCGAAGCGTATCTCGCCGTGTTGGACGAAGCGCCGCAGCACCAGGAAGCGACACAGGCGCTGGGCGATTTGTACGCGCGCATCGACCAGGCCGATCGCGCGGCGGTGTACTACGGCATGCTGTTTGATTTGCTGGTCGATCCGAAGGACGAGACCAAAGCGCTGGCTATCTACAACCGGTTTCTGCGTTCCATCCCGGCTCAACAAGCTCCCGAGCGCGTGGCGCGCTACGCTTTCCTGCAACAACGACAAAACCGGCCCGACGAAGCGATCGAACAGTACAACAAGGCGGGAGAGCTTTTCGTGGCCGCAGGACGCGATGAGGACGCGCTTTTCTGCTGGGAAAGAATCGCACAACTCCAACCCGACAGCCTGGAACGACAGATAAAGCTGGCGGAAGGCGCGGAGCGCCTGGGAAAGAGTGCGCTGGCGGCACGCGCGTTCCTGCGTGCGGGACAACTGGCCACCAACAAGGGTTCTTCGTCGGATGCGCTGAATCTTCTGGGGCGAGCGCAGAAGCTGGCGCCACAAGAGCGAAGCGTGGCGTTGCTGTACGCGCAAGCGAACTTGCAAACCGGCAACGCGGTGCGAGCGGTTTCGATTCTGGAGCCATTCGCGGCATCGGAAAAAGACGCGCCGTTTCTCATGACCTATTCCGAGGCGTTGATGGGCGCGAGTCAACTGGAGCGCGCCAGCGAAGTGCTGCAAAAACTGCTGCGCGAAAAGAATGAAGGGTTGACACAACTTTTCGATTTGGCGGAACGGCACGCCACGGCGGGGCAGGAGCAGAGGGCCATTGCCGTCCTCGAAATGCTGAAGCGCCGGATGTTCGCCGACAAGCGGGAAAACGATTTCGCAACGATGATGGATGGGTTGGGCGCTAAGTTTCCTCACTCGCAGAGCATTCTGGAATTCTGGGCCGGCATCCACAATGAACTGAACCGCGAAACACAGTATTTCGAAGTGATGATCAAGCTGTTCGATGTGTACCTGACTTCGGGAAACGTCAAGAAGGCTGCGGAGTCTTTGGAACGGCTCGTGGACATCGATCCGTACGATTTCCGGAACCAGGAGCGGCTGGAAATCTTGCGCGGGCGCGTGGATGATGCGTACGTGAACCGCCTTTCCAGCCGCATGATGAAAGCAGGCCAGGCTACGGGAGGGCATACTCCGAGGTCGGGCGCAACGCCTGGCTCGTCAGCCTCTGCTCCACTCGGCGGCACAGAAGAGGGGCGCCAGATGCAGGCGCTGGAAGATCTGATCGTGCAGACGGAGATTTTCCTGCAATACTCGCTGCAGAGCAAAGCGCTGGAACGCTTGCAAAAAATTGCGTCCTTGTTTCCCGGGGAAGAGGCGCGGAACGCGCGGCTCTCAAGCCTGTATCAAACAGCGAATTGGTGGCCGCCGGGCGCGCAGAAACCCAAAGCGCAGCCTGCGGCGAAGAACGAACCGGCACCGGCGGCGTCACCCGTGACTGAGCCGCAGCCCGTGACGATTACCAGCAAGACGGGAGTGTATTCCGCGGAGACGCTGCGCGACCTCTCGAAGATTTCGGAGATCAATCAGAAGATTTTCCGGCAGCAGACTCCGCGCGCGATGCTGAACACCGCGGTGAATGAAGTGGGCCCGTATCTCCAGGCAACGCGCGCGTTGGCCGTGGTTGGCGCACCGGGCAGGCCACCGGAAATGGCCGCGGAATTTTGCGGGGACGGCGTGAAGCCCGCGCCGGGCGCACAAGTTGTTTTGTTGCTGGCGCAGATGGAGAAGGCCAAGGCGGACGAGCTTGGCGGGCTCGTAGTACAAGCCGCCGAAGGCTCGATTTTGCGCGACCTGGGAGTGGAGACGGCGCTGGGCGTGATGATCCTGGACAAAGAGACGCAGACGCCCGCGGGCATGCTGATAGCAGCACAGGCGGAGCGTCACAAGTGGAAGCCCAATGAAGTTTATTTTTTACAGGCCATTGGCGATCAGATGCTGATGAGCGTCAGCCACACGCGGCTGCGGTCGCTGGTGCGGCGCATGGGCGTGTCCGATGAGCGCTCCGGGCTGCTGAGCCGCAGCTCGTATGTGAGCTGCCTGCTGACGGAAGCGGACCGGGCGAAGTCGCAAGGCACTCCGCTGTCCCTGGCGGTTCTGCAAATCGACCGCGGAGGCGAAATCCTGCGGCAACAGGGCGAGCCTCCGCTGGAGCGCTTCCTCGAGCAACTGGCGCGGGCGTTGCAGCCGATTGTGCGACAGAACGATGTGCCGGTGAAATACACGGCGTGGTCCCTGGCGTTTATTTTGCCGGATACCACTCTGGCGGGGGCGCAGAACCTGGCGGATAAATTGCGGCGCGCGGCGTCGGGATTGCGGCCATCCTGGGATTCGACGCAGATTACGTTGAGCGCGGGAATTGTCGAGGCGGTTCCGAAACCGGATTACGACAGTGAAGATATTGTGACGGATCTAATCAATCGCGCGGAATTTTCGATCGAAGAAGCAAGGAAGAAGGGCGGCGACAGCATCATCGCGCTCGAAACGCCGAAACTGTAGTGATCGCGCATCGCGGAGTACACTGTGGGTGGCCATTAACGATGCTCACCTTGGGTATTTCCGCGCCGCCTGTGAAAAGGCTTCCCGCCAGTGTGTTTCCGGAGAAGGCAGGTCAGGTCGCTTTGGCGAACTACGTTTGGCAACAGTACGATTGCCGGACGAGAATAGAAGATGAAGCGACGTGTAAATTGAAACGAGGGAGACATGTTTCCGACGGATGTGGTGATTGTGGCGGGGGCGCGGACGCCGATGGCGCGCTACACGGGCGCGTTTTCCGACGTGAGTGCAATTGACCTGGCGGCGCATGCTTCGAAAGAAGCGATTCGGCGGGCAGGAGTTGACCCCGGCGAGTTCGATCACGCTGTTTTTGGCAACGTGATGCAAACGAGCACCGACGCGCTCTATGGTGCGCGGCATGTGGGTTTGAAAGCGGGGCTAAAGATTGAGACGCCTGCGGTAACGGTGAATCGCCTTTGCGGTTCGGGAATTGAAGCGATTGCGCAGGCGGCGCAGAGGTTGTTGCTCGGAGAAGCGGAGATGGTGTTGGCGGGCGGCATGGAAAATATGACGCAGGCTCCGTTTGTGATTCGAGGGTTGCGCGGTGGATTGAAACTGGGCGGCGGCGCACTGGAAGATACGTTGATGGTAGGGCTGACAGATACATATTGCGGATTGCCGATGGCGATGACGGCGGAGAAGTTGGCGGAGCAGTATGGAATTACGCGGAAGGACGCGGATGCGTATGCGCTGCGGAGCCAGCAGTTGGCGGATGCGGCGTACAAGGCTTGCCGGATGAGGGAAGAGCTGGCGCCGATGGAAGTGAAGCAGGGAAAGAAGACGATCGTGGTTAGCGAAGACGATCATCGGCGGCCGGAGACGACGATGGAGATTCTGGAGAAGCTGCCGCCGTCGTTCAAGAAGGATGGAATTGTGACGGCGGGGAATGCCAGCGGAATTGTGGATGGCGCGGCGGCGGTGGTGGTGACCCGGGAGAAAATTGCGAAGGAACGCGGCTTGAAACCCATTGGGAGAATTGTTTCGTGGGCCGCGGCTGGTGTGGACCCAAGCATTATGGGGATTGGGCCGGTGCCATCGTCGCAGAAGGCTTTGAAGGCGGCGGGATTGAAGTTGGAGCAGATGGATCGAGTGGAAGTGAATGAAGCGTTTGCGGCGCAGTATTTGGCGGTGGAGAAGGCGCTGGGACTGAATCGTGACAAGACGAATGTGAATGGCGGAGCGATCGCGTTGGGACATCCGCTGGGCGCGAGCGGTACGAGACTGGTGATTACGATTTTGAACGAGCTGCGGCGGAATGGGTTGCGGTATGGGCTGGCTACGGCTT
>Ga0137364_10001149_pt1 | contig 12104 bp, 11 predicted proteins | sample SagtaG_10_FD_104798 | JGI IMG/M metagenome (GOLD analysis project Ga0137364, IMG submission 104798) | Vadose zone soil microbial communities from Sagehorn Ranch, Mendocino, California, USA - Sage1_L_20_16 metaG | ecosystem: Environmental > Terrestrial > Soil > Vadose zone | place: USA... | reverse complement strand
GTACTCGAGGTTGGCGCGCCCGTTCTCGGAGACGTCCTCCACGCTCTGGCTGAAGACGACGTTCATCACCAGGCCGGGCGGGGCGACCAGACCGCGGAACCCGTAGGCCTCGGCGTAGCGCCGGTTCTTGGCGAGCGCGTTCGTCGTGAAGCAGAAATCGGTGAAGACGGCGAACAGGCCCTCGGTGATCGTCTTGCCGCGTTTGTGCCGGAAGACCTGTCCGGGGCGGAACTCCTCCAGGAAGTTGCCGTGCTTGGTGGGTCGCCTGGCCACGGGGCCGTCCCTTAGCGGGCGGCGCGCGCCGCCGTCAACCGCCGCTCGACGCGGTCTGACCGCCCGGTGCACGCGCGTCGGGGAGAGTCATGAAAGCTCGGCTGGGGTGCTCGATGTCGCGCTCTGGTAGAAGGATGCGCCGGCTCGTCCCGCTCACCCTCGGTACAGAGGCGGGCGACAGCCGCGTCCGCTGCTGCCCCGGGGTCGAACCGGCGACGTCCAGCTGGGGAAGCTGCCCCACGCCTGGCAGAGCGAGCGAAATCGAGGCGCCCGGAGAGGGAGAGCGCTACGAGGGCGTCGCGCGTTTCCGTTCGGGCTCCGGCGCGACGGCCCGTGTGATCGAGCGGGTCTTGAAGGCGTCCGGCCCGAACCCGAGGTCCAGGCGGCCCTCCTCGAGCCAGACGTGCTCTCCCCTCATCAGGCTGGCCGCGAGCTCGTTCTTGCGGGCGTCCTCGTTGCTCCAGAGATCCCGAAAGAGCCGCCGGACCCTGCGGCGGGACTGGCGGCAGAAGAGGTCCGCCAGCGCCGCGGCGCCCCCGGCCTCGGCGTGGCCGTCGTCTCGCAGCCGGCGCGCATGGCACACGGAGGCGGCCATCGCGAACAGCTCCATCACGATGTCCACGCAGCGGAAGAGGAACCCTTGCTTCCGCTCCATCTTTGCCTGGTACACGACCATCCCATGGAAGCTCTCGCGCGCGAGCTTCCGGCAGCTGCGCTCGACGAAGCGGAGATGGCGCGCCAGGCGGCCGAAGTCGCGGTAGCGGAACGGGCTACCGAGCCCGCGGAGCCAGAGCGGCGGATACCAGGCCGCGTAGAAGGCGAGTATCTTCGGCAGGGCGGCGAGCTTCTCCTTCGTGCCGCACTTCGGGTCGATCATCGCCCCCGCCACCTCGAGGTGCTTGTCCACCGCCTCGCGCGCCATGAACAGATGCATGATCTCGCTCGAGCCCTCGAAGATGAGATTGATGCGGCAGTCACGCATCAACCGCTCGACCGGGATCGGCGTCTCACCCCGCCCCTGGAGAGAGCGCTCGGTCTCGTAGCCGCGGCCGCCGCGGATCTGCAGGGTGCGATCCGCGATTTCCCACGCCCGTACGGTGTTCCATTCCTTCGCCGCCGCCGCCTCGAGTCGAATGTCGTAGCCGCCGCGGTCGGCCATCTGGCTGGCGAGCTTCGCGACCGAATCCATCGCGAAGACCGTCGCGGCCATGCCGGCGATCTCATGGCCGATCGCTTCGTGCTTCCAGATCGGCACCCCCCACTGGTAGCGCACGTTCGACCACCCGCGGCAGATCTCCAGGCACTGCTTGGCGATCCCGGCGCACGCGGCGGGCAAGGTCAGCCGTCCGGTGTTGAGGGTGACGAGGGCGATCTTCAGCCCTCTCCCTTCCTCGCCGATCAGGTTCTCGCGCGGCACGCGGACGTCCCGGAAGCTGATCACGCCGTTGGCGAGCGCCTTGAGACCCATGAACCCGCAGCGGTACTCGACCTTCACCCCCGGCCACGCGGTCTCGACGATGAAGGCGCTGATCTTCTTGGTCTTCGGATCCCGCGCCATCACGACCAGGAGCTCGGCGAGCGTCCCGTTCGTGCACCAGAGCTTCTCGCCGTTCAGGATGAAGTAGTCGCCCTCCCGCTCGGCGGTCGTCGACAGGCTCGCCGGATCGGAGCCGACGTGGGGCTCGGTGAGCGCGAACGCCGAGATCGCCCCCGCCGCGCAGCGGGGAAGGTACTTCTTCTTCTGCGCGGGCGTTCCGAAGAGCTTGAGCGGCTGCGGCACGCCGATCGACTGGTGCGCGGAGAGGAGGGCGTTGATGTTGCCGTCGTAGCTCCCAACCATCTCCATCACCTTGCAATACTCGGAGATGCTGAAGCCGAGCCCGCCGTACTCCTCGGGAATCTTCATGCCGAAGGCCCCGAGCTTCCGCAGGCCGTCGATCACGTGCTCGGGGTACTCGCCGGTCTGGTCGATCGCCGCCGAATCGACCTCCTCCCGCAAGAACGTCTTCAGCTGGTCGTAGAAGCGGGCAAATTCGGGCCGGTCTGCACGGCGCAGCGGAAAGGGATGGATGACGTCGAGCTGGAAGTCGCCGAGGAAGAGATCGCGGAGGAACCCGCGCCCTTCCCACTCCTTCTGGCGCGCCTGCTCCGCGAGCTGGCGTGACTCCTCTTCGCTCGGCAACCGGACGTCGGTCGTGCTCATAGGGAAACGCTCCTCACAGGCCTCGCCAGCATAGTCATCATCCTCCGCGGACGGCCGCGTCCGCCCGGACGGCCGGCCGGCGCGCCGCCAGCACCTTGGTCACCCGCCGTCCCTTGATCTCGCTCACGGTCAGGTCGTAGCCCTCGACGGCGACCGTGTCGCCGGGGCGCGGCATGCGCCCCACGTGCGCGGTCACGAAGCCGCCGAGCGTGCTCACGTCGGCCGTCTCGGGGAGCGTGACGCCCAGCCGCTCGGCGACATCGTCCACCAGCGTGAGGCCGTCGAAGACGAGGCCCTGCGGCGTCTCCACGACGCTCGGCGGCTCGCGGTCGAACTCGTCCTGGATCTCGCCCACGATCTCCTCGATCACGTCCTCGAGGGTCACCAGGCCCGAGGTGCCGCCGTACTCGTCCACCACGATCGCCATGTGCGTGCGGCGCTGCTGGAAGTCCCTCTGCAGCGCGTCGAGCGGGCGGCTCTCGGGGACGAAGAGGATCTCGCGCTTGATTGCCGCCAGGTCCTCGGAGGAGCTCAGCTGGTCGCGGCGGTTGAAGAGGTCCTTCACGTGCACCATGCCGATCACGTGGTCGATGTCGGTCGAGGCGAGGGGATAGCGCGTGGCGGCGGTCTGCGTCACGACGGCCAGGTTCTCCTCCAGGCTGCGCGCGAGGGAGAGGTAGGCGATGTCGGCGCGCGGCACCATCACGTGGCGCGCGGTGCGCTCGGTGTAGTCGATGACGTTCTCGAGGAGCTGGCGCTTGGCGCCCGAGAGCGCCCCCACGCGGTGCGACTCCGCGAGCAGGATGCGCAGCTCGTCCTCGGAGTGCGCCAGGTCGCCGCTCGTCTCGGCGCTCACGCCGAGCACGGAGAGGGTGGCCTTCGACGCCCGATGGAGGAGCCAGAGCGCCGGCGCGAAGAGGATCTGGAAGAGGCGCATCGGGGGCGCCACCAGGAGCGCCACACGTTCCGTGAAGCGGATCGCGAATGACTTCGGCGCCAGCTCGCCGACCACGATGTGCAGGAAGGTGAGGGTCGCGAAGGCGACCGCGATCGAGGTGTTCTCGATCACGCGCGCCGACTCGATGCCGAGCGCCGCGAAGACCGGGGCGAGGAGGTGCGCGAAGGCCGGCTCGCCGATCCAGCCGAGGCCCAGGCTGGTGAGCGTGATCCCGAGCTGTGTGGCCGAGAGGAAGACGTCGAGGCGCCGGTGGAGCGCGGCCGCCAGGCGCGCCTGCCAGTGGCCCTCGGCCGCCAGGGCTTCGACCCGCGTCGCCCGCACCCGCACCATGGCGAACTCCGCGGCAACGAAGAAGGCGTTCACCACGACGAGGCCGAGGGCAACCGCGACGAGCAGGGGGTCGGAGACCATCCGCGGCGGGCGCAAACCCGCGGCCGGGATGCTAGAGGAACGCTGCCAGGGGAGGCAAGCGCCGGTGCATGACACTCGGACCGGGCGCGTGTATGCTCGTCCGGGGAAGGCGGAGACCGCCGCCGGAGGAGGAAGTCGCATGCGACGTGGCGTGGCTGTGGGGATGGGATGTGCGCTGGTGCTGGCCGGGGTGGCGGCGGCGCAGGCGCGCGGCGAGCGCGAGCTCACCAACGACGACCTGCGGGCCGAGATGGCGAAGAACAGCGCCCTGGCCGTGTACGTGAAGCGCAACGGCATGCCGGACGTCGCCGAGGCGCACTTCCTGGCCGACGAGCCCCCGTGGGACGATCACGAGGTGACCCTCTACTACCTCGACGCGCACAAGGAGGTCGGCTTCGCGCGCGCCTTCATCCTGGGCAGCCCCGAGGTCCACATGAAGCGCTACGTCCGCCCGCTCACGGACGAGCAGGTGGCGGCGCTCGCGAGCCGCGCGAAGGCGCGCGCGAAGCAGGCGCCGGCGCCAGATGCCCCCGCCGCGCCCGGCGACCCCCCGGCGTCCGGCGACCCCGCGCCCGCCGGCGCGGAGCAGATGGCCGGCCTCGGCCCCGATGAGCGCGCCGAGCGCGCCGCCGCGCGCGCCGAGGACGCGGCGGGACGCGTCGAGGCAGCCGCCGACTCGGCCGAGCACGCGGCCGACCGCGCGGAGGCGGTCGCCGCGAGGGCGGAGCGCGCGTTCCACCGCGGCGTGCGGAAGTAGCGCGCGACGTTGCGGGCGCTCGGCCGGGACGGAGCCCGGCTGGCGCTCGACGCTCCAACGAGGTGACCATCTGGGCCCCGCTGCGGGCATTTTCCGCCCGCGCTCGCGGCTCGGGCGGTCCGCCGCGTGTCGGTTGCACCGCTCATCGACGCGGTGTATCCGCTCGACGACGCGGTCGCGGCCTTCGCGCGCGCCGCCACACCCGGAACGCTCAAGGTACTCGTGGACGCAAAGGCCTAGAATGGCGGTCGCGGTCTCGCCGATGCCCGACGCTTCACCCCTCACCGCGCCGGAGCGCGCGCTCGCGCGCTGGCTCCGGCTCTTCGCCGTGCTGTTCGCGCTCGGCACGCTCGGCTTCCTCCTCCGCCCCGACGACACGGTGCGGAACCTCGACCGGGTGGGCTCGCTGCTCGGGCTCCCGACGCTGCCGCCGAGCCACGCTCCGGTCGCGTCCGACTTCTGGCTCGCGCTCGCCGTCGCCAACATGGCGACCATCACCACCTGCGCGTGGCTCGCCGCCGGCGACGTGCGCGGCCGGCGAGCCCTCGTCTACCCCGTCGTCGTCTCGAAGCTCGCGTCGTCCGGCACGGGGCTTCTCCTCTTCGTGCAGTGGACGCACGCCTTCCCGCTGCTCACGATCGCGCTGGTCGACCTGCCGATCGCGGTGATCCTGCTGCGGGCGCTCAGCCGCGCCCGACCCTCCACGTGACGCCGAAGGAGGAAGAGCTCCTCCGCCTTCTCGTCCGGCTCTCGTACTTCCGCGAGCCGGGGAAGCAGTTCCGCCTCGCGTCGGGGCGGATGAGCGACTACTACATCGAGTGCTCGCACACGACCACGAACCCGGCCGCCATCCCTCTCATCGGGGCCCTGGTGCACGCGCGCCTCCCGACTGCGGCCGTCGCCATCGGCGGGCCGACGATGGGCGCCGACCCGATCGCCGCCGCGGTCGCCTTCCACAGCGCCGGGACGGCGCATCCCGTCTCCTGGTTCTCGGTGCGCACCGCCGCCTTAGAGCAAGGAGCGACGCGCTGGCTCGAGGGCTCGGCGAAGGCCGGGGACGCCGTCGTGGTGGTCGAGGACGTGATCACGAGCGGCGGCTCGGTCATCGAGGCAGTACGCAAGTGCCACGCAGAAGGGCTGCGCGTCCTGCGCGCTATCGTGCTGGTCGATCGCGAGGAGGACGGCGGGCGGGCGCAGGTGGAGACGTCCCTCGCCCAAGTGGGCGCGGACTTCGAGGCGCTCTTCACCCGCAGCCAGATCGAGCGCGCGTGGCAGGCGGCGCGCGGCTAGCTAGCTAGGTGCCGCCAGGGCAAGCAGCCCGGCTCCCGCCTGGACGGCAACCAGCGGTCGGAGGGGCAGGACGCGGAGCGCGCTCTCGCGCTCGACCTCGCCGGCGATCGCGGCGAGCCGGGCGCGCAGCTCTCCGGCGAGACCCCGCTCGCCCACCATCTCCGCCAGCCGACACGCCTCGCCCAGGTACAGCATGTGGTAGAAGGCCCGGCACGTCGTCGCGTCGAGCGCCTCGGCGCGGGTGGCCTCGCGCCCGTAGTCGGGGCCCTGGGCGTGGGCCCGCTCGGCGGCCAGGCGCTTCGGCGTCTTCGCGAGGTAGTCGGCGACGGAGCGGGTGAGACGGTGCTCGGGCACGCGGCCGCGAAGCGCGCCGAACGCCCGCGCGCACTCCGCTCGCAGGGCCTCGGCGCGGGCGAGGCCGCCCAGGACCGCGGCGCGACGGCTCATGCCCGCCGGCCCCGTGTCCTCGAGCCCGGGCGCCGTGTAATACGGCAGCTCGCAGACGAGCGAGAAGGCATCCGAGACCCGCCGGAGCCAGTCGTCGGAGCTGGTGCCCGCCTCGATCAGCGGGGCCGGGTCCTCGCCCAGCGTGCGCGCCATGAACTCGTACGTCTCGTCGATGCCGAAGAGGGCATAGATGGCGGGCGCGAGCGTGCGCAGGTAGGGCACCTCGGGCTCGCCGCGGTGGAGGGGCAGGCCCTGGCTCGCGACCAGGCGATGGAGCGCGGCGAACAGCGCCGGCCGCTCGTGCGAGACGTAGAAGTAGACCCCGCAGAAGCCGGCGTTGTGGAGCGAGTAGAAGAAGCGCGGCCGCACCCGCTCCATGACCCGCATCACGCAAGCCGTCTCGGGCGACGGAGTCGTGAAGCGGAGCGTCCTGTACTCGATCGGGAAGCTCCACTCGACCTGCTCGCGGTGCGGCGGGCGGTAGTAGTCGAGCGCGTAGCGCAGCGGCGAGAACGCGCCCTTGAACCAGCCCTCGTTCAGCACGAGCCCGTCGGGATCGGCGACCTTGATGGCGTAGACGGTCGCGTCGAGCCGGGCGCGGAGCTCCGCGTCCTCGCACAGGAGCCGGCAGAGAAACTCGAGCGTGAGCGTGCCGATCGGCTCGTTCGGGTGGGGCACGCCGAGGAAGAGCGCGGGTGTCCGGCCGTGGCCGATCGTGAGCAGCTCGATCGGCCGGCCCTCCGCCGAGGCGCCGACGGTCTCGAGGCGCGCGACCCCGGGGAACTCGGCGACCAGCCGGCGCGAGCTCTCCCGCAGCTCCTCGAGGGTCAGGAACTCTCGCTGGTCCGGCACCCGGGCGAGGAGCGCCGCGAGATCGAGCGCGTCCTCTACGACAGCTCCTTCGACGAATAGCCGAGGATGCGCCGCGCGACGATCAGCTGGTTGATCTGCTGCGTGCCCTCGAAGATGTCGTTGATCTTGGCGTCGCGCATCCACTTCTCGAGGAGAAGCTGGCGCGAGTAGCCGAGCGGCCCCAGTATCTCGACCGCCTTCTGCGTGATCTGGGTCACGACCAGGCCGGCCTTCGCCTTGGCCATCGACGCCTCGAGGTTGTTGCGGAGCCCGTTGTCCATCATCCAGGCCGCCCGCCAGGTGAGGAGCCGGGCGGCCTGGAGGTGGGCCTCCATCTCCATCACGTCGCGCTCGAGGACGGTCAGCTTGTGCGGCGAGAGGCCGTAGCGGATCTCGATATCGTGCTCCTTGAGGGTGTCCTTGACGAAGTCGAGCGCGGCGCGGCCGACGCCGATGGCGCTCGCCGCGACGATCGGGCGCGTGGCGTCGAAGGTGGCCATGACACCCTTGAAGCCCTCGCTGGTCTTCGGGACCTCGGGGCTGCCGAGGATGTTGTCGAGCGGCACGCGGCAGTCCTCGAAGACGAGCGTCGCCGTGTCCGAGGCCCGGATGCCGAGCTTGTTCTCGACCTTGGTGACGTACATGCCGGGCGTTCCCGCCTCGACCACGAACGCCTTGATGCCGGCGCGGCCGGCGGAGCGGTCGAGCGTCGCCCACACCACCACGAAGCCCTCCGACTTCTCGGCCGCCATGAGACCGCTGGTGCAGAAGATCTTGGTGCCGTTGATGACCCAGTGATCGCCGTCGCGGTGGGCCGTGGTCTGGATGGCCGAGCTGTCCGAGCCACACCCCGGCTCCGTGATCGCCATCGCCGCCCACTTGGGCTTCCCGCCGGCGAAGCGCGCGAGGAACCGCTCCTTCTGCTCCGACGTACCGGCCGCCGCGACCGCCGCGCCGCCGAGGCCCGTGTTGGGGATCGACAGGTAGAGACCCGCGTCACCCCAGGACAGCTCCTCGATCGAGACGCACATGGCGAGGTTCCGCTCGGGACGCTCCTGCCTCGGCTTCTTCTCGGTGGCGCCCGAGACCGGAAGCCAACTCGAGACCTGCCACATCATGTTGAGGAAGTCCCACGGCTTCTCGTGCTCGCGCTCGTCGTACTCGCGCGCGATCGGTCGCATCGCCTGCTCGGCAACCGCGTGCACCATCTGCCGCTGCGTCTGAATGCCGTCGGACAGCTCGAAGTCGATCATGGGTGCTCCTCCTCACACGATGGCGAGGCCATCGAAGGTCGCGAACCCGCGCGCGTTGCGGAGCCAGAGCTCCACCGGGTGCTCGCGGATGTAGCCGTGGCCGCCGAGGACCTGCACGGCGTTGTCGGTGATGTTCAAGGTCGACTGGCTGGCGTACTGCTTGACGAGGACGGCCTCGCGCGTGGCCGGCTGGCCGGAGTCGAGCTTCCACGCGGCCTCCCAGGTGAGGAGCCGCATCGAGTCGATCTCGATCGCCATGTCGGCGAGCTTGAAGGCGACCGCCTGCTTCTGGGCGATGGCGACGCCGAAAGCGCGCCGCTCCTTGGCGTACTCGCGGGCGTAGTCGAAGGCCGCCCGCGCGACCCCGACCGCGAGCGCGGCCACTGCGATCCGGCTCGCGTCGACGAGCGGCTGGAGGTTCGCCCCCTCGCCGCCCAGGCGGGCCGCAGCCGGCACGCGGACGCCTTCGAGCGTCAGCGTGAACGTGTCGAGGGCCTTGATGCCCATGTTCCTCTCGCGCTCCCCGACCGTCAGGCCCGGCGTGCCCCGCTCGACCACGAACGCCGCGAGCCCGTCGGGCGCCGCCGCGTAGACGAGGATCGCCTCGGCGCGCGCGGCGAGCGGCACGAGACACTTCCGGCCGGTGAGGACGTAGTCGCCGCGCTGCCGCTCCGCCCGGGTGGCCAGCGCCGTCGCGTCGAAGTCCCAGCGCGGCTCGACGAAGGCCGCCGTCCCGGCCGTGAACTCGGCGCCCGCGAAGCGCGGCAGCCAGCGGCTCCGCTGCTCCTCGGTCCCCGCCACGAGAAGCGGGATGGTGAGGAGACGGGGGGCGAGGAGGTGGAGGGTGAGGGCCAGGTCGCCGTACGCCAGCTCCTCGAGGAGAAGCGCGCTGGTGATCGCCGAGCGGGCATCCCCGTAGCCGCCGAACGCCTCCGGGATCGGGCTCTGCACGAGCCCGAGCTCCCAGCCGCGCTGGACCACGGTCTCCGGGACCGCGTTCTTCTCGTCGGCCTCGCGCGCCACGGGGCGGAGGACCTCGCGCGCGAAGCCTGCCATGGTCTGACGGATGAGCTCCTGCTCGTCCGTCGGCTTGAAGTTCACCATGTCCGGTTGCCTCCCGAAGCTGCGACGCCCGTGCCCGCACTCCCGGTTCCGAGCCACGTGCTCACCTGCTCGACGAGCGTGTCGAGGACCCGCCGGAGATCGATCTCCTCCGGGTCCTGGTAGTGCTGAACCTCGGCGCCGATGATGCCCCCCATGATGACGGCCGCCGCCGCCTCCGGCGCCACGTCGGCGCGCAGCGTGCCCTTCTGCTGGCCGCGCAGGATGACGGTGGTCAGGAAGGTCCGCATGCGGCGCAGGATGTCGCGGAACTCCCCCGACAGGCGCGGATTCGTGTCGAGCGCCTCGATCATGAGCGTCATGATGAAGCGGCGATGGTTCGAGACCGTGGCGTGGAAGAAGCAGGCGTCGACCACCTCGCGCAGCCGTGTGAGCGCGTCGGGCGTCGGCGTCACCTTCTCGAGCACGTGCTGCTCGAAGCCGCCGATGCGGTCCTTCACGGCTTCGAAGAGGAGCTCTTCCTTGTCCCGGAAGTGGTAGTAGACGGCGCCCTTGGTGACCCCGGCATCGCGCGCGATGCGGTCGATGGTCGTGCCCTGGTAGCCGAGGCGCGCGAAGCAATCGATCGCCGCGGCCATGAGCTGCTTCCGCGACGGCTCGGGCCTCTCCACCCGCGGCTTGCGGCCACGCGACATACTGAACGTTCAGTATCTTCCCTGACGCGCCTTGTCAAGGTGATAATGATGGCCGACCGCTGGCTTCAGCCGAAAGACGGGCGAGCCGGCTGCGCGCCGATCTCGCCCGGCTCGCGCGCCCTACATCCAGGCGCCGCCGTCGACGCGCAGGACCTTGCCGGTGATCCAGGCCGCGTCATCGGAGGCGAGGAAGACGGCGGCGCGGCCGATGTCGGCCGGCTCGCCCGCGCGGCCGAGCGGGATGGTCTGCAAGACCGCGTCGCCGTGGAAGCGGATCAGGCGCTCCCCCATCTCCGAGCGCACGAGGCCCGGCGCGATGACGTTCACCCGCACGCCCGCACCCGCCACTTCCTTGGCGAGCACCTTGGCGAGCGCGTTCACCCCGGCCTTGGCGACGTGATAGGGCGCGCCGCCCGCCTGGGCCGCGTCGGCGCCGATCGAGGAGATGAAGAGGACGACGCCCTTGCGCGCGACGACGTGCGGGATCGCCGCCCGCGCCGTCCAGAAGGCACCGTCCAGATCGGTGGTGAGGACGCGCCGCCACTCGGCCGGATCGGTCTTCGCGACCGTCGCCACCCGGGCGGCCACGCCGGAGTTCGCCACCGCGACGTCGAGCCCGCCGAGGAACTCGACGGCCTGGGCGACCATCGCCTCGACCCCCTCGCGCTCGCCGACGTCGGCCTGGAGCACGAGCGCGCGCCGCCCGAGCGCCCGTACCTCGGCCGCCGTCGCCTCCGCGGCCTCGCGGTCGCGGCGATAGTTGATCGCCACGTCCGCACCCTCGCGTGCGAACTCGACGACGATACCGCGCCCGATGCCCCGGCCGCCGCCGGTCACGAGCGCCGTCCTGCCGTCGAGCTTGCCCATCGTTCGATGTCGAACGCCTACCTAGGTCGTCGGCTCGCCCGAGTCGGCCAGCACGGTCATCACGTTGTCGCGCACCTCGCCGAAGCCTGCGCCGAGGCGCAGGCGCACCACCCCCGCGTCGGCGCGATACGCGAGCTCGCCCGGCTCGAGCGCGGTCACCAGCGCGGCGTGGTCGGGGAGGACGCCGATCTGCCCCAGGGCACCCTCGGCCGTGACCTCGCGCACCTCGGCGTCCACGAGCTCGCGCTCGGGCGTGTAGACGCGCAGGCGGAAGCGGTCCGCCATTCAGGCTGCCATCTTGCGGGCCTTCTCGAGCGCGTCGTCGATCGTGCCCACCATGTAGAAGGCCTGCTCGGGGAGGTCGTCGTGCTTGCCCTCGACGATCTCGCGGAAGCCGCGGATGGTCTCGGGCAGGGGCACGTAGACGCCCTTGTAGCCGGTGAACTGCTCCGCGACGTGGAAGGGTTGGGAGAGGAATTTCTGGATCTTGCGCGCCCGGGCGACGGCGAGCTTGTCGTCCTCGGAGAGCTCGTCCATGCCGAGGATGGCGATGATGTCCTGCAGGTCCTTGTAGCGCTGGAGGATCGCCTGGACCTGTCGGGCCACGCGATAGTGCTCCTCGCCGACCACCGCCGGGCTCAAGATGCGCGAGGTCGAGTCGAGCGGGTCGACAGCGGGGTAGATGCCGAGCTCGGCGATCTGCCGCGAGAGCACCGTGGTCGCGTCCAGGTGCGCGAAGGTGGTCGCCGGCGCCGGGTCGGTCAGGTCGTCGGCGGGGACGTAGATCGCCTGCACCGAGGTGATGGAGCCCTTCTTGGTGGTGGTGATCCGCTCCTGGAGCTCGCCGATGTCGGTGCCGAGGGTCGGCTGGTAGCCGACGGCCGAGGGCATGCGGCCGAGGAGCGCCGAGACCTCGGAGTTCGCCTGCACGAAGCGGAAGATGTTGTCGATGAAGAGGAGGACGTCCTGTCCTTCTTCGTCGCGGAAGTACTCGGCGACGGTGAGCGCGCTCAAGGCGACTCGCGCGCGCGCGCCG
>Ga0137364_10001146_pt1 | contig 12118 bp, 5 predicted proteins | sample SagtaG_10_FD_104798 | JGI IMG/M metagenome (GOLD analysis project Ga0137364, IMG submission 104798) | Vadose zone soil microbial communities from Sagehorn Ranch, Mendocino, California, USA - Sage1_L_20_16 metaG | ecosystem: Environmental > Terrestrial > Soil > Vadose zone | place: USA... | reverse complement strand
TCCGCGGGCGCGAGCGCCGTGGTGCCGTACCTCGCCGACGAATTTGCGGAAGCAATTGAGCCTGGCGGAGCAGAGAAGGCGCGTGCAGCCATCCACGCGGGTTTGCGCAAAGTGTTGGCGCGCATGGGGGTTTCAACGCTGGCAAGCTACCGCAACAGCCATTTGTTTGAGATTGTCGGTCTTTCACAGGACCTCTGCGAGCAACTTTTCGAGGATGCGTCCGAGTATCCGGGGCAGAAATCGTTGGATGACCTGCTTGGCGACTACTTGAAAATGCACAAAGCGGCGTTCTCGGCCGAAGCGGAAGAACTGGCTGACGCCGGCCTATACCGTTTCCGGAAAGGCGCGGAACTTCACGCGACTTCACCTGAGGTGGTGCGACGACTTCATGCATTCGTGAAGGCACCGAGCGCCAAACAATATTCCGCCTTCGAGGAACTGGCGGAATCACAGGGCACGGTATTTTTGCGGGACCTGCTCGACACGATGCCGGAGACAACCGTTCAGCTTGAAGATGTGGAGCCTGTGGAAGCCATCGTCAAGCGGTTCAGCACGCAGGCTATGTCTCTCGGATCGCTGAGCCCCGAAGCACACCGGACCCTAGCGCTGGCCATGAACGAGCTTGGCGGGCGCAGCAATACGGGCGAGGGCGGCGAGGACCCCGACACGTACCGCTATGAACCGATGGCCGCGAACAAGATCAAGCAGGTGGCTTCGGCGCGATTCGGCGTCACGACCGACTACTTAGTGCACGCCGAGGAACTTGAAATCAAGATGGCGCAGGGATCGAAGCCGGGGGAGGGGGGCCAGTTACCGGCGAAGAAAGTCAGCGAGTACATTGCGCGCATCCGGCACGCCACTCCGGGAACGCCGCTGATTTCGCCGCCGCCGCATCACGACATTTACAGCATCGAAGACTTGGCCCAGTTGATTCATGATTTGCGCGCGGTGAATCCACGGGCCCGCATTGGCGTGAAGCTTGTCTCTGGCGCGGGCGTGGGCATCATTGCCGCGGGAGTGGCGAAGGCAGGCGCTGACGTCATTACCATCAGCGGGCATAATGGCGGCACGGGATCTTCGCCGCTGACGTCCATCAAGAACACGGGCCTTCCGTGGGAAATTGGATTGCGCGAAGCACACGACACACTAGTTCGCGCCGGCCTTCGTTCGCGGCTCTCTCTCCGCGTGGACGGAGGCCTGAAATTTGCGCGGGATATCGTGCTCGCGGCAATTTTGGGCGCGGATGAATTCGGCTTCGGCACAGCGTCGCTGCTGGCGATTGGATGCGTGATGGCGCGGCAGTGCCATCTGAATACTTGCCCCGTGGGAATCGCGACGCAGGATGAGAAATTCCGCGCGCGGTTCCAGGGCAAGCCGGAAATGGTCGTTGCATATTTCCGGGCGCTTGCCGAAGAAGTGCGCAACCGCCTGGCGCAACTTGGCGTGCGGTCGCTTCGCGAGCTTACGGGCTGGTACGACCGACTCGGGGCGCGATCGGGAATGGATCCGTTCCTGGTGGTGCCGATTTCGGAGTCGAATCGCGTGGCGCCGCAACAGGAGCCTGGCTTGCACGTCACTGCGTTGGAAGATTCGACCCATTTCGATGCCACGCTGGCCATGCAGAGCGTGCCGCGGGCGATTCAGAACTCGGACCGCAGCGTTGGCGCAGGTCTTAGTGGCGAATTGATGCGGCGAAAGAAAAATGGCCGCGCACCTGATGCCACGATCAGCCAGGAATTTTGCGGCACCGCGGGACAAAGTTTTGGAGCTTTTCTCGCCGAGGGAGTGACAGTCAAGCTTACCGGCGAAGCCAACGACTATGTGGGGAAGGGCTTGTCCGGCGGAACGATTGCCATCACAGCGGGACCGGCGGCGTCGCGGCGCGGCGATGTTCTGGCCGGGAACACCGTGCTTTACGGCGCGACGTCAGGCCAGCTTTTTATCGCGGGAAGGGCAGGAGAACGCTTTGCCGTTCGCAACAGCGGCGCGCTTGCGGTGGTAGAAGGCGTCGGCCAGCACGGATGCGAGTATATGACCAGTGGTGTGGCCATCATTTTGGGGTCGCTCGGGCTGAACTTCGGTTCCGGCATGACCGGGGGCTTGGCGTATGTTTTGCGCGCGGAAGCCGGGGACGTGCTGCACCGAGATTTTGTGACTCTCGAAGAGATTGAGCCGCAAGAGGAAGAATGGCTGCGGCAGGCGCTTGAAGAGCATGTTCATCACACGCGCAGCCCTCGCGCCGCGCGGATGCTCTCGCGCCGAGGCACGCTACCTCTGATGCGCGTTCAGCCAGTGCATTTTCAAGGTTCCTTGGAAGCAACCTGGAAACCCGTTCTCGCTCAGTTTCAATGCCAGCAGATTCTCCCTGTGCTGTTGACTGCGCCAATTTCGCGAACAGCCATACCAGCCTGAAAGAGAGGATAATACTTACGGCCGGAAGAGAAGATTCCCTTATAATCCCATCTGGCATACTCACTATGGACTTTGACCAACTCACGACCTTCGTCTATGTTGCCAAGCTGAAGAGTTTTTCCCGAGCAGGGCAGAAAGTGTTCCGCTCGCAATCCGCGGTGAGCGCGCAAATCCGCCAATTGGAGCAGGCGTACAAGGCCAAGTTGCTTGACCGCTCCGCAAAATCCGTCGAGCTGACTCCGGCCGGGGAAGTACTTTTCGAGTATGCGGAAAAGCTTCTGCGGCTGCGGGATGAATCGATTCAGGTGGTTGCGGACCGCGGAGACGTGGTGCAAGGTCCGGTGGTTTTCGGGGCTAACGAAGCGACGTGCTTGTATTTGCTGCCGGACATTTTTGCGGAATTTCAGCAACGCTATCCGCAAGTGCACATCAGCATTTACCGCAATTTCAGCCACAAGATTTTGCAGCGCGTGGACGATGGATCGATTGATCTGGGCATTGTCACGCTGCCGGTGAAGTCTCCGAACCTGAAAGTGCACAGCATTTACCGCGACCGTTTGCGCTTCATGGTCAGTACGCGGAATCCGCTAGCGCATCGCTCTAAGATTACGCTGGAAGAAGTGGCGGGCCAGCCGCTGATCTTTCCGCGCACTGGTTTTACGCGTCAGGTGCTGGATAAACTCTTCCGTCCATATCGTTCGCGGATTCACGTGGCCATGGAATTGCCAAGCGTCGGAATGATCAAGCGCTTTGTGGTGGCCGATGCCGGAGTATCGTTCATCAGCGAGAGCTTTGCGCGGGATTACGTGAAAGCCGGCGAAGTGAAGTTGCTAAATGTTGAAGGCGTGGATCTGTGGCGCGAACTTGGCCTGATCTACCGGCGCGATCGCAGCCTGTCTCGTGCCGCGCAGGCGTTGATTGGCATGATTCGTGAACTGCGCAAAACCTCCGAACCGAGCATGGCGGCCGCGAGCTAGAGGCTACAGGCCTGCCCTAATAGCATTTGGCCGATTCTGAGGGAAGCGCTTGTTTAGCCAAAATTTACCGAATTTGGTACACAGAAGGCCGCTGGCTACCAAAAACGGGATTTGTTGTATCCCCTAGTTCGCCTATTTTAGATAAAACTAAGCTAAATTCTGTATAAACAGCAGAATAAACCCCGCCATGGCTTCGAAGCCAGAGAGTAAGTTTTGGCTTAAGAATTGCTCCCTCTCACCACTGTGGTGGGTCCCCTTGTTCTGACGACAATCTGACGGAGGTGGCTAAACGTGCGAGCCAAGCCTTTCGGTATAGGTGTGCTTTTAGTGCTTTCAGGTCTCTTTCTGGTTCTCCCTTCCAGCACGACGTATGGTCAGGGGATTGTCACGGGCACCATTTCTGGTACTGTCCAAGATGCGCAGGGAGCAGTCATTGCAGGGGCGAGCGTGACTGCAGTGCGAGAGGACACGGGGGCGCAGTTTTCTGTCCAGTCGAACTCGCAGGGCTACTTCGAGCTTAAGGCTCTACCCATTGGCTCATACAGCGTGACAATTGGGACTAGTGGGTTCAGGAGGCTGCAACTGGGCCACGTGGTTGTTGAGGCTGGAAAGAACAACGTCGTGGGCCTCCAAACGCTGGAAGTCGGCACCACCGCTGAAACGATAACCGTGGAGGCTGGAGCGCAGCTGATTGAAAGCTCTACGGCGCAGATCGGCGGCAACTTCGAGAGCAAGGTTGTCGAGGCACTGCCAAATGCCGGCACAGGTTTTGACAACCTGGTGCTTTTCATTCCCGGTGTGGCGAACAACGGCTCGACGAATTTCAGCAATACCAACGGCGCCGCCGTGGCCAACAATGGCTTGCGCGGCCGCTCGAACAATTTTGAAATTGACGGCCAGGCCAATAACGACAATTCCGTTGCCGGTCCCTTGACGTTTATGAGCAACCCCGACGTGCTGGATGAGCTTCAGGTGGTGAGCAACAATTTCAGCGCGGAATATGGGCGCAATTCAGGAACCGTGGTCAACTACGTGACCAAATCCGGGACCAATACACTCCATGGGAGTGCGTACCATTTTTACGAGGGCGATTGGGACCGCTCGCTTCAGAACGGGCAGAAAAATCCGCTGCTTGGCTTTTGCCCCGCAGGCGTGGCGCCCGGCACGGGGACTCCCTTCGCCTCGAGCTGCAGAGCGGCTGTGATTCCCTGGTTCGTGGATAACCGGTTTGGCGGGACCTTTGGCGGCGCGCTTGTCAAAAATCGCCTGTTTTTCTTTGCCGGCTATCAACAGGAATTACAGCGGGCCCGAAATTCGTCGACTTCTTCGTCGCTCACGCCTACGCCGGATGGCCTTACGACCCTAGCTGCAACGTTTTCCGGGAATGCGGCCGTGGCCGCACTGCAGGCGTTCGGGCCATACGGGATTAAGGCGGGCAATCCCCAGCCGGCAGGTACTTTTTCGACATCCGCCCAGTGTGCAGCGAATCCAAATCTTGCCAACTGTATTCAAGTCTCGAATGGGACTACTGCGGTAGCGGTACCTTTTGCTTTTGTAAACCGCGTGGTCGGCAACAATGTTGACGACAGACAGATTGTTGGCCGCGGCGACTGGGCCATTACCAGCAAGGACCATTTTTTCTTCCGGTTCATCTATCAGAACAGCAATACGGCGTTGGGATCGGGCACCATCTCGAGCGGAGCGTTTGTGGCCGTGCCGGCGCAAGACCGGCAGTACGGTTGGGACTACACTCGGGCATGGACGAGCAGTTTCGTAACGCAAGCGCGGGTGAGCTACGGCACAGGCTTCTTCAAGTTTGCCGGGGGGCAGGGCTTCCCTCAGTGCACCATCGAGAACGTGACGGCGTGTCCGCCGAACATCGGGTTTTCCGACACGGTCAATTCCTACACGACTTTTGGACTAGCAACAAACCTGCCGCAGGACCGCCAGGTTCACAACACCCAGTATCAGAGCAACTCTACCTGGACGCGCGGGCGGCACACCATCAAGTTCGGCGGCGAACTCGATCATCAAAAGTCGCCAAACCACTTCCTACCCAGCATCAACGGTGGGTTTAGCTTCTTCTCAAGTCCAGACATCAAGGACGCTTCGGGGAACATCATAACGCCGGCCACCAGCGCGTTTAGTTATTTCATTAGAGGTGCGGCGAACTGTCCAGCCCCTAATCCCGCAGCAAATTGGAATGGCATCTGCAGCCAGCTCTCGCTCACCGATGGTCCATTCAACTTCAACTTTGCTGAGAATGACCTGGCCTTCTATGGTCAGGACGATTGGCGCATCAAGGCCAACCTCACGCTTAACCTCGGCCTTCGCTGGGAATGGGACCAGCAAGCCATCAACCTACTGCACGATATCAGCGTTCAGAATGTGGCTGATGGCTTCTGGTCGGCAAGCGCGCCAACCAATGTGACGGAAATCCCGCACATTCCGGAAGACCTTAACAATTACGGGCCAAATGTGGGCTTTGCCTGGACCCCACGCATCCTCAAGAAGCTGGTCGGGGAAGACAAGACGGTCATCCGCGGCGGTTATCGCATCGCGTATGATCCGGCCTACTACAATATCTTCTTGAATGTGGCTACCACCGCGCCCGTGGTTAACGCGGGGACGATTAACAACGTTGGTGTGCCTGCAAATGCGACCGGCACCGCGGTGCAGTCGGCTTACTTCAGCCTGATCCCACGGGGCGCAAATCCAGGCGGGCGCAGCCAGACGCGCGTGAGCCCGGATTTCCATAACCCATACGTAGAACAATGGTCATTGGGGGTGGAGCGGCTGATTAGCTCGCGTATTTCCTTTGAGAGTCGTTATGTGGGTAACCACTCTGTGGGTAACTTCCAGACCGTCAATTCCAACCCGCTTCTCTTTTCCTGCTCGGCTTTCACGGGTGATACCTGCACTGGCACAGCTAGTGGCCTCGCGGTTCAAGCGCCTCAGTACATTCCTTCCGGGGTGACACCATGTTTGCCAAGCGGTGCTGCGGCTGGCTCAGGATCAGCAGCTTCGCGCGGACGTCCGGATTGCAACTTCACGTTGGTACGGACGCGCAATAACGGCGCCTGGTCCACCTATCATGGAATTCAGAATGAGCTGAAGATCCGCGGATTCCATGGTTTCACCGCGGACGTTGCATACACCTTCAGCAAAGCGCTGGACAACACGAGCGAGGTCTTCGCCAGCACGGGCGGCAACTCCACGCCTATCGCCCTAAATACATTCGACCCCAATGTGCGTGAGCGCGGCATCTCAGCGGAGTCGTACCCGCATGTGGTCACTACCTATGGGGTCTATGAACTGCCCTGGATGAGGATTCAACACGGCTTCCTGGGTCATCTCTTGGGAGGTTGGCAAATTGCCGGCACGCATCGCTACCAGGTAGGTGTGGCAGTCACTCCCGTCCAAAATACCAACAACGGTGACGCGTACTGCGACGCCGCATTCAACAATAATTTCATTGGGATCACGCTCGATTCGTGCCGGCCGATTCTCAGCAATCCGAATGCCCCCTTTAACACGGCCGGTCGGTACCTGAACGCGACGCAGCTAATCAACGTCAGCACGTGTGCGAATACGGGTGCGGGGTTTGTAGGTACGTCTTTATGCCCACTCATCAACCCCTCAGATGTCCACTTCATCGTAAACAACACTTTCGCAGTGAATGCGCTATGCGGCGGTGACCCGTTTGCTTGCGCCGTTGGCCGCAATGTAACTCGCACGATACCGCGCAACCAGGTGGACCTCAGCGTTCAGAAGAGTATCAAGCTCACCGAGCGCATGACCTTGACGCTACGAGGCGATGCCCTGAATGCCTTCAACTACTCGTTTTTGGGCGCGCCCGGACTCAACATCAACAATAGGAATGCCAGCGGCATTTCTTGCCCTTCTACTTCAACTCCTGCAACTTGCACTCCCTCGGTGGCGCCGAACACGTTCGGTGAGACCTGGGGCAATACCGGAACGAACCGTGCCATCCTGGTCTCGGGGCACATCACCTTCTAAGACCGCGAGGCCTACCCAGATCAAAACGAACTAAGAAACAGAGAGAGCATCCGAAGGGATGCTCTCTCTGTGCTTTCGCATGCCCCTCCGAGTGGAACCAATGCTTTGCGGGATTAAGTCCAGCGCGATTCAGTGAGCCGTTCGTCCGCGGTTGATTCGAAAAATGGCCAATTCTAATGCACGGTGAAGTCGAGGCTGGCGATTGAGCGGGCGATGACGTTTTCCTGGATTTGAATTAGGTCGCTGTCGGCATAGGTCATGGCCAGCACTGTAAGCATATCCTTGCCGCGCGCGATGACCACGAGTCTTCCCGACCAGTCATGATCGTCCGCTTTGCCGCGGTATTGATAATCGATGGCCGGCATTCCACCGACGACTGTTTTATGCTGCGAGAGGCGCTGGTAATTAACGTAGACGTCATGCAGGCGCTTTTCGACGGCAGACGCCGCGGTTTCCAGGGAATCCTTAGTCTTCTCCTCACCAACCACCATGAGCGTCGATTCGTTGCTCGTGCCCATGGCCACGATGGCGTTGGGCAAGGCATTGCGCGCTTCTTCGATGAGGTTCCAACTCGGTGCCTTGTACATCCGGAAGCCGTGCGTGTAATTCGTATAGAGATTGCCGGTGATTTCTTCGCGATTCGCGGGAACTTCGGGCTCTTTGGGCGCAACCGGAGCTGTTGCCACCGAAGCTGGTGCTGCCGCCGTTGCCGATGGGTTGCTCGCGGGAGCAGAGACGTTTGCAGCTGAAGCATTGGCTGGCGTGCCGGGTTTCGCGACGACGTTCTCGGATTTTCCGGCGGGTGCCGGGGTAGAACTTTTCATGCTGGCATTTGTGGGCGTCGTGCCAGTGCCCGTATTCGCCGCAGTTGCGAGAGCCGGCTCCACCTGCGGCTGCGCGTCGGCGGCTGGCTTTGACGGATGCTGAGCAGCATCCTTTTTCGCAGAATCGGGTTCGGATTTTGTGGCTGGAGTCGTCGGAGTAATCGAAGCGATCTTGTCTTTCTCTATAAGCTGATAGCCGTAGTCTGTCTTGACTCTAAACATGCCGTCTTCGTACGCGACGATCACGCCATACAGCTTTTTGCCGTCTTTCAGGCGGATTTCGTCGGCGTGCGCAGAATATGCCAGCGTTGATAGCGCCAAAACTACTGCCGCAAGGAAAAAGGGGCCGCGCTTTGCAGGGACAGGCATATAGAAATTATCCCGCCGCCAAAAGCGCCCTGCAATGGTTACGCGCCCGGTGGTGTCCGACGTGCCACCTCCACCAGCAGCGTCCGGATGCGGGCCACCAGGCGGTCCAGTTCCTGGAGAGCGGCGCTCAGCCGCGCCCGCAGAGGTTCCGGCAGTTGCGCGTGGGTTTGCTGGAGCGCCAGCGCCTCTGCAATTACGCGGATCTGCTTGCGGCTCAGCGGATTGAGGCGTTCCCAGAGCCGCCGCTTGGAGCTGCGGTTTCGCCCAAGCCATTCTTCGCCGCTTCCGGCCGGGCGGCCTGCTTCCGGTTCCGGCGCAGGCGGTGTGGTTGGCGTCTTTGTGCGAATCATGAAATACACCGTTATTTCCGTAGCGCTTCCAGCATCTCGCCGTTGATGTGCCCATCTGGCTCGACGCGCCCGGTCACGCGCATGGTGCGCGTTTCGAAGACCAGGCTGCCATAGCGGTCGTATGTATCGGGGAAGAGCACGACTTCATACACGCCGCGCTGGTCTTCGAGCGTGACGAACATCATATTGCGGTAATTTTTTGTACCGACATGGCGGTGAGTAACAACCCAACCGCACAGCGTGATGCGTTTTCCGAGCAGGCCTGGCAGTTCGTCGCTCCAGACTTCGCCGTTGCGCGGCAAAAAATCGAGCGGATGTCCGCTGACGCAGACTTCGAGGATTTCACGTTCGTAGCGCAACTTTTGCTCGAGCGTGTATTCCGGCATTTGCATTTCTGCCAGGACCGCGGCAGCGGAATCCCGTGCGCTGGCTTCGGCGAACAAGGTTGCTGTTTTCTCCGGCAGCGACATTCCTGGAGAGCGCGAGGCGGTGGGCGGTGCGCCTTTGCCTGCCGACTTTAGAAGGTTCCAGCGCCACAACATCTCGGGCCGCGTCATGCGGTGCGCTTCCTCGTTGACTTCATCCCCCATTTCATCGCCCATTTCATCAAATGCCCCGCATTTGATGAGCGCTTCAATTTCATCGCGTTCGACGGGAACGCGGCGCAGAAAATCTTCGAGAGAGCAAAACGGCCCGGCTTCTTCGCGGGTGCGAACGATAGCGGTGATGGTTTCGATGCGTAGGCCTTTGATCTGCATCAGCCCGACGCGGAGCGCGCGTTGTCCATCCGGGCCGGCCTCCGCGGTATAGGCCATCCGGGAATGATTCACCGACGGCAGCCGCACCGCGATGCCCCAGCGTTTGGCTTCCTCGACATACGCGGAAACGTGATAGAACCCCGCGCCCGCGCTGCACATGGCGGCGAGAAACTCCGCCGGATGATGCGTTTTCAAATACGCCATGCGGTACGCCACATCGGCATACGTCGCCGCGTGGGCTTTGCAGAAGCCAAAGCCGGCGAACTTCTCTACCATCTGCCAGGATTCTTCGCGCTGCTGTTTCGTCAAGCCCATCATCCCTGCGGCTTTGTCAAATTTTCCGCGCAGCCGGTCATGATCTGCCCGGCCGGAATACTTTACGGAAGACCGCCGCACCAGATCGGCTTCCGCTAACGACATTTTGCCGAGCGATTGCGCAATTTGCATGACCTGCTCCTGATAAATACATACACCCAGCGTGTCGCGAAGGATGGGTTCAAGTGAGTCGTGCGGGTAAACGGTTTTTTCTTTGCCGCGAAGGCGCTTGACGAACAATTCTTTCGATCCATATTCGGCGGCACCCGGCCGGATAATCGCCAGAGCGATGGCCATTTCCTCGAGCGTCCGTGCGTTCAGCATGCGGAGCATGCCGCGCATGGCGGGAGATTCGATCTGGAAGACGCCCATGGTGCGCCCGGCTGCAATGACGTCACATGTCGCGGGGTCGTTTTCGGGGATGGCGTCGAAATCGAGTTCGCGAGGTTTGGGACACGGCGTCACGCCATCGGGCGCGACGCTTGATGCTTCGGAAGCGGGCGCAGCATGCTGCGCCCCTATAGGTTGAAGAGAGCGCTCGATGTTGTCGAGCGCCAACGACATCGTCGTGAAGCCGCGCTGGCCGAGCAGGTCCATTTTGATGAGGCCGAGATCTTCGATGGCGTTCATATCGTATTGCGTGACGACGATGCCTTTGGTGGCGCGCTCCAGCGGCGCCAGCCAGTTCAGCGGCCGCGCGGAAATCACCGTGCCGCAGGGATGAATGCCCAGATGACGCGGCGCGTCATCGAGACGCAAGGCCACTTGCAGGATGGTTTTCCAGGGTTCGTCGTCCACGGGTAGGTCGCGGCACTCCGGCAGATTGCGAATCGCTTGCAAAATTTCGCGCACCGGGCGGTGCGGGAGCCGCTTGGTGAAGCGGTCCACCTCGCCCGGCGGCACGCCAAAGACCTTGGCCACTTCGCGCACCGCCAGCCGCGCGTGCATGGTGATGAAGCTGCCGATCATGGCCACATGCTCAGCGCCCCAGTGCTCGTAGACGTAATCGAGCAGCTCATCGCGGCGTGCGCCGCAGATGTCGATATCGATGTCCGGGCAATCGCCACGCTGCTCGTTCAGGAAGCGCTCGAAGTAGAGTCCCCAGCGCAGCGGGCACACACGCGAGATTCCCAGGCAATACGTCACCATGGAGCTGGCAGCCGACCCGCGCGCCACCGCAGGAATGCCTCGGCGGCGGGCTTCCTCGACGATGTCCAATACCAGCAGAAAATAGGGCGCCAGGCCCCACTTCTTGATGACTCCCAACTCGCGCATCAGCCGCGAATGCACTTCTTGCGTTAATGAGGGATAGCGTTTTAACGCACCGTCGAAACTTACTTTTTCCAAATAAGAATCCGGAGTCTTACCTTTCGGGACGGTAAACTCCGGAAAGATCCGTTTTCCAAGCTCGAGTTGTAAATTGCAGCGATCGGCGATTTCCTGCGTTGCTTCAAGCCATTCTGGATGATCGGAAAAACATTTTTGCATTTCCGCGGCGGGCTTGAACCAGGCTTCGCCGGTCGTGATTTCGGGTGGAGCGACGATGGTCAACAATCCGCCGGTACGAATGGCGTTTACCGCGCGATGATGCAGATGCTCCTCGGGGCGGAGGAAATGCATGTTGTTTGTGGCCACAAGCGGCACGCCGAGTTCGCCGCCAAGCCGTTCGGCTTCGCGCAGTATGCGGCCGTCGCCGGGCGAGAGATGTTGTACCTCGACGTATAAGCGATCGCCGAAGATGTCCTTGAGGCGAGAGAAGTGACTCGTGACGGGTGATTGGTGACTGGTGACTCGGGTGCCGGAGACTATCGTGCCTCTACGGTTGCTCGTATCTTGTCGCTGCGTTGGTAACGGGCACAGCGCGATCACGTCGCGGCCGTGCTCCGATAATTCCTGCAAGGTTACGGGCCGCCCATCGGTTTCCGCAGGAGCAGCGTTTTGTGCGAGCTTGGTCGTGCCCAAATGCCGCAGCGTGACGAGCTGGCAAAGGTTGCTGTAACCGTCCATGTCGGACGCCAGCAGCACCATCGTGATGTCCCGTGGTTTTTGTTTGTCATGCTGAGCGCAGCGAAGAATCTCATCGTTTCCCTTGT
>Ga0137364_10001141_pt1 | contig 12130 bp, 7 predicted proteins | sample SagtaG_10_FD_104798 | JGI IMG/M metagenome (GOLD analysis project Ga0137364, IMG submission 104798) | Vadose zone soil microbial communities from Sagehorn Ranch, Mendocino, California, USA - Sage1_L_20_16 metaG | ecosystem: Environmental > Terrestrial > Soil > Vadose zone | place: USA... | reverse complement strand
CGTGAGATGGTGCCCCAGGTGCACTTGTCCCGCGCATCCAGCGGCGCCGGGCGCACGCAGATTCGCCGCGGACTCCTGTACATGTTGTTGGCAGGCGTGATCTATTACTTTGGTGCAGGGTATGCGAAGCCCCTGGAAGTGCCTATCGCCATTCAACCCGCGGTCGTCAATTACCTGGCGCCCCTGGTTTTCCTTGGCGGCCTGGGCCTCACACTTTACGGCCTCATTCTAAAAGCCAAGTCTTAACCTCGTTTTTCTCCCTTCTGCATCACGGCTCAAATCTCCAAGAAACCTTGCCTTTTGCGACTCGCCACGCAAACCCCTGTACCGGGGGACAGAGTGACCGATTCGGGGAGTACTATCCAGCGAACTCAGGGCATCCTGAACGCGCTGTGGCTTACTGGAAGTGAGGCCGAATGCGACTACCTCTCTACGCATTCCAATAAATCCTCGACGAGGTAAATATGAAAGGAAATCTTCTCAAGGTCTCGCTCGTAGCCCTGGGCTTGTCGGCTTTCCTTGCCGTTGGCGTAGAGCACGCTGCGGCACAAGGGCCCGCCGGTGCCGGCGCTTCTGAGGCCGCCAAGGGAACTTCGCACACTCCCCATTCGATGAATCCCATCAAATGGGTGAAAAAAGATTCCAAGAACTCCGTGGATTCGAATGGCAGCCGCGGCGACGTCGAGAAGAAACTTACGCCCAAGCTGCAGGCGCAGGGAATTGTGCCCGCGGGCTCCAATGTCACGGAAGCTTGCTCTGCGTTTACGGCTTTGAATGAGTGCCTTGCCGCGCTCCACGCCAGCCACAATCTTGGACTGAATTTTACTTGCCTGAGCGCCAGCATGACCGGTGTGCATACGAGCGCTGACGTCTCCGGATGCAAAGCCGCGGACGGTGAGAAAGCGCTGCCTTTGAACAAGGCAATTCATGCGTTGAATCCTGAAGCCGATGCGAAAGGTGCCACCAAAAACGCCGAGCAGCAGGCCAAAGACGATCTAAGCAATCTCGGCTCGTAAGACTTTGTTTTATAGCTTTTGAATCGAAACGGTTCCTTCGAGTTTTCAGACGAGGAACGCACACCGCGTTCTTCGCCCTCCTTTTTTGAGATTCACCCGTTGCGTTGCGGAATTTAGTTGGAAGCAGCGCGGCTGGAAGACCCAGGCGTAGATGAAGAAGAGGAAGAGTCGGAGTCTGACGCTGAGGACGGCACATCAGATTCGGTGGTCGCTGACGCGGCAGTTGCGCGGTACCGCACAATCAGCAAGGTGAGATCATCCGCCTGGCGCGCGCCTCGCGTGAAATTCTCGACCGCTTCGAGCACGCATTTCTGAAGTTGCTCCAGCGGACACTCAGGCTGGCCTGTAAGAACCTTCTTGAGGCGCGGCATACCGAAGAGTTCATCTTCGGGATCCATGGCCTCAGTTACTCCGTCGGTGAAGAGTACGAGCGTATCCCCCGGTTCGAGTTTGAGGCACGCCGCCGTGTACTGCGCTTCGGGCACCAATCCCACCGGGAAAGAGCCTTCGGTAAACGCTTCTTCGGCCGTTCCCCGCCGGATCAGGAATGGAGAGGGGTGACCTGCATTGATGAATTCGAGATGCCCGTCGCCATCGAGAATGCCGAAGAACACCGTGGCGTAGCGCCCTACTTCCGAGTGATCGCAAAGAAAGCGGTTCACGTGATTGAAGACGCGCGCCGGGTCAGTGCCCAGGGTCATCCCAGAGAGCGCGCCCTGGAGCATCGTGGTCAGAATGGCGGCGCCGAGTCCTTTCCCGGAAACATCGGCAATGACGAAGGCGGTGCGGCCATCGCTCACGGGGAAGACATCGAAGTAGTCCCCTCCCACCGACAAGCAGGGAAAATTCACGCCGGTTACGGCGAAGTCAGGCGAGTCTGGAAAATTGCGGGGCAGAAGAGCTTGCTGGATGTCGCGCGCAATGTTGATTTCCTGCTCGAGGCGCTGGCGCTCGCGTTCATGCTCGACGAGCCGCGCGTTATGAAGAATCGTCGAAGCGTCAGCGGCCAGGACGTCCAGAATCTGCCGGTCGAGCTTGGAAAATGCCGCGGGCCGGCGGGAGTCCAGGTAGAGGACGCCAAGAGATTCGCCGCGCTTGATGTTGACCATGGATTCACTCGTGTTCGCACGCGTCATGGCCCAAAGCGGAATCACCACGACGGCACGCAGCCGCTGCGCTACGATGCTATGCGCCGCCTGCAAATGCATCTCCGCCTGCGCGAGATCCTCCGTGATGACCGGAGCCTCTTGCCGGAGCGCCAATTGGATGGCGGTCTGGCTGGGTGTCACACTTTCAGGAGGAAGGCGCAGGCCGCCGCTGCGGCGCGCCAGTTTCACTTTGAGCATGCCGCCGGCGTCCGCTTCAAGCAGCAAGCCACGGTCCGCGTCCGTGATCGAAACAGCTTGATCCAGCATGTAAGCCAGCACTTCCTCCAGGGGGCGCTGTGAATGCAGCAGCGCCGTGGCTTCCAGCAGCCGATTCAGCTTGCGCAGTCCGCCGCTGGGCTCCGAACTGGTGATGTGCTCGATCCGCGTCAGCAAATGCGGGATGGATGCTTCATCCGAGCCGCTCGAGAAACGGAAGAGAATCTCATAGGAGTCTTCGAGGCCGAAGGTAATGACGTCGCCATTCTGAAGCTCGCGGCTCTCCACTTTTTCGCCGTTGACGAAGAGCCCACGGCGCTGGCCGCGATCCTCAACATAGAAGCGGTTGGCCTCGATGACAATGGCGGCACAGTTGCGCGAAATGCGGCGGTCGGAGAGTTGCAGATGGTTGCCGGTTTCGGCGCCGCGCCCGATCAGAAAGGGCGATTGCGTGACGCGCACGTAGCGGCGCGCGCCGTCCGGGGAGACGACTTCAAGAACGGCATCTTCGCCTGGCAGAATGGTTTCCGGCACGGGTGATTTCCAGTAGCGGCATTGTAGCACGCGCGAACACGGAGAAAAGGAAGGAGCATGCCGCTCAAGCGAGGCCCGAAGTCGGGGCGAAGTGGAAACTACGTTCGCTCTGGGTGGCGCGCCTATGTTCCCGTGACTTCGGGTACAATATGGTTTTCGCGCCGAGACCGAGGCCCAAGAGTGATACACGCGTTCGTCTTCCACAATGAGAGCCTTCAGCCCATCGAGAAAGTGCGGCTTTCTCCCGGCCAGGCCGGCCTTATCTGCGGATGGGGTATTTTCACCACCGTGCGCATCTCCCGGGGCGAGGCCTTTGCTTATGAGCGCCACTGGCGCCGCTTGGAAAAAGACGCAGGCGTCATTCACCTTCCTATGACCTACACTGCGGCGAAAATCCGCGTTCACCTCCACGAAGTCATTCGGGCCAACAAAGTCACGGAAGGTTGCGCGCGCATCTATCTCGTCTACAATTCCGTCGGCTTCTGGCAAAGTGCCGAACAGCGCCCTCCGGTGGATCTCATTATTTACAGCGCCGGCCTCCCCGAGCACCGTGAGATTGTCCGGCTGGCTCTTCGCGCCCACGGCCGCCACGCGGCCTCTCCACTCTCCGGCGTGAAAACCATTTCCTGGCTTAACAATGTCTGGTCCATCGCCGAAGCCAACAAAGAAGGTTTCGACGAAGTCGTGATGCTCAACGAGCGCGGCGAAGTGGCTGAATGCACTTCAGCGAATATCTTCGCCGTGAAAGACGGCAAGATTCTTACGCCTCCTCTCAATTCAGGCTGCCTGGAAGGAATCACGCGCGGCATTCTCTTGGAGATTGCCCCGGAAGCTGGGCTTTCCGTGGTCGAAAACTCGCTGCGTCCGGAAGATCTCTACTCTGCGGAGGAAATCTTCATCTCTTCGACCAACCGCAATTTGATCAGCGTAGGCGAAATCGCCGGCCATCCCATTCCGGCGCCCGGCCCGGTGAGCCAGCGTCTGAACGACCTCTTCGACGCCTACGTTTCGGAGTACGTCTCCCGCCGCCTCGCCTCCGCCGCCAGATGAAAAACATGGTCCTGAATTGCACGAAGATGTTTTCGGAATTAGGGTCTTAGATGGCGAGCGGCACAAATCTGGACGCTGTGCAAGCACAAGCGCGCGCCGAAGCGGCGGCGAAGACAGTATTTCCGATTCTTCTTTCCATCAGCTTTTGCCACCTTTTGAATGACACGGTGCAATCGCTGGTCCCCGCCATTTATCCCCTGCTGAAAGCCAGCTTCCATCTGAATTACGGACAGGTTGGCCGCATTGCACTTACGCTGCAACTGACTGCTTCTTTGCTCCAGCCGGTCGTGGGCCTCTACACCGACCGCCGGCCGCAGCCGTACTCTCTCGCCGTCGGCATGGGCATCACGATGATCGGTTTGCTGGCTTTTGCCATGGCGCCCACCTACGTGTCCATTCTTGCCGCTGCGGCATTCGTGGGCATCGGTTCCGCCGTGTTTCATCCTGAAGCTTCCCGTGTCGCGCGCATGGCCTCCGGCGGACAACATGGCACGGCCCAATCGCTTTTCCAAGTGGGCGGAAACGCCGGTTCGGCCATTGGCCCTTTGCTCGCATTCCTATTCATTAAAGGGCAGGCGAACATCGCGTGGTTTTCGTTTCTGGCGCTTCTTGGCATCGTACTGCTCGCGAACATCGGCGCCTGGTTCCGCAACAGTAGGTCTCATCACCCAAAACCCGTGGTCGCCGATCCGGAGCATCTGGCTTCCCTGGGCTTGGCTCATCCCCATGTGGTTTTGTCCACCAAGCAAATCGGCTGGTCCCTCGCCGTCCTCGTGGCGCTCATGTTTTCAAAATTCTTCTATCTCGCAAGCTTGATGAGCTACTACACGTTTTACTTGATGAACAAATTTCATCTCTCGATCCAGAACGCGCAGTTGCATTTGTTCCTGTTTCTCGGAGCGGTGGCTGCGGGAACGTTTATCGGCGGGCCGGTGGGCGACAAACTGGGCCGCAAGCTGGTCATCTGGTGCTCTATTCTCGGCGTGCTGCCGTTCACGCTCGTTTTGCCCTATGCGAATCTCTTCTGGACCAGCATTCTTAGCGTAATCATCGGGTTAATTCTCGCCTCCGCGTTCTCCGCGATTCTGGTCTATGCGCAAGAGCTCATGCCCGGAAGAATCGGCGCAGTGTCCGGATTATTCTTCGGTTTCGCATTCGGCATGGGCGGAGTCGGCGCGGCGATTCTCGGCAAGCTTGCCGATCTCACCAGCATCGATTTCGTCTACCATGTCTGCGCGTATCTTCCAGCGATTGGAATCTTGACGGCCTTCCTTCCGGACCTGGGGCCGGCAAAAGTGCATCAACCGAAGACCGCCCCTGCTTGATGATCTGCATTTTTCCCGCATAACGCTCGCTGTGCTGCGTGCGTTTTGCACAATCAAATTCCTGCGAATGCGGCTTCTTTCTGTTCTACGGGTCGGTAACCAACCCTAAGGGGGGTAACGTCATCGAACAAAGAGAGTTCGTGGAGCTCTGGGAACTTTCGCCCGTCGCAAGAGAAAGCTAACTAGCTGTGCGAATGGGCAGGAGAAACTTTGGGCAACTTGGGAGCGTCAAACGCTTGGTGGAAGGAAAACGAAGGGTAGACAATAAGGTAGGTTCTATCGTGGAGCGGGCAAGTAACGTAAACGGTACAAGGTCCCGCAAGAAATCCATGGGCGGAAACGCCTGGAAGTCAGTTTGTAGGCGTGCGTGGTCAGTCTGGTTAGCGGCGGGCGTCCTCCTGTTTTGCAGCCTTCCAGCGCTGGGTCAGTCCGAAGGTCAGGCCCAATCTCAGCCGCCCCCGCAATCTCCATCCCAGCAATCCGGCAACGCCCAGGGCACACCATCAACTGCGGATCAAGTGCCGGCGCAGCAACTGGCAGGAACGATTAGCGGGACAGTTGTTGATCGAACCAGGGCGCTCGTGCCCGGGGCCTTTGTGAAGCTCTCGCGCGAAGATTCATCCCTCAGCCAAGAGGCGATGTCCGACAGCGATGGGCAATTCTGCTTTGCCGGCATCACGCCCGGACCTTTCAAGCTCACGGTTACTTCGCCGGGATTCACGACGCAGGTGTCTTCTGGAACGCTGCATTCGGGGGAAGACTACATAGTGCCGCCGATCGAGCTTTTACTTGCGACGGCTGTCAGCGAAGTGCGCGTCTCGCTCTCACCAATGGAGGAGGCCGAAGCCGAGATCAAGGATGAAGAGAAGCAACGCGTCCTCGGTGTCATTCCTAATTTCTACGTCACCTACAACCATGCGGCCGCTCCTCTCCACCCGAGGCAAAAGTTCGAGCTGGCCTGGAAGCTCACCGTGGATCCGGTCAACTTTGGCGTGACCGCGGCGATTGCGGGAATTCAGCAAGCGACCAATGCTTTCAGTGGATATGGGCAAGGCGCGCAGGGGTATGGAAAACGCCTCGGCGCGGCATACGCCGACTCCGTTACCAACACGTTTATTGGCGGCGCCATTCTGCCGTCGCTGTTCAAGCAAGACCCACGATATTTTTACAAAGGAACTGGCACGCGGCGGGCGCGATTCTTCTATGCGATCGCCAGCTCAGTGATCTGTAAAGGCGACAACGGCCACTGGCAGGCAAATTATTCCGAACTGCTCGGCAGTCTGGCGGCAGGCGGCATTTCCAATCTCTACTACCCCGCGGCGGATCGCGAAACAACAGTGACGTTTGAAAACACCCTCATCGCGATTGGCTCGACCGCCGCGAGCAATCTTCTGCAAGAATTTGTGATCCGCAAGTTGACGCGCAACGCCCCGACGTACGCCTCGGCCAAACCCTAAGCCGCAACAAACAGGATATCGATCACACTTGCGCCCGAAAGCGCCAAGAGGCGCGGTTTGCGAGCATCGCTGCGTCTTGGCTATGGACTTTTCAGAGAAGGGCGGGCCGAAGCCCGCCCTAAGTGAAATGCGGTTTGGCGGTCGGTTAGAAGATCAGTTTCAACGCAAACTGCATCTGGCGCGAGGAGCCGAAGTCTCCGGTCGGGAAGCGCGTGCTCTGAATCTTGCCAAACGAACCACTAGTAGCGGTAAGAACTGGATTGCCAAAGTTTCGATGGTTTAGGAGGTCGAACATCTCCGAGCGGAACTGAAGATTGAACCTCTCAGTGATTTTGGTGTTCTTGGTTACGGAGAAATCCGTATTCAGAAATACTGGTCCGGTAATAGCATCACGGCCGAGGGTCCCTGTATGACAAGTAACTGGAATCACTGCGTACGTGCTACCTCCCGGAGCCGTTGGCGTGCTATTGAAGGTGCAAGGAATGGCAAAGGCTGCATTGGGCGTAGTGGCGCAGTTTGGAATGGCTGGTGCGCCGCCAGAAGGTGCGCCGTTGAATGGTTCGCAAACAACTGCGTTACTGAAATACTGGGCCGGACTTCCAGTGCCGCTCACGTGTTGGAGCAAATCCGGCCGAACGGTCAAGGAGATGCCTGGTCCGGGGCCAATGGCCAGCGTTGGGTTAAGCGGGCTCCCGGTTTGCGCCTGCTGGGTCACCCCAAACTGCCAGCCGGAGACGAGTCGGTTGGACTTGAAGGGCAGCTCATAGAAGCCGCTGAGGACGAAGCGGTGCCGGACGTCAAACTCCGAGAGTCCGTAATCGCCGCGGGGATTGTAGGCATTTTGGATGATCAGGGATTCGCCGGTTGAGAGGGAGTTGTAGTCGAGCGATTTGGAGAAGGTATAAGAGCCCTGGAACTGCAGGCCGTGGGAGAAATGCTTATTCACGGTGGCCCAGAGGGCATTGTAGTGGGAGTTTCCTCCGCTGTTGATCTGGCCGTTGCCACTGAAATTGCCCAGCGGGCAGACCGGATTCGGCGGCGCACATTGCGCGGGAAGCACGGGACTTGTCAGAGGAAGCGTGGGAAACGGCCGAGTAGAGCCGTAGACACCATTGGTGACGAGGGGTTGATTGATGTTTTGCGAAAATTGCAAGTGAGTTCCCTTCACTCCCACATAAGCCACTTCAATTCCCAAGGTGGAGGTTACCTGGCGTTGAATTGTCAGGTTCCAATCCTGAGCGTAGCTGTTGTCGAAATTTGGATTAATCGCAAAGGGGCCCAAGCTGATGCCCGTTCCCGCAGGAAAGGGATTCGCGAGCCTAATGCTGTTCGTTGCAGACCCAAGTTGGAGAGGCACGGCGAAAAGCGGGTTCGAGCTAAGGCCCGTAATGATGTTGATGGTCGGTGCCTGGGTCATGATGGCATAGGCGGCGCGGACCGAGGTCTTGCCGTTCTTGAAAGGATCCCAGGCGAAGCCAATGCGGGGCTGAAAATTCTTGTTATTCGTATGGTAGGGCTGCCGCGCCGAAATCAAGGTGCCGGTGGCGGTATCGAAATTGGTGAAGCGGCCCGCAGCTTCCGATGGCGTGGAGTTCCAACCATAACGGAGTCCGATGTTGAAAGTGAAGTTCGGCCTCCATTTGAAGCTGTCTTGGGCAAAGACGTCATAGGCAGGCTGCAGAATCTTGTTGTTTCCCGAGCCGAGTAGGTCGGTGAAAGCATTGCCGCTGTCTGAGAGGAAGTTTGCCATGGACGTATACGTAAAGCTTCCGATATTTTCGGCAATATTGTTGTTATAGGCCCGCCGGATTTCTCCCCCGAAAACAAAGGTGTGTCGGCCCTTGAGCCAGCTCAGGGTGTCGTTCAAAACGGCAGTGGTATCGCCACGGCCCTGCGGCTCGCCCGTTGGGCCACCGAAACCCAAAGTGCCTGCGACGTTGATGAAAGGTAAGCCGCTGGCGACCGGAGAGCCTGCGGGCATGCCTATATTGAAGTTCGTGGGATCCAGGAAAGCGTTGGGAGTGAAAGTCAGGTGAATGCGGTTGAAGCCCAAGCGCACCGTGTTAGCGAGTGTGGGACCAAATGTGTGATCCTCACTCAGGGTGCCCAGATGCCGGAACCCGTCGCGGGTGTCACCAAAGCCGGGAATATTTGCGCCAATGGCGCCCCCCGCCGTAGGTTCCTCGCGAAGGTCTTTCTGAACAACGTAGTAGGCGTGGATACGATCCTGTTGGCGTAAATCCAGATCGAAGTCCGCGGATCCTTGGTTGATCGAGACATTGGCAAGCGCACCGCCTGTGAAGCCCGTGAAGGTATTGGGGTCCGTTGCTGTCCCGTTTCCGACAGTGTTGGCCGCGGGAATCAGGGCAAGCAGGCTATTCACGGCGGCTGAACTGACCGTGGCGCGTTCATTAACGCTGGGCACCGTACTGGTGACGGTCAAGCTCTGATGCTGGCGTATGCCCTCATAAGCAAGAAAAAAGAAGGCCTTATTCTTTTTTATGGGGCCGCCAAAATCGGCACCAAACTCGTTGCGGTTGAAAGGGGCCTGCGGGTTCGGGACAGTGTTGAAGAAGTTGCGAGCATCGAGATCGTTGTTACGGATGAATTCGAAGGCTTCACCGTGGAACGCATTGGTTCCCGACCGCGTGGCCATATTGACGATGGCACCTGAGTTCCTTCCGTATTCGGCAGGGAAGGCTGAGTTGTCGATCTTGAACTCAGCGAGCGTGTCAATTGGCGGCTGGAAGGTGATCTGATTCTGGACAGGGTCGTTCAGATTGATGCCGTTCACCAGCCAGTTCGTAGTATCTTCGCGCTGACCCGCGGTGTTGATGCCAAAGGAGCCCTGTCCACGGAGCGGCGCTGACAGAAAACCGTTGGCCGGCGGCGTGATAGTGCCCGGCGTCAACAGGCTGAGGTCGGTGAAGTGGCGGCCGTTCAAAGGAATGTCTTGCACATACTTATCGTTGATGACCTGGCCCATGCTATTCGTGGTTGTATCGAGGATCACAGCATCGGCCGAGATCTCAACCGTTATCGCGGTCTCGCCAATCTTGAGTTGAACATTTTGTGCGACGGATGTGGCTACAGGAAGATTGAGGTCGGTGACCACAGCTTTCTGGAAGCCCGAAGCGGTGACTTCAATACGATAGACGCCAATCGGCAGCGAGGGAAAAAGATATGCTCCGGCGCTATCTGTCTGCGAAGTCGACGAAACACCGGTAGCCTGGTTGGTTACCATAACCTTTGTACCTGGCACCGCTGCGCCGGAAGCGTCTGTGACAATGCCGTTCAGGCTAGCTGTGGATTGCGCCATTGCCGAGACAACTAGAAGGCAGAATAGAAGAGCCGAGAAGAAAACGGAGATACACACATCTCGAAGCAATAACCTACCTGCAGCAGCTTTCATTGCGCTGTTCCTCCTGGAGTCGAACGACTCGATCAGATGAAAGTGACCATTCTCTCAACCGATTCCGTGGTTTGCTGGAAGAACAGTCCCGCGGAACAAGCACGGTTCCCTGGAATTGAGTTCTCTTTGCAGCGGAGTTCCATCCCTCCGAGTGCACACCGCCCTTGCTGGTGATGGCAATCGAGGTGCCAGAGGTGGCAAAAAGAACCTGCGAAGAAAGCTCCCTTGAATCAACGGTTTCTGGGAATTTAGGGATACGTGAGAGGGTCAGCCGCATGCATAGCTCCAGGAATCGGAAGTGCTTCTATTGAAATCAGAAGATAGAGAAGGGCGAAAAGATAATGTCAGGTGAATACCTGAGGTGAGTAACCGACGATTGGCGACGCTCCTGACTGTCGTGTGATGTTCCACGAGAGTAGCAAACTACCGAAGGCACGAAGCGGGCAGGAGAAGCATTTGACCTTCGTGGAGGAGGTTGACGTCGCGCAGATCCGGATTAGCTTGTGCGATGCAGGACCAGGAGGCGCCATGATGCAATTGCGTCTGCGCGATGGACCAGAGCGTATCGCCGTGGCGAACGGTGTACTTCGCGGTAGCGCGCGGGGGAGCGACAGAAGCGGGAAGGACAATCTGTGTGCCTGCTTCAATGACGTCGGGATTGCGAAGTCCGGGATTAAGAGCGAGCAGTTCCTGCCACCGGCGTCCATTGCCGAGTCGCGAGGCGGCGAGCTTCCAAAGCGAATCACCGGGTTTGACGGTGACGATCGTCAGTTTTCCCGAGATCGAAAGCGACGGCGCGACGCGAGCGGACGGTGGCGCGGGATTCAGGCGAGGCGCTGGAGGCGCGGGGACGAGCACACGCGGGGAGGCAGCAACTGGCGGCGCAGGCAAAATTCGCGGCCGTTCGAAGGGGGACCGCTTGACGAACGGCCGCATCGGGGCGACCACTCGCGGAGCAGGCGTAACTACCGTGGGAGGGTCCACGGCAACAGGAGGACGTAAGGGCTGGGCCGGCGGCTTGGGCGAAGCCAGCACGGGCGCGTCCGCGAAAGGAAGATGAAATTCCGCGGAGCGCTGAAGTTGTTGCGATTCTTTTTGTTTTCGCAGGCGGCGTGCAACGTCGCCGAGCGGTGCGTTTGCTGAATTGGTCGAGGGTGATGCGGCATCCGCGTCTTGAGCGACGGTTGCGCCATCGACTGCGTCTTGCGGTTTTTGTGAATTGGCAGGAGAAGCTGGCTGATTCTTGTGCGCTTCCAACTGGGCGCGATCTTCCGGCGTAAGGATTTGCGCGCGCTTCAGGTCTTCCGCGGTGTAAACGCGTTTGGTTTTCTTTTGGCGCTCTTGCTTGTGGACGCGTTCCTGGCGGGCGGCTTCCGCAACGCTTTGGTCTTTCTGAGCCTGGATTTGGTCTTGGCTTTGGGCCTGGTCTTGGCTTGGTTGTGCTTGGGCGCGGTATGGTGCTGCACCAGCCACGGCAAAAGAAAAAATCAGGATAGCGGGGACACTTAACCGCAGAGAGCCGGAATAGGACTTTACGGCAATCAAGCAGCTGACCCGAGCTGGGGCGTCAAGATCAGGAATTGGCATTACAAACCGACCGCTGACGGGGGACAACGCCTGGAGAAGAGTATACCCAAAAAAACCGTTCCAAGAAACAAGCTTTTTTGCGGCATGGCCAGGCTCGGAGGCGCGTTTGGGGGCCTCATCAGCTACCAGCCAGAAGATCAGCAGGCGGCAGGGGAACCGGGGGCACGATGTCGGCGGGTGAAAGTTGCGCGCAGCTTCGAAGCACACCGAATCAAGATTATTTTTTGGCGACGGGCGGCTGAGACTTGTGATATGAAGCGCGTTCGAGAGGGACCCGACCATGAGAACAAAAAGCGCCGCGTTGCTGATCGTGATGCTGGGTTCTTGCGTTTGCGTAACCGCGCAAGAGAAAGCGCGGGACCGAAGGAAATTTTTGGATCCGGCG
>Ga0137364_10001140_pt1 | contig 12130 bp, 10 predicted proteins | sample SagtaG_10_FD_104798 | JGI IMG/M metagenome (GOLD analysis project Ga0137364, IMG submission 104798) | Vadose zone soil microbial communities from Sagehorn Ranch, Mendocino, California, USA - Sage1_L_20_16 metaG | ecosystem: Environmental > Terrestrial > Soil > Vadose zone | place: USA... | reverse complement strand
GGCGAGATGTAGCCGCGGTCGAATTGCATGCCCTCGACCACTTCGAGCTCGGTCTCCAGCGATTTCGCCTCCTCGACCGTGATCACACCCTCATTGCCGACTTGCTTCATGGCGTCGGCGATGAAGCGGCCGATCTCCGCGTCGCCGTTGGCCGAGATGGTACCGACCTGAGCGATCTCCTCGTTCGAGGTGACGTTCTTCGAATTCTTTTTGAGTTCTTCGACGATGGCAGCGACGGCAAGATCGACGCCGCGCTTGAGATCCATCGGGTTCATCCCGGCGGCAACGCCTTTTGCGCCTTCCCTGACGATCGCGTGGGCGAGGATCGTCGCGGTAGTAGTGCCGTCCCCCGCCTGGTCGGAGGTCTTCGAGGCGACCTCGCGCACCATCTGTGCGCCCATGTTCTCGAACTTGTCGTCGAGTTCGATCTCCTTGGCGACGGTCACACCATCCTTGGTAATACGCGGCGCGCCGAACGACTTGTCGAGCACGACATTCCGGCCTTTCGGACCGAGCGTGACTCGCACCGCATGGGTAAGAATGTCGACGCCGCGCAGCATCTTGTCGCGGGCATCCACCGAGAATTTCACTTCTTTCGCAGCCATGTCGTTACTCCTGAAGATCTGTTTGTATGGCCTCTTTGCGTGAGCACTTCGCTCCAATCTGCGAAGTCAGGCTCGATGCCTTCAGTGCGAAGGCGAGGCGTTATGGATGTTAAGGGATCAGGCGGCCTTGCGGCGCCCTTCGGCTTGCACCAGCACCCCCATGAGGTCGCTTTCCTTCATGATCAGGTACTCGACGCCGTCGAGTTTGACTTCGGTCCCTGACCATTTTCCGAAGAGCACCCGGTCGCCCACCTTGACGTCGATAGGGATGAGCTTGCCGGCCTCGTCGCGGCCGCCAGGGCCTACGGCGATGACTTCGCCCTGCTGCGGTTTTTCCTTGGCGGTGTCTGGAATGATGATGCCGCCTGTCGTCTTCTCCTCGGCCTCGATGCGCTTGATGACGACGCGATTGTGAAGTGGACGGAATTTCATGACTTGCCTCCTAACCCGATGTTGTTCCTAGGCTTTTTTGTCTGACCGATCGCCGGGCAGGGAACTCTTGCCGGCGATGGGACTGGCTTTTAGCACTCGTTCCCGGAGAGTGCTAGGGGTTCGTTGCGCGCCAGCCGCTGCGCGCCAAGCCGGATATGACCAGAAAGCAACATACCAAATGTTGGGGAGACCACTTTTGGGAGCCACGTTTGCGTTCCCTTTTTGTTCGATTGAGGGTAAGATAGTCCAAGCTTGATTCTGCCATGTCGCCCGCTGATGGGCGCCGCTTTCACCGTCGAATAGATGAGAGTTCTACCTTGAAGAAGTCGTTTCGCTTCATCCATACTGGCGACATTCATCTTGACAGTCCGCTCAAGGGTCTGTCCGGACACCAGGGCGCCGCTGCCGAACGCATTCGCACTGCGACCCGCGTTGCTTTCGACAATCTCGTAAGTCAGGCAATCGAAGAGCAGGTCGCCTTCGTCATCATCGCCGGCGATCTTTATGACGGCGATTGGCGGGACTATCAGACCGGCCTTTTTTTCGTCAGGCAAATGGGCCGTCTCGCGCAGGCCGGAATCCCTGTCTTCCTACTATATGGCAATCACGACGCCGAAAGTCAGATTACGCGACGCCTTGTCCTCCCGGCGAACGTTCGTGTGTTTTCGGCACGGCGGCCGGAAACGTTTCTGCTGGAGGACGATGCCGTTGCACTCCACGGCCAAAGCTTCCGGCAGCGCGATATCACCGAGAACCTCGTCCCCGCTTATCCGTCCCCGACGGCGGGTTGCTTCAATATCGGTATCCTGCACACCGGGCTGGGCGGCATGGGGGGCCATGCCAATTATGCGCCTTGCGCCATCGAGGACCTGGTCAACAAGGGATACGACTACTGGGCGCTGGCCCATGTTCACCAGGCCGCCATCCTGCACGAGAGGCCGCATGTCGCATTTTGCGGCAATCTTCAGGGCCGCTACATCCGGGAGAGCGGCTCCAAAGGTGCATCGCTTGTTTCGATCGGGGACGGCCAAATCGAGGAGATCTCTCCGCTCAACGTCGATGTCGTTCGATGGACCCATTTGCGGGTGCCGGTGGATCAATGTGGGACCGCGGCGGATGCTGTCGATCTCATCCGCCAAGCGATCGAGGATGCGGTCGAGCGTGAGTCCCAAGGCCGTCTTCTCGCATGCAGAATCGAGCTGACCGGACGAACCGCACTGCACGGCGAGTTGCTGGCATCGGCGGAGCACCTCGTTGCCGAGGCCCGGGCCGCCGCTCTGGGGCTGGGCGAAGAGGCGGTGTGGATCGAACGTCTCGTCATCGCGACCGACAGCCCTGAAGCCACAGCTTTACGCCAGGATGCATTGGGCGAGCTGCAGCGCATGATTGGCAGTGCCGGCAGCGATGCCGGTCTGCGGGCGCAACTCGCGTCCGATCTCGGCGATCTCATCCGGAAATTGCCCCACGATGTTCGAACCGATGCAGAGGATGCGGTGCTCAAAGCCGCAATCGACAACGACACCGCGAGCTTGATCGCGCTTGCTGGCGGCTATCTCGCCGCGCGGCTTTCGGCAGAGAAGGTATAGCAGTATAGCCATGCGTATCCGCCAGCTTGATCTGCTCCGCTACGGTCACTTCACCGACGCATCCATTGCTCTCCCGGCGAGCACACCGGACATCCACGGGGTGTTGGGTGACAATGAGGCCGGAAAGTCCACCGCGATGGCGGGCATCGAAGACCTGCTTTTCGGCATCCCCTCCAATTCGCCACGCAACTTCTTGCACGAGTATGGGGCCATGCGCGTGGGCGCGACCCTGGAAAGAGGCGGTGACTCGCTGACTCTGCGCCGCCGGAAAGGCAACAAGGACACTCTGCTCTCCGCGCAAGACATGCCTATCCCATCGGGTGAGGGAGCCCTGGCGCCGTATCTTGGGGGCGCGGATCGGCGTTTCTATGCGCGCATGTTCAGTCTCGATCACGAACGCCTGCGTCAAGGTGGCAAGGAGATTCTGCAGGCGCAGGATGATGTCGGCCAGATGCTCTTCTCGGCGAGCGCCGGCATCATGGGCCTGCGCGAAAGCCTGAAGGCGATGGAAGCGGAGGCCGACTCGTTGTGGGCCGCGCGCCGTGCGGCGCATCGAAAATATTTCCAGGCGGAGGAGAGACTGAAAGCCGCCGACGCATCGATGCGCGATCACGTCGTGACCACGGGCAAATGGCAGCTACTGAAAAGCGCCTTCGAAACCGCCAACGACGCCTACCAGACGATCGAGCAGGAAATCGAAGTCAAATCCGCGGAGCTGCGCAGGCTTAATCGCATCCGCCGCGTCTGCCGGGATGTGCGCAAGCGGGCGGAAATCGAATCCGCCATTCAGGCTCTGGGACAGGTCGTTCCCTTTGCCGAAGATGCGTCCAGTCTGCTGGAGAAGGCAGCGAAGGACGACGCCAATGCCGCTTCCCGCATCGCCACTCTGACCGAACAAATCGCGGCGCTTCAGGCCGAGCGGGCGGCATTGACCCATGACCAGGCCCTGCTGTTGCGCGCCGACGATATTCAGCAACTCCATGATCGCCGCATACAGGTTCGCGCCGGCAAGGCGGATTTGCCAAAGCGCCGCGCGGAACTGGCCGGCGCCGAAGCAACCCTCAATCGTCTTGCCGCCGAACTCGAATGGATTGGCGACGTTGACCAGCTGATTGCGCGTATGCCGGCGAGGGCCAAGATCGCCGCGCTTCGGACCTTGCGCAATCGGCGCGGCGAACAGCTCGCCGCTGTTGAGAACGCGAAAGCCGCGACGGGTGAGGCGGACGACAAGCTGGCGGAACTCGCGACGCAGATCGAAGCGCTCGGAGCTGCAGCGGATGTCTCAAGGCTCGCCGCCGTCATCAAGGCTTCGCGCGAGATCGGCGACATCGCCGGGCACATCGCAAATTCCAAGCGCGAAGCGCAGGAGGCACACGCGGCGATCGACCGGGGCCTCAAATCCCTGCGCCCCGCAGTGGCCGACCACGAGGCTCTGGAATCGATGCCCGTTCCGCCGCTGGACTCCGCCGAAGCGCACCGGGATGCCTGCCGGAACCTGGAACAACGGGCTAGGGCTTGCGGCGAGCGCGTGCGCGCCGCCGAACAGGAGCTGGCGCGGCACCTGAAGGCGTACGACCGGATCGCAACAGACGAGCAGGTGATCGCGCCTGACGAACTCAAGCGCCTGCGCAGCCATCGCGATAGCGGCTGGTCGATCATTCGCCGCCGGCATGTGGATGGTGTCGCGGTCCCAGAGGACGAGGTCCTCGCATTCAGTACGGCTGAAGAGCTGCCGCAAGCTTTCGAATCCGCGATGCGTGACGCCGACAACGCCGCCGACCGGCGGTTCGAGAAATCGGAAGCCGCAGCCCGCCTCGCGGTGATCGCAAGACAGATCGGAGAACAAAATGATCTGCTGGAGTCCCTGGCCGCGGAGGAGAAGGGACTGGCGGAGGAACGCGGCGCGCTCGACGCCGCCTGGAAGGCCCTGTGGGCCGCCACGCCTGTGGCCCCGCAGGATCCTGATGTGATGGTCCGGTGGCTGCGCGCCCGGTCCGACATTGTGCACTTGATCGCGCAGCTTTCGACGGCGCTGCGGCAGATGGCGACATGGCAAGATCGCGAGGCCGACGCCAAGCGCTTGGTGCAGGCCGAGTTCGATGCGTTCGGTCTTCCGTCTGCGCCTCTGGCCTCCCAGCCGCTTCATGTCGTGATCGAATCCGCCGCGGCTGTCGAACGGGCGCATGAAGGCGCAGCCAAGACCAGGCGCGATCTTGAGGCGTCGCAGCGCAAAGCGGCAAGCGACGCAGCGCGCAAGTGCAAGGCGCTGGAGAAAGCCGAACTGGAGTGGAAAGATTGGACGGCACAGTGGGGCGTGGCGCTCCAGGCGCTGCAACTGCCCATCACTTCCACCCCGGAAACTGCCGACGCGCAAATCAACGCGATCGACGAGATGCGCGAGGCTGCAGGCCGGGTCAATGATCTCCGGCATGAGCGGATCGAGAAGATCGAGCGCGACATAAGGGCGTTTGAACACGACGTTGCGGCACTGGTCGAGTCCGTTGCCCCGCAACAGAGCGAGGTGGATGCCGAGGAGGCGGTGCTTGCTCTGGAGAGGCTGGCAGCCCAGGCGAAGCGGGTTCGCGACCTGGCCCTTGCAAAAGACTCCTCTCTGAGTGGCTTGCAGGAAAAGATAGACGAGTGCCACGAATCCTGCTGCGAGGCCCGCGATGTCATCAGCCGATTCCAGGATGCAGCCGGTGTGCAAACAATCGACGAGCTTCGGATCGCGATCCGGCAGTCGGACGAGATGCGGAAACTGTGCTCGGAGTTTGAGCGGCTCACGAACGCACTGGCGCAGGATGGGGACGGGCTTTCGATCGCGGCCCTAAGCGATGAGTGCGCAGCCACCGACCTGGACGAGATCGCCGCCAGGGAGCATACGGTCACGCAGGAGGTGAACGAGCTCCGCGACCGGCTGATGGAAGCGCGCGAGAGCCGGAGCAATGCCCGGCGGGAATTCGAGGCCATCGGCGGCGATGACCGTGCGGCGAGGGACGCCGCCGATCGACAGGCGGCGCTCGCCGAGATCAAGGAGATCGCCGAACAGTATGTCAGATTGCGCTCTGCCATCTTGCTGCTCCAGTGGGCGATCGATCGCTACCGGAGGGAAAAGCAGGCACCCATCCTCAAGCGCGCGGGTGAACTTTTCGCAATTCTGACCGGCGGCTCGTTCCAGACGCTCCAGCTTGAGTTCGACGACGATGACAATGTGGAACTGGCCGGTATGCGGCAGGACGGACGGCGCGTCGCGGTCGCCGGCATGAGCGACGGCACGGTTGACCAGCTCTACCTCGCGCTCCGGATCGCGGCGATCGAGGATTACATCGACCATGCCGAGCCGATGCCCTTCATCGCCGATGACCTGTTCATCAATTTCGATGACAAGCGCGCGGCGGCGGGATTCCGGGTCTTGAACGAACTCGCGAAGAAGACCCAGGTGCTGTTCTTCACGCACCACAAGCATCTACTGGACGTCGCGCGCGAGGCGCTGGGCACCTCGGTCCTCACGGTCAAACTGCCACCCGTCCCGGTCCGCGCCGAATCCGGTCCCGTGCGTTCGGAGGCGGCTTGAGATGGCGAAGGCGGACAGGCGTTGTCCCCCCCTGCCCACGCTCCAGTACATCCGCAATGCGCCGGCGGAGGTGGCTACACCCGTGCGCACACGCGTCGAGACGGTCTTCCCGCAAACCACGGCAGCTGCAACGAGCGATCGGTGACGCATGGCCGCGGACGCATTCCCGCCCGAGTTGATCCAGGCCGTGAATGACTGGCAGCGCGGCGGCGATCACAAGCAGAAGGTCCGGCGCGGACAGCGCCTCAAGGAATGTGCCGCCTTGCTGCCGCCTCGGTTCCGCGCATGTGACCAGACCTGCTTCCGCCAGGAAGCGCATGAAAAGGACCGGATCTGGCAATTGCTCGCGGATAACCGCCTTCCGGAAACGATCGCGGCCTGGACTACGGATCTTAGACGGCGAGGAACTTCAAGGGCGGCATCCCGCCGCCTGGATTGGGGATCTGCCTAGCACCCCTTTTTTCAGAGGTTAAGGTTCACTTTGGTGTGGACTTAAACCGATTGTGTTCCCGAAATGCATAGCTCAAAGCAGCGCCAATGGCTGCTCCAAAACCTAATACGACTAACTGCTCTATTGTGTTATACTCAATTTGATTAGTAGAACAGATCAAGGCCCCGGAAATCCAAGAGAACGCGCCAAATCCTAGTGCGGTTTTAGCGCAGTCTTTTAAAACGTGAGACGTTCTCATGTTCATTTTCATCATTCAAAGCGGATGCAACGCGCTCATCGGATCGCCACGAACTGCCATGCACCCACATTCTGGGTTGCTTCGGACGCATCGAAGCCGAAGAACATGCGGCAGTGTGGGTGAGGCTGATCGTAGCTGGACATGGGCTCTTTCCCCAAAATGCTCGATGCGCGGTCCGCCGGTTTGGTTCCAAGCCGCTGGCCCGAGCGGTTCGGACCCTGTCCGATGCGTAAACGGACCCCCGACCCCTGAAGCGGCGGGATGATTGCTCAGCCGTCCAGGCGGCCGAGCATGGCGCGGTTGCGCAGCACGATCCGGCGCGAGGTCGCAAGCCCGATCGCGGCGTCATGCTCAAGCTGGCTTATCGTCCGCGACACCATCTCGATTGTCAACCCGAGATAATCCGCAATGTCCTGGCGGGACATTGGCAATACGATCTCGTCCCCACCGGAAATTCGCCACGTGCTCCTTGGCGTTCATGCAGCCGAGCACCAGTATGTGATGCTGCAACTGCTCGAGCTCGTTGGCGGTCAACGCCCAGAGCTGCCGCGCGACTTCGCCGTCGCGAGCCGCAAGCGCCAGCACGGCGCTGCGCTTGACGATCAGGATGCCCTCCTGGCGCCTCTAGGGAACGTCTACGGCATTTCGGACAAGTAATTCCTCTCCGGCCTGCTGCTTGGCGCTGGCGAGGGCCGCCCGGGCTGGACGGAGGTGGGCGGCAGCATGATCGCTGCACCGAACCGGGATCCTGGACCGCCTGAATGCAGCCCACTCTTACCTTCCGCATCGCGTTGTCGAGCATCGCATCCGCCAGCAGCTTCTTGAGCCTTGCGTTCTCCGCCTCGAGCGCTCTCAGTCGCTTGGCCTCCGACACATCCAGGCCACCAATAATGGGGTCTGACCATCTGCAATACCAGTTCGCCCGAAATAGCGGAGATCGCCCGAAGACTGCCCTCAGGCCGCATTTTATGCCAACGGCCGCGGCTTCGTGCCAAATGTGCGCCTGGACCAGTACGCAAAGCTGGTCGAACTGGCAGCCACAAAAAACGGCGGCACTGGCCAGGCCAACGAAAAACCGGTCGAAGCCGCGGACCGAGAGCGGACCACCTCAGCTGGCCAGCCCTAAACTATCTTCAATGTCCAACAGGATGCGCGGCACTCAATAGGCGGGGTTGAGGTTTCCGCAAGCGGTCGTAACGATCATCTAGCCGCTTTGCGATGACACCAATCCGCAGAGGTGCTATTTCAAGGCCGAGCAGCAACGCAGTAATCGAAAGGAGATCAGATGAGGCTGAGCTTCTGGCTATGTTTCGTTTCGACTTTATCGTCGGCGGTGGTCAGCGTCGCTCCAAGCACGATGTACCGAAAGCCCGACTGCACCCGAATTCCGACGCCATTCAAAGGTGACTCGGTTTCACTGCTACCCCCGCTGGCCCGATTATTTACCAAGCTCCTTGCCGTTGAGAATAGCGGTCCCTGGACAGTTGAGTCGAACGATGCATAATGATCTGTTCTTCAAGAAAAGGGCTCGTCTTGAAGGTTCACATGGGAGGAAAGAATGATCAGGTTGATCGCCGTTGCCTTTACGCTGGCCCTCGCGACATCGGCACAGGCAATGCCACTAACACCGATTCAGCCAAACGACATGGTTACGAAAGTTCGCGAAGCTTGCGGGGCGGGTCGTCACCGAGTTGGTGATGTCTGCGTGAGTAATGTCACCGCCCGTCAGGTCCGCAGGCACGTCCGCAGGTGTGCGACTGGAATGCACCTATCGGGGACGCATTGCATTCGAGACTGAAACTGGCCCATTCGTAGCTGGTAGGCAGAGGCAATGAGCGCCTCGCCAAGCTGGCGACGCGCAGGGTAGGGGCGGGTTTGCTCACTGCTTTATGGAGAACGCGGTAAGGGCTTCATCGAGGTTCACCATACTAAGCCGGTTCACACGCTTGTAGCCGGATCGAAAACAAGCCTAGAGGACCTCGCGTTAGTATGCGCGAATTGCCATCGGATGATCCATTCCAGGCGAACTTGGCTTTCTATCGGGAAGCTTCGGAGCCTCATCGATGCCGCGTAGTCTGAAATCACTTGGAATCAAACAACAGTCCCGCTTGACTAAAATAACAAAAGCGAATAAACGACCTAACAAACGGCCTGCCATGTATTTTGGCGTCTCCAATCTGAATCTAATAAACTTCCGCCTCGACCAAACAGTGCCCCACCTATGCGAGTGTCCTTGACTCGCTACTGCCCAGCGTCTATGTCTGGAAAATCTCCCCACGCACGATGGAAGGGGGAAGTATGACTAGACTCGCTCGTAAAATGTTGATGTCCGCTGTAATTCAGTATTTGGAAAATCTGGACGACGGCGAACTCTCCGAAGTCGCTGGCACGGCACAAAGGATGGAGTCCACGGTGCGGGTTTTAGGGCCTGCTTTGTCCGCCACCGACCACAAATTGCCCGATGCTGCCGCCGCCGTTCCAATCCCCGACCCAGAAACGGTGAATTGATACCCCCGTCCTAGCATTTTGCGGCACATCCACCCATCGCAGCCTAAAATCCATCCTCGGGGGAGTTGTCCAAGCCCTGGAACCCCCCCCGCCAATGCCCTGGGGACGCCATAGAGCCGTTCCAAGCCCTGGCCCTGCTCCGCCACCACGCTATAGCCGAAAATCAAAGAGACCCTGGCTGCCAAAAATAACCAGGGTCTCAGTGGTTGCCATGAGTTATCGTAGGGCAGCAATGGGGGGACGGGGGGATTGGTTGCCGCCCTACTTTGGCCCTTCAATCTTCCAGGACGCCAAAGGTTCCGCCGCCGCCCTTGAAATACAAAAGCCCCTCGGGACTGGAGCGCAGCCTCGGCAAACTGGATTTTCGGTCGTGCTCTAATATAGCCTGATGATCGGCGTGTAGTGTGCCCTTGTCATCCTCAATCCATATTTTCCTGGGACTCAGTTGGAGGGCATTGCAGGCGAATTCCCAAGACTTGATCAGGGTGTTCGTATCGGATGGTATGATCAATCGTCACACCTTGGTCTTTCGGTCCATTTTACAACATAAACCATGAACGCTCTAACTGCCCATTGATGTGTCTCGCCTCTGCCGGTATCGCCCCAGTGCATCCAACAAATTTATCATGGTTCGGCTTCAATCACTTCCGTCTCCCTGGCTTTACCTTTGCCCGCCTCTCGACTAACAAATCAGAACCATCCTCCCTCGGCCGTTTGTCGGTGCAGTAGGAGACCACGGAACCGGACCTAGTCGAAACCAACACCGATTCTGCCCGGGTCTCAATGCACAATTCTCTGGTCGCGAATGGCACTGACCAGAACACCGTTTCCTTGCCGATAAAGAGTACCGTAACAAGATAGAACGTCATTTCTCAGCCCTTACCCTATCACTTCAACGTCTCAGCCCGGCTGGGCTCAAGATTCTGCCACCGCTTCGTTCCTGGTCAATAGCCATCAGTGAGCCGCTGAGCTGGGGCCATGGCGGGTTTCGCTGCTACTGAATCCACCCCCAAAATGACATTCCAACATGACACGTCCCGCCGCTGTCCGTGTCTGCAGAGATCGTGACGAGTCATGCTTCTTTTATCAAAATCTTCCGATTCCTAACTTCCACCTACAAAGGGACAGGAAGGAAGGACCCAGCGGAAAGCGGACTATTGCTCAGAGACGATTGCAATTTGCTATACGGTTACGGAGCTCATCGCGCTAATGGTGGCGAGAGCTGGTAGTGCCGCAGGTTTAACATGACGGGCCCACATTTCCCAGTTTCGCTTTTGTTCTGGACTCTCCAGGAATCGAAGCGCAAAATAATTTTGGGAGTTTGGGAAGCGGTGACCTGAGCCCTTTCTTTCATCCAGCGATGAGTAGAGTCCTGGCTTCATTTGAGCCCGTGTGGCTCGATGATGCAACGGGAGGGGGCGCGGAGCCCCCAGGTAGCTCAAGCGCCCCGGCCCGTTGCATGTGAGGAGCGCTGAGTCTGGCGTAGGCAGCCGGCGACAGATTGCCGAGCCCGCTGTGTGGCCTGACCGTGTTATAGTCATCTTGAAAGGCGGCGAGCATCTGCCGCGCATGGGCGAGCGAGGTGAACAGCGTCTCATTGAGCAGCTCGTCACGAAGCCGCCCGTTGAAGCTCTCGATGAAAGCATTCTGCTGCGGCTTCCCGGGTGCGATGTAGTGCCATTCGATCCGGGTCTCCTGTGACCAGCGCAGAATGGCGATGCTGGTCAGTTCCGTTCCGTTGTCAGAGACGCACATGGCAGGCCGGCCTCGCACCGCGATGACGGCGTCGAGCTCGCGCACGACCCGCAGGCCCGGCAGAGATGTATCGGCCACCAGCGCCAGGCATTCCCGCGTAAAGTCGTCGACCACCGCCAGGATTCGAAACCGCCGGCCATCGGCGAGCGTGTCCGACAGGAAATCCAGGCTCCAGCGCTGATTGAGCCCTTGCGGGATCGCCATCGGAGCCCTTGTGCCCAGAGCACGCTTGCGTCCACCACGGCGGCGCACCTGAAGTCGCTCCTCCCGATAGAGCCGGCGGAACTTCTTGTGATTCATGAGCAAGCCCTCGCGGCTCATCAGGATGTGGAGACGTCGATAGCCGAACCGGCGGCGAACGGCAGCCAGTTCACGCAGACGAACCCGAGCCATGGCATCGTCCGGCCGCGAGCTACGGTAGCGAACCGAGCTCCGATCGACTTCGAGCGCTGTACACGCCCGCCGTTCGCTCACCTCGAACCCTACCCGGAGCTGAGTGACGGCCTCTCGCCTGACGGCGGGCGTCACCATTTTTTTGAGGCGATCTCCTTGAGCATGGCGTTATCGAGCATCGCATCCGCCAGCAGCTTCTTGAGCCTGGCGTTCTCCGCCTCGAGCGCCCTCAGCCGCTTGGCCTCCGACACTTCCAGGCCGCCGTACCTGGCCTTCCATTTGTAAAAGGTCGCGCTGCTGATCCCGTGCTTGCGGCAGACGTCAGCCGTCTTTGCCCCAGCGTCCTGCTCCCGCAATATCCCGATGATCTGCTCTTCCGTGGACCGGCTCGCTCTCATGTCCATCCCCCCTTCCGAGGTGACGGACTCTACTCATTTTTGGAGGAGATTCCGGGGCTCAGGTCAGCAACAACTCCTGCTCCATCCCGACTACCGCCAACAAGGGAAGGAGGCGGTAAAGGGATTATGCAAAACTTTATCCCAAAAATCATAGAAGATTACCGGAAAGAGGGGTTCGTGAATGGCTGAG
>Ga0137364_10001138_pt1 | contig 12153 bp, 10 predicted proteins | sample SagtaG_10_FD_104798 | JGI IMG/M metagenome (GOLD analysis project Ga0137364, IMG submission 104798) | Vadose zone soil microbial communities from Sagehorn Ranch, Mendocino, California, USA - Sage1_L_20_16 metaG | ecosystem: Environmental > Terrestrial > Soil > Vadose zone | place: USA... | reverse complement strand
TGTTCTGAACGCGAGGAATCGACGACTGCTCGAACGGTCTCGCTAGTGGTGAAAGTTGGGGCGCTGGCATTCATCTTGTTAGTGCCCACGACCTTCGCGATTAACCTGCAACTTCTTAGCAATATCTGGATTCTCCAGACCTTACCAGCGGTGTTTCTTGGCCTGTACACCAGCTGGTTCCACCGCCGGGCCTTACTGGTTGGCCTGCTGGGAGGTCTCATCTCCGGTACCTGGATGGTGATTGCACTCGGTTTTCAGTCAGCCGTGTACCCGCTTTCCTTTGGTGGGGTGACTATCCCTATTCACGCTGCTATTTCTGCTCTGGCGGTCAATCTACTCCTGTCTCTTTCACTCACGCCAGTCTTCCGCCTGGTCGGCGTCTCAACCGGGCGTGATAATACCAACTGGGCAGACTTTGAAGCCCATCCACTTCCAGGTTCTTCTGAGGCGCTGTTGCTCGCTCAAATGAGCCAGAATTCCCAACTTCCTGTCCCTACGCAGGAGCAGGTGATGAATCAGGTGCGCTAGCGTTTCCCTTGGATGTCACGCTGAGCACATTCGCTACGCTCAGTGTAAACTCCGCGAAGGGTCTCTCGCTGGGTAGGGAGATGCTTCGCTGCGCTCAGCATGACAAGATTACGCTCAGCATGACAATGCAAGGATGACCGTGCTGCCTTGTTTTCACATCGCGCTACTGTTTCCCTTTGTTGTCACGCTGAGCACATTCGCTACGCTCAGTGTAAACTCCGCGAAGGGTCTCTCGCTGGGCAGGAAGATGCTTCGCTGCGCTCAGCATGACAAGGCTGCGCTCAGCATGACAAGATTACGCTCAGCATGACAATGCAAGGATGACCGTGCTGCCGCGCTCTCGCATCGCCCTAGGACAATGAGGCGGAAACAGGTCCATGATAAGCGCTGCTGGTGTACGCCCAACCTGGCTGGTGCTTCTCAGGAGGTTTATTCAGCCTCAATGTACGAGTGTCCGGTGATCTGCAGTGGTGAGGGGACGTGACTGCGTGGATAGGCCCCAAGTGCTGGGATGAAGCCTGTGGTATACAGATAGTGAACATCTTCGACCATAAAGGCAGTTCTACTCTATCCACTACCGCTGTTTGCCTTCTAACACGAAGGAGGGTTTCTTTGGAGAGGGAACTGCTGACGTTCCCGCTTTCCAGTACAGACGTAGCCAAAAAGACCGGGCGCAGTGCAGGCAAGCAGGGGAGGGCCAGCAGTACTACAAGCAAACAGATAACAAGAGGAGAGGGGGTCATAATAGCGGTGAGCAGGAGCATGATCAGCGCAATGGCCCAGAGGACAAGCGGCCCGAATTTTCTGATGAGGAGGCCCTCCTGGCCTTTCAGGCCAGCCGAGGTAGCTGCGAGCATAAGGCAGGCTGGAGACAGCATGCGCGCAAGCTGACCCGCCCCATTTTGAGCGGCGGCTAACCAGAGCAGGGAAAGCCCTGTTCTGCTGGCCGCTGCCTTCTGCAGCAGAGCGAACATCGCCGTCCCACCGAGGTTAGAACCGGTCAACCAGGCTCCCAGACCGGCCAACCAGGGAGAGATCCATACATACCGGCTTCCTAGAGAAGCCGCAGCGGCTCCAAGCGAGGCCGTCATTGAACTTGCCTGCATGACGTGGGCGGTGAGAAGGAAGAGCAGGATGGCCAGTGCGCTGGGCGTGAACTGACGCCAGGCAGCGCCCAGCGCATCTGCTGCCATGCGCCTTGAAGTACCACGCATGCCTACCGCTATAAGGAGTGCAAGCGACACCCAGAACCCCGGAATGTACAGGAGAGGTAGGTTTAGATGCACTGCGGGAAGCTCCAGCACCGCATGAGTTTGCAACCAATCGCGCAAAGGGGGAACCAGGCGGGAGAGGAGGAGGAAGAACGTCAAGAGCACATATGGGGCAGCAGCCAGCCAGAGCGAGTCCCGGTTCGTTTTTCCTGTGTTTCCCTTATGTAAGGCCCTCTGAGAATGAGGAGCTCGCCGGGTCATAAACACCCCCACTCCACCCACAAATGCGAGCGCGAGCGTACTGGAGAGGATCCCTACAAGCTCAACCCCTACGGTGCGGCTGAGAATCCACGCTCCACCCGTCAGGATGGCGGCTGTGGCTAGAGCCACCAGCCACCACCTGTGTACCGCAGCTTTTCCGCCGCTTACATGCAAGCAGATGAGGCTCAAGACGACAGTGGTCGGCATCGACAAAAGAGCTGTGAGGCTTCCAACCTGATCGACAGGAAGCCCGGTCAGTGATGCGGTCAGGACCACCGCAACGCCCATTGCACCCCAAGCTGTCGTCAGCTGGCCCAACAAGCTCAATAGTGCTACGCGCAAAGCTTCAAAGCGTAGCTCAAGGAGCATCGGCACAATGACAATGATCCCCACCCCAAACCCGCATAGCGCCTCTACGAAGGGGCTCAAGCCGAGGACGAGCAGCAAGACCTGCAGGTCCCGGTCTGATGTGAGACGAGCAATGCTCTGTGTTAAGATATTCATGCCTCCTGTGACTCGCTGCAGATGGTAGAGGAGCAGAGCGGGCAAGAGGACGGTGAGGACAGTGAGAGAGGTGGCACCTCCCTCGCTTAAGGATAGGAGGAGCTGCAAGGGCGACAGGTGAAAGGGGGGCACAACAAACGTCATAGCGCAGACCAGGAGAAGGGTTACCAGGCCAGCCTGGCGACTGTTTCTCTGCTGCAGCGTCATCATCGCGAGCGCTACAGCAAGTGGGATGACCGCAAGTATCGTTAACATGTGCTAAATCTCCTGGGCCGTGCCTAGCCATTGCTCAACGTCGATGCAGCTAATCCATGCGCGACAGAAAAGGCAGCCTTTGGATACCCTGGCCTTCTCGCCGCAGAAAGTGGACGGAGACAAGGGTGGGCGCAAAGAAAGCCATATCTCGGCAATTATGGACTAACCCGGGACATTTTGGAAGGGAAGAGAAGTAGTAACCTAGTTGAGTTCGAGTTAAGATTTACTGGATTCGGAGTAGAAATCTTAACCGCTCTTAAAGTCTCAGTTTTTTGGAACCCTGGTCGACTTGCAGGTGACAGATGTCGGTCATTGAGAAACCTCCACCACATTGATCTCTTCTTCATCGTTTCTTTACCTCTTCGCTACCACGGCCACACTTGCAACAAGCTATATTGACAAATAATAATTCGAAGCCATATGATAACACTACGAACTATTGTATGCCACATACAAAGAGGAAGCGGGGTTTTCAGCGACGGTGAACGAAAACAGCGGAAACGACGAAGGCCGCGATCTTGAAGAACGAATCGCTCGACACATGGAGGAATTTGGTCATCCGGCTTTTGGCGATAATAGGATGCCCAAGAGCCTCATGTTCAAGAGTCTCATGAGTTACCACCCGGAGGTGGACCTCGGCGCCCTCCGCATTGTTCGCGAGGTGGGCTTTACCCATGCCCTGCTGATGGTCTCGGTAGAGGAGCACCTGCGACCAGCTGGTCTTTCCTGGTCCAAGCTGTTTATTCTCCTCTGGCTGCGAGCCATGCAGGATGCGGGGGAAAAAGGCTTGAATCCCTCGGAGTTGAGCGGCCACCTGGCGGTGACACGCAACACGGTCAGTACCCTGCTTGGCGGCCTGGAGCACCAAGGATATGTGACGCGCGAACTGGCCACAGAGGACAAGCGACGTTTCGTCATTCGCCTGACACCTGCTGGTAGAGATGCGGCGGAGAGGTGCTCTGCGCCGTTGTTTCGTCACGTTCACACACTGTTCAGCTTGATGGATCACGAGCAGTGCGTTCTGCTGGTTGGTCTCCTGACACAGCTCCAACAGGCCATCATCCGGGACCGACCCGAACTGGCAGCACGCTCTACGTATCCTATGTTTCGTCGCGGTGAAGAGTGACACCAGCACATTTCCGTTGCGGGCGATGTCCCCAGCGGCACTAGAAAGGATAAGGATACGCACATGCGCCGGATAGTCCTCATCAACCTGATCGTTGTTCTGGTGATCCTTGTCGTCGCTGGCGTCGGCGGGTACCTGCTCTACAACAATTACTTTTTCTACTCGACCGATGATGCGCAGGTGAATGGGAACATCGTGAACATCGTTTCCACAGTACCAGGCACACTGAACAGCCTGACCGTCAAGATTGGCGACTACGTGGGCACTAATCAGGTCATTGGTACAGTCAAGGCCACTGGCAGCAATGCTATAGCGAATCTGACGGCCCCTTTCAGTGGGGTCATGGTGCAGGTACCCGGTGTGGTTGGTCAAACCGTTTCCCCTGGTATCGCATTAGCCCTGGAAGCTGACCCAAGTAGTGTGGACATCATCGCCTACGTGGATGAAAGTGCGATTAAAAACGTCTCTGTTGGCCAGTTTGTGGATGTCCATGTCGATGCATACAGCGGTACCAGCTTCAAAGGTCACGTCAGCCAGATCGTGGGCGCGGCAGCCAGTCAGTTCTCGCTGCTCCCGACGCAGGACAACAGCAGCGGCAACTTCACCAAGGTGAGTCAGCGTATTCCTGTGATCATCGCCCTCGATAGTGACTCCGGCCAGGCGCTGCTGCCTGGCATGAGCGCTGAGGTGGTGATCCATCTACACTAACATGGATGAAAAGGAGCATGAACTCGTATGTTGCAACAGCAGCAAGGCTCTATAGGTGAGTCGTTCACTCCACCTGGCGACGGTGATGCCGGCGGTCAAGGTGGGCCGGTAGGCCCGAATCTCCCGTGGTGGCGACGGGGTAGAGGGATCATTGTCATCTCTGCAGGGTTAAGTGCCATCGCTACCCTCTTGCTGGTGATCCTCATCGGGAGTATCATCCTGGCAATGCAGACCCGCAGACCCGTCACGATGTACCAATACCAGAAGGTCACCCAGGGTAATGTCGCTCTTACCGTCAACATGGTCGGTCCTCTACAAGGCGGTACGTATAATGTCGTTTTTTCTGGCACGGGCAAAATCGCTGAGATCAATGTCAAGGTAGGGCAGGCAGTCAATAAGGGCCAGGTACTCGCCAAGCTCGATAAGACATCGCTTGAGGATGCCGTCAGGCAGGCCCAGACAGGAGTCAGGATTGCGGAGACGAACCTGAACAATAGTCAGGCAGGTTCCAATGCGACCCAGGGGCTCTCAGGATCAACTATTGCCGCAGCACAGACCACCCTCAATAACGCACAGACAAACCTGAATAAGGTAAACGCGCAGTCGGGGGCGAGCGTTGCCGCGGCGCAGACGACGCTCAACAATGCAAAGGCAAACCTGAGTAAGACACAATCGCTATCGGCGGCCAGCATCGCCGCCGCACAGACGACGCTCAGTAATGATCAAACCAGCCTGAGTAATGCCCAGGCAACGTTGTTGGCGGCTCAAGTGGCAATGGCACAGGCTTGTGGTCCTTCTCCTCCTCCTCCTCCTGCTCCCGACTGTGCTACAGCGACGGCTGCGGTGGCTACTGCAAATGCGAGCGTTGCAGCAGCGCAGGCTAAGGTCAACAGCGACCAGAAGCAACTCTCACTGACCAAGGCGCAAGCCAACGCCAACAATACGATGGCGCAGGGTGTGGTCAACACTGCCCAGAGTCTGGTAAACACGACGCAGAAGCAAACCGCGACCAACAATGCGACAGCGCAGGCGCAGGTCAACACCGCGCAGAGCCAGTTGAACGTAGCGGTGTCCAGTGCCAATCTCAGCAACACATCGGCGCAGTCGCAGGTCAACAGCACACAGAGTCTGTTAGTCGCGGCCCTGGCTCAACTAGAAACAGCGGAACATAATTTGGCGAATGCAACGCTGACGGCACCACATGATGGTGTCATAACGGTTATTAATGGTACAGTTGGCGGCACACCTGGTCTCCCAGTCAACGGGTCTACCAGTTCTGTAGCGCCTCCTGGAAGCACTTTCATACAGATCATAAATGCGTCGGTCCTACAAGTACAGGCCAACGTGGGCGAGTCCGATGCTGCGAGCGTGAAGATAGGAGAACCCGCACAGTTTACGGTGAGTGCTTATGGCCAGCGGAAGTTTGGCGGAACGGTGAGTGCTATCTCACCCAATGGGGTGACGGTCTCGAACGTGGTGACATTCCCTGTGACCGTGGACGTTGACATGACTAGCTTACAGGGCGCGACCCTGTTACCCGGCATGGTGGCCAACGTCACGATCTATGTGGTCCAGCGCTCTAACGTGTTGCTCATTCCCGTGAACGCGGTGAACTTTGCGCGAACAGCGCCCAGCATCGGGCTCATCAGCTCGCAACAGGCGGCCTCTGCGCTGGATAAAGCCAGCCTGATGCTCCGGCAGCTCCAAATTGAGAATCCAGCGATCTCGGTGGACAATCCGGTCCCGGCCTTTGTGCTTGAACCATCTAGTGGCCGGTTTGTTGCCAAACCCGTGGTGTTGGGGCTGACAGATGGAACGAATTATGAAATCCTGGCGGGTCTGTCGCTGGGTGAGACCATCGTTGTCGGTGTACATACAGGAGGCTAGCACTGCGGGGCAGTTGGACCGGTACGTGGCAACCGCGGGAGATGCTTCGCTACGCTCAGCATGACAGGGTACTCAGCATGACAATGACTCAGCATGACAATGGCTCAGTCTATAGATGTAGACCGGGACGTGGCAACCGCAGGAGATGCTTCGCTACGCTCAGCATGACAATGACTCAGCATGACAAGAGAGGTGAAAATGTGCGACTCGTTTCTTTGCTGGCTAGCGCGACCGAGATGATCGCTGAATTAGGCTGTTTGGATCAACTGGTAGGACGCTCTCACGAATGTGACTATCCACCAGAGGTGCTCTCGCTGCCAGTAGTCAGTAAGGTGGAGATTGACATCGACACCAGTAGCGCCGAGATTGATGCCCAGGTGAAACAACTGGCACAGGGCAAACGGACACTTGACGAGGCGGCGCTCAAGGCATTAAGTATCTATGTTATCGATATCGAACGACTTCAGACCTTGCGGCCAGATGTGATCTTTACTCAAACGCAGTGCGAAGTCTGCGCGGTGAGCGAGCGTGATGTTGTGCAGGCGATACAACACCTGACTGGCTTGCAGCCGCGCGTCGTCTCGCTGACTCCCTATCGCCTGGATGATGTATGGGAGGATGTGGTGCGCGTGGGCAAGGTACTGGGACGACAAGATCGCGCCGATATGCTGGTGAATGGCTATAGACAGCGGCTGGAGCACCTGGCAGCGGTGACAGCAACATTTGGTTACAGGCTGCGCGTGGCGATACTAGAGTGGCTCGATCCATTGATGGGGGCGGGGAACTGGGCGCCCGAACTGGTTGTCGCAGCCGGAGGAGAGCCGGTGTTCGGGGAAATTGGGCAGCACTCGCCCTGGCTAAGCTGGGATGAACTGCAAGCGGCGGACCTGGATGTCCTGGTGCTTGCTCCTTGCGGCTATACGCTCGAGCGCACGATGGTGGATGTACCGATTTTGCAACGGCATCCTGCCTGGCAATCCTTGCGAGCAGTACAGAACAAGCGGGTCTATGCCATTGATGGCAACGCCTATCTTCACCGTTCCGGGCCACGCCTGGTGGAATCTGCTGAATTGCTGGGTCGCGTCCTCTGGGGGGAAGAGTTGGGCATCGAAGTCGACACACAAGCGTGGAAACATGTGCAATAGCGGTAAAGCTGCTGTTGTTACGGCGGCTCCCTGTGCTTAAGGGTGTGGATGAATTGGAAGGTAGCTCCATCGAAGACCAGGATGATTGGATTATTGACGCTAACGGCTTCTACGTTGCTACCCGCTCATTTTTGATTCGGCGTGGGTATTGTTGTGCGAACCAGTGCCGCAATTGTCCCTATATTAACTGGCGCAACTCTCCGACATGGGAACCTCTGCCAGCAGAGGCAGTACATTTTACTGAAGTGTCGCCAAAGGCGGTAGAGGGCGCACGAAATGCGCTCGCGTATCATGAGCAGCAGGTACATACTGGGTGCAAGAGCGGAGAAGAACTTCACCAGACAATGATCGCGCACTATCGGTTGCTTTTGGAGCGCTGGGTAGAAGCGAGTGGATAAAAGTGCTCGTCGTTGAATGGGATGGCCCTTTCTGGTCACGCGGAGGGCGGCGAAGGGGCTGTCTGGATGGGAGTGGAGATGCTTCGCTCCGCTCAGCATGACAGGGTACTCACTCTTTGCTCTTCTTCCATGACAAGACCCAGTGCCGGTTCGTCCAGTACCATAATGGGTGGATCGGCAGTCAAGTACCTCCGCCTGAAGGCAGGAGGCTTGTAACTAACCCGCATGGGTCGCTACCATAGGCTGCTTGACGGCAGCCCGCGCAATATTGATCGCGGCATTGTAGTCCGCACTCAAGCAGAAACCGCACTGCTTACAGCAAAAGGAGGCTTGGGATTGACGATTGGCTTTTTCACAATGTCCACACTGAGAGCAGGTGCGACTGGTGTTCCTTGGGTCAACGAACTTGAGAGGAATGCCCGCCCAAGCTGCCTTGTAGGCAATGCATCCTCTCAAGTGGAAAAAAGCCCAGCAATGCCGTTCATAGCGGTTTTCCCGACGAACCGTGACTCGCTCTCGAATGCCGGTGAGGTCTTCAAGAGCGAGTGCCTTGCGAGTGTGAACGGCTTTCTCAACCAGGGTCTTACTGATACACTGATTAGTGTTTTTCTGGAAACGCTTCTCACGTCCACTCATCCGTTTGAGGCGGCGTTTGGCCGAGCGGGTCCCCACCTTCTGCAGGCTTTGGCGACGGCGGTGATAGCGCAGACGGACTTCATGGACTTTGGCCCCGCTGAAGGACTCACCTGTGCTATCGGTGGCCAGGTTCACCATGCCAAGATCAACTCCGAGGGTCTCTTGCGTCTCCCTCTGTTGAGGGGCTTCTCTGCTTTGGGTCACATGCAAATAGTAGAGACCACGCCGCCAGACGAGATCAGCCCCACCGATGGTCCATGCCGGATCGATGAGCAGGGCGTGCTGACGCTCGCCCAAGATCATGCGGCAGATCACGCGCCCGTGCAGCGTATTGAGGGAAACACGGTCAAGACTCATCAAGCGGTAGGTCCGTGCATCATAGCGCACACTGCCCCGCGAGCCAAACTCAGGACACGTCTCCTGCTTCTTGGCTCTGACGGCTTTGACCGCTTCCACCGCCTTGGCCCGCGCACAACACGCCAACTGAGCACCAAGGCCAAAGCGGGAGCGGGTTTCGCCATAGACGCGGTGATGGGCGGTAGTGGTGTTGGTAATCCTCTCATGCCAACAAAGAGAGGCAATCCACGAAGCCGCTTCATTAAAACGCTGTTGCGTCTCTTGCAAAACGGCTTCATGGCTTGCTATGTCAAGCTTAATACAGATGGTTCTCGTAAGGGTTTTGCTCATAAAAAGAGTGTAGCAGACAGTGGAACAACCGTCAAGAAAGCAGTCGCCTGCGGGCGGCGGCGTTTCCTCCCACGCCTCGACGACTTATGAAAGTAGCGGCAATAAGCACCTGTCGTTGTCTGCGCTTCATCTAACCGCAGACTACGAGGCGGGCGGTTCGAGGGGAAGGGCAAATCCCCAATCAAGCAACGTGCTTGCATCAGCAAAGCGCTGGTTTACATCCGGCTCATGCATCAACGCCCCAATGAGATGATGTCTCCCATTGGTGGCAGTAAACACCAGGCAGTAGCCTGCCTCAACGGTAAAGCCGGTCTTGATGCCAGTTGCTCCCGGATAGGTACTGAGCAAGGTATTGATGGAGTTCCAGGTATAGGCATGATGAACTGTACTGACTGGAAGGACATAGTGTTGCAGTTCAACGAGTTGTGCAAAGAACGGATTGGCCATGGCAGTGCGCGCCAGGTGCGCTAAGTCAGCGGCGGTTGTGTACTGGTTGGGATCGGGCTTACCTTGAGGCGTCAGGTATGTGAGTCCATCCGGGTTGATGTAGTGGGTTTGGGTGAGATGGAGTCGACGCGCGAACTGGTTCATCGCCTGGACAAACTTGCTCGTCGTTCCCCCGACGGCATCTGCAATAGCAATGGCGGCATCGTCGCCCGAGGGCAGCATGAGCCCATAGAGCAGATCCTTCAAGCGGATCTGGTCACCAACAACCAGGTTGGCGCTGCTGCCGTTGTGTGTCTGGACCTCGTTGATGGCGTCTTGCCGGATCGTTACAATTTGACTGAGATCAGCGGTTTGAATGGCGATGAGGGCGGTCATGATTTTGGTGGTACTAGCCATAGGCAAGCGGTGATCTCCCTGAACATCAACTAAGATATGACCGGTGTCGGCGTCAAGTAAGTAAGCGGCCTGGGCGCTCACCGCTGGTGGCGTCCCTCTCACCGTGAGAATAGGGGTGGGAGATGGGGTAGGAGGCGGTACGAGATCATGCAGAAGCCGCGTCCCAAAGGGGGTAAAAGCGAGCACGGGAGCCGCCAGCGCAAGCTCGACTGCCAGGAGTAATAAGATGGTAGCAAGAATAAGGCGTTTCATGAGCATTGTCCTTTAGCAACAATTTGCCAATATCATTTCTCTTTGTCTATTAATATAACGACTCATGCGGGCGTATGGGATGGTTGCCGGCGTGAGAGTGGAAGGAAGGGTGTATTGGGGCCGATAAATCGGCGGTGGGCGCGATAAATCGGCCCCTACGGCTGGTTTATTAGCGTAGAGGGGCTTGAGGCTGGTGCGTGGGAACAGATAAAACGTTGGATATGTGCTCTTGCTTGCTGCGCTTCGGGCAGCCGTCGCCCGAACGCTTGCCAGACGTGTATCATGTTCGACCATACCTGCAACTCGACGGAGACGCCTGCCTCACGCGCGCGTACTGCAAAGCGCCTGGCGTCGTCCAGGAGAATGTCCTCTGTGCCAACCTGCAAGAGCATCGGCGGGAGTCCGTGTAGATCTGAGTAGAGGGGCGAGGCGAGGGGAGTACGTGGGTCTGTTGTTCCCAGGTATGCATCCGCGGCCTTCTTGAGCGCCTGTGGTGTGAGGATGACATCTGCTCTGGCCCTGGTGCGTATCGACTCACCGGTACAGGCGAGATCAAACCAGGGTGAGAGACAAACGGCAGCGGCAGGTAAAGGAATTTGCTCATCACGCAGTGTCAGCAACAATGCCACTGTCAAACCTCCACCGGCCGAGTCTCCCATGACCACTATCTGCTCGGATCGTATGCCCTGTGCAAGCAGCCAAAGGTAGGCTGTGCGCGCATCAACGACCGCGGCAGGAAAGGGATGCTCCGGGGCGAGACGATACTCGATCATCAAGAGGCGTGTCCTGGTTGCCCTGGCGTAGGTGACGAGTGTTGGGTGATACATGGTGAGTGAACCTAACACATATGCCCCTCCATGCAAATAGAGGATTACCTGCTCCGTCGAGATAGCGGATGGAGTGACCCATGCCGCGGGCAAGCCATCTATTACGGTTGGCTTATATGTTATATCTTGCGGAAATTTGAAGGGTGAGGATATGGCGTCATTTGCCGCGCGCTGCTCCGTAAATGTCTGTTCTTTGTTTCTAAGGCGCATGTTAAGCAGGCGAATAGCGGGTTTGATAAGATAACTTTGCCAACTGGGCATTGAGGTTCTCCACTACCACGACATTGTTCAATATCAGTTTGCCGGTCTCGTTTACTTTGCATATCGTCTCAAAGGGTGAGACATGTGGACTGTCATTCATGATTCCGTCGCTTTCTCTTTTGGGCTAGCTAGCCAGGGCAATGTAGTTCTTGTATTTGTTGACATAATAAAAATATTATCATTTATTCTATATATTTTGACTCATTTATAGCACGAGATATTCAATTCGTCAATGTAAGTGGAATTATGTGACTGTTACCTGTTGGAAAGTATTTAATCTGCCTGAGTGGGGAGCGCCTTACCTGGCTCCGCGAGGGATGCTGTTTTATCTTATTCATCTGGAGAGGGGTAAATCCAGCGAGGGCCGATAATGCAGTTTCAAAATTAAATGTGGATTATAAAAGAAGCCATAGCAGCGTACAGGCTGGTATCATAATCGGGATTAATTTTTGAAAGTGCATAATCGGCGGTAATAGGCATCAACCTAAGAAAAGCCCATGCAGACAGACCCTTCGCTCACCTACTCCAAATAAATCAGGAAGGAGGCTTTTTGCGGTGGCGATTGCCGGCAGGGCGGTGAGAATAGCGAGGGGGGCGTTCGAGAAGCAAATCAGGGGGAGGCCA
>Ga0137364_10001134_pt1 | contig 12170 bp, 9 predicted proteins | sample SagtaG_10_FD_104798 | JGI IMG/M metagenome (GOLD analysis project Ga0137364, IMG submission 104798) | Vadose zone soil microbial communities from Sagehorn Ranch, Mendocino, California, USA - Sage1_L_20_16 metaG | ecosystem: Environmental > Terrestrial > Soil > Vadose zone | place: USA... | reverse complement strand
AGATGTTGGAGTGGCCCAACACGTGGAGGCCGCCGATGTCGTAGCCGCCTGTGTTGGTGTTGAAGGTGAAGTTGCCGCTGAGCACGGTTCCACCAGCGTCACCAGCAATGTACAGCCGTCCCGAGTTGCCGGTGTAGGAGAAGTTCCCGCCGATAGAGCTCCCATCACCATAGACGGCGAAGTTCCCGTTTTGCTCGCAGGGGCCGTTCGAGGGACCGCTCGAGCCGGTGATCGCCAGGTTGCCGGTGATGTGCAGCGGGTAGTTGACGTTGCAGAACGAACCCCCGGTGACGGTCACGTTCTGGCTGAAGGAGTAGCCAAACGTGAAGAGGGTCCCCTCGACGTTGACATTCCCGGAAACGCTGCCCCCGGATAGCCTGCACGTTGCCCCCGCGGGCACGTCGAGGTTCGTGGTGAACGACTGTCCCCCCATGTCTGTCGTGCACGAGGTGCTGCGGACGGGTCCGCCTCCAAGTGCGGTGGCGCTGAGCACGGCAAATGCCGCGCCCAGCATGGCGAGCAGAATCAGTAGACGCTTCAAGGGCGTCCTCCTTACGGGTAGTGAGCCCTCCCCTGGTGGAACGACTCTCGGTGTCCTCCGCCAGAGAGCCGGTCACAACACTCCGCAAAGCGGCAACTCCAAAGCGCCAGGCACCAAGGATGCTACAGGTGCTGACGGGAAACGTGTGACGCTCGCTGGGTGACGAGGCGCGCGGGAGTCGCTCGCCGAGCTGGGCGCTGCACGCACTCTGCACAGTTTTGCTTCCGCAGAAGCGTCATTGCGTTCCATAGGGACCCACGGCGATGGGGCTAAACCAGAATGACCATGCGCCAGAAGACGAAAGAACCTTCGCGTTGCCCTCGCGTATCCACCGAACTAGGGTCGGCACGGGTCATCGCGTTGCCGGGTGATCCTCTTTCGCGGCAGGAGGCGGTCACTCCCCCAGATCGCCTCCTGCCGTTCTGCTGGATGCGGGGCGGCAGTTCGAATCTGACCGGGACGTAGACGCAACACAGCGTCGCCGCCGGGCACATGGTGTCGCGCCTGCTGCGGCACCGCGGCGCCCGTGGCTCGCGGTCAGTTCCTCGGCGACTACATGGGATGACCACGAACGGAACGACGTTCGAGCCGTTCTTCATGCAGTCCGGATCGCCGCCGGTTGCAGACGGTCCGACGGACGCTTTCTTCGCCTCGGTTCCATAGGGAGAGGGTCGCGTGCGGCTCCGCGTGCCGATGAAGTAGACGGGGCCGCCTCCGGGCGGCCCCGTCCGTTGCTGCGAGAATCGCACCCGACATGCGAGATCTCATCGAAGCGGCGGGCTTGCAGCTCCGCGTCGCGAAGCGGCTCGCTCCCCGACGGGGAGCGTCTCTGGCAGAGCGGATCGGACGCCTCGACGACCGCTTCGTCTTCGTCGTCGGCTCGCCACGCTCGGGGACGACCTTTCTCGCGACTGCCCTCGGGTCGATTCCGGGGCTCGTCGACCTGGGCGAGGTCGCTCCGCTGAAGGCTGCGGTGCCTGAGCTGGTCAACGTTCCACCGGCGCGTGCCGCGCGACGGTTGCGGTCGATTCTCGCGATCGCTCGACGCGTGGGGCTGGTCGGAAGCGTTCGTCCCGTCGAGCAGACGCCCGAGATGGCGTATCTCCTCGACGTCGCCGACCTCGCCTACCCGGACGCTCGATTCGTCCACATGCTCCGGGACGGCCGCGACGTCGTCTGCTCGCTGCTCGAGAAGAGCTGGCTGAAGCCCTCGAGCAACGGTCGTGACGATGCGGGTCTCTCCTACGGTGCCCACCCGCGTTTCTGGGTCGAGCCTGAGCGGCGCGACGAGTTCGCGAGCGCGAGCGACGCGCGGCGGGCCGCGTGGGCGTGGCGAGCGTACGTCTCCGCTGCTAGTAGCGCCGCCGCGCCGGTGGTCGAGGTTCGGTACGAGCGCATGGTCGCGGAGCCCGAATCCGTCGCGCGCGAGCTTGCGGCTCACCTGGAGATGCCCGTCGGCCCGCTGAGCCAAGCGCTACGCGAGGCGCACACGCGTTCGGTCGGCCGCTACCGCTCGGAGCTCTCCGATTCGGACCTGGCAGACGTCCTCGACGAGGCGGGCCCGCTCCTGAGCGAACTTGGCTATATGTCTGCCGCTATGTGAGCTCCGCGAGCGCCTGACGCACCTTGGCCAGCCGTGCCTGCAGCTCCGTCGTCCGCGCGAGGTCTGCTGCCGCCAGGTCTCGCTTCAGCTTTCGCTCCCTCAGCCGCAGCAAGAGCTCGGAGCCCGTTCGCTCGTCGATTCCCTCACGCGCCGCACGGGCGTCGAGCTCTGCCCGAAGCTCGACCAGTTCCCCCTGTTCGCGGCCGTCGACGAGCGCCGCCCGGAAACTCCGATTCTGCTCGGAGTCGAAGTGCTCGGGAGTCAGCTCGGCCAGCCCGCGCACGAGAGCGGAATGCGCCACGCAGGCCGCTAGCGCGTCCCGCTCGAGCCGGTCGCCCGCGTCGAGCAGACGGGTGGTTTCGGCCTGCGGCGTAGACCGTCCCGCCGGGCCGATGCCCGCGAGCGTCTCGCGTGGCAGATCGAGCCGGTCGGCGAGAAGTCTGAGAGCCTCCTGCCGTTCAGGGGAGTCCTCCGCCTTGCTGAGCACTTCGCGGGCGCGCACGAATCCCTCCTGGCGGTCGGGCGCGCGCTCGAGCTCGAGCCGCACGCGATACACGACGTAGCTCTCGGCACCGGAAAGCCGGTCCTCGAAGCCCTCCGGAGAATCGGCCGGGTCGAGCCCCCGCGGCAGCGCGACAAAGCGCACGTCGAACCCGCGGGTCGATGCGAGCTCCATCCCGCGTAGCGTCGCCTCCTGGCCCGCGGCGTCGGCATCGAAGCACAGAAACAGGCGTCGCGTCAGACGACCGACCTCCCGCAACTGGCCCTCGGTCAGCGCCGTGCCCATCGAGGCGACGACCGGCTCGAACCCTGCCTGCCGAAGTGCGATCACGTCCGTGTTCCCCTCGACGATCGCAGCTCGATCTTGCTTGGAGATCGCGTTCCGGGCCAGGTGAAGGCCGTACAGGATGGATCCCTTGTGGAAGAGGTCGCCCTCCGGTGAGTTCACGTACTTGCCGCGCAGGGGGTCGTCTTCACGGAGCTTCCGCGCCTGGAAGCCGAGGACGCGGCCACGCGCGTCACAGAGCGGGAACATGAGGCGGGCGGGGAAATAGTCCCCGCCGCGTCCGGTCGTCAGGCCCGCCGCGCGCAGCTCCTCCGCCCCGAACCCCCTGTCGCGTGCCTTGTCCGCAAGCCCTCGTCCAGGCGAGAGGCCGAGCCGGAACTCCTTCGCGACGGCCTCGCCGAGGTTGCGCTCCGCAAGGTAGGCGCGCACGGACGCTCCGGTCTCGCCCTCCCAGAGGAGTCGCTCGAAGTACGAGGTCGTCTGCTCGAGCAGCGCAAACAGCCGTTCGCGCCGCTTCCGTGTCTCTTCGACCTGCGGCGAGAGCTCGTCGTACTCGAGCTGCACGCGGAAACGGTCCGCGAGCCATTCGACGGCGCCGACGAAGTCGAGGTTCTCCGTCTCGCGCACGAACCTGATGATGTCGCCGCCCTTCCCGCAGCCGAAGCAGTAGTAGAGCTTCTCGACCGGGTTGACCGAGAAGCTCGGCGTCCGCTCCTCGTGGAAGGGACAGCGGCCTGTGAAGCGAGAGCCCGAGGTCCGGCGAAGCGGCGTCCGGGCCTGGACGACCTCGACGATGTCCGCCGCCGCGACGACGTCGCGCACCGACGAATCCCTGATTCGCGCCACGGGCTTGAGACTACTCGGCGTCCACGTCGTACTCTCTGCCCGTGCAAACAGGGGAGAGACGTCGCGAGCGCAAGGTCGTGTCTGTCGTCTTCTGCGATCTCGTCGGCTTCACGCAGCGCGCGGAGCGACTCGACCCGGAGGATGTGGAGGCGTTCCTCGCGCCCTATCACGAACGCCTGCGCTCCGAGCTCGAGCACCACGGCGGAACCGTCGAGAAGTTCATCGGCGACGCGGTCATGGCGCTCTTCGGCGCACCGGTCGCGCACGAGGACGATCCCGAGCGTGCGGTCAGAGCTGCGCTCGCGATCCGCGAGTGGGCCCTCGGGAGCGACGAGGCGCAGGTGCGAATCGCCGTCACCACCGGCGAGGCGCTGATCCGGCTCGACGCCCGCCCCGAGGCCGGGGAAGGGATGGCCTCGGGCGACGTCGTCAACACCGCTGCACGTCTCCAGGCAGCGGCTCCCGTGAACGGGATCCTCGTCGACGAGACCACGTATCGAGCGACCCGAGGCGCGATCGAGCACGCGCCGGCGGTGGCCGTCGAGGCGAAGGGGAAGACGGAGCCGATCGCCGTCTGGCAGGCGCAAGCAGCGCGCTCGCGCTTCGGCGTCGACGTCGCACACGAGGCGCGAACCGAGCTCGTCGGGCGCGCGCGCGAGCTCACCGTGCTGCGGGACGCATTCGAGCGCGCGCGCCACGAGCGAACTCCGCAGCTGGTCACGCTCGTCGGCGTGCCGGGAATGGGAAAGAGCCGCCTGGTGTACGAGCTCTCCCGCATGGCAGACGCCGACCCGGAGATCATCACCTGGCGTCAGGGCCGCTGCCTCGCCTACGGCGACGGCGTGACGCTCTGGGCGCTCGGCGAGATCGTCAAGGCACAAGCGGGGATCGTCGAGCAAGACACGCCGGAGGACGTCGTCGCGAAGGTGCAGCGGGCGGTCGAGGACGCAGTTGCCGACTCGAGCGACGTGCAGTGGGTCGCATCCCACGTTCTTGCGCTGGTCGGCCTCGCCGAGGAGACGGAGCTCGGCGGCGACCGCCGCGGCGAGGCGTTCGCAGCGTGGCGGCGCTTGCTCGAGGGACTCGCGGAGCAGCGTCCGCTCGTCCTCGTCTTCGAGGACCTGCACTGGGCCGACGAGAGCCTGCTCGACTTCGTGGACGAGCTGGTCGACTGGGTGAGCGACGTCCCGCTGCTCGTCGTAGGAACCGCACGACCCGAGCTGCTCGAGCGGCGCGCGGGTTGGGGCGGGGGCAAGCTGAACGCGACGACGCTCGCGCTCGCGCCCTTGACGGACGAGCAGACGGCGCGCTTGCTCGGAGAGCTGCTCGAGAGACCTGTGCTCGAGGCCGGCTCGCAGCAGGCTCTTCTCGAGCGAGCCGGGGGGAACCCGCTCTACGCCGAGCAGTTCGCGGATCTCTTCCTCGAGCGCGGCTCGACCGACGACCTGCCGCTGCCCGAAACCCTGCAGGGAATCATCGCAGCCAGGCTCGACGCGCTCCGCTCGAGCGAGAAGGAGCTCCTCCAGAATGCGGCGGTGGTCGGGAAGGTCTTCTGGCCGAGCGCTCTTCAGCATGTCTCGGACGCCAACGTGACCCTGCATTCGCTCGAGCGGAAGGGCTTCATCCGTCGTCAGCGACGTTCCTCACTCGAGGGCGAGAACGAGTTCGCGTTCGCGCACGCTCTCGTACGCGACGTCGCGTACGGCCAGATCGCACGCGCAAGTCGCGCAGTAAAGCACCGACAGGTCGCTCTCTGGATCGAGTCGCTCGGTAGACCCGAGGACCGCGCTGAGCTTCTGGCCCACCATTGGAGCGCGGCGTTCGAGCTCGCGGCGGCAGCCGGGCTCGAGACCATCGACTTGGTCACCCCGACTCGCCTCGCTCTCCGTGCAGCTGGCGACCGCTCCTTCTCCCTCAACGCCTTCGCCGAAGCAGCGGCTTACTACGACGAGGCGCTCGCATTCTGGCCGGACGACGACCCCGAACGGGCGGATCTACTGCTCCGCCGCGCACGGAGTCTCCAGCTCACGGGCGACGATCGGAGCGCCGACGCTCTCGAAGAGGCGCGAGACGCCTTGCTCGCGGTGGGTGACGAGGCGGCAGGCGAAGCCGAGGTCTTCCTCTCGGACGTCTGGTGGCACCGAGGCAGCCGCGACGACGCCATGACCCACCTGGAGCGGGCCGAGCAGCCCTCCGGCCACGCTCAGTCCCCGGTCGCGGCGCGTGTTCTCGGCGCCGCCGCGCGCAGGCGGACGATTAGCGGCGAGCCAGCCGAAGGCCTGCAGCTCGCGAAGGAAGCGCTGGCCATGGCGGAGGTGCTCGGCCTTGACGAGGTGCGAGTCCATGCGCTCAGCACCATCGGCACGTCCAAGGACAGCCTCGGCGATCCGACTGGCCGCGCCGATCTCGAAGCCGCCCTCGGGATCGCGCTCGCCGCCAGCTCACCGCAGGCCGCGACGATCTTCAACAACCTCGCCGTCGCCGACTTCTTCGCCCTCGACCTCCGGAGTACGGCCGCTCGTTTCGATGATGGATTGCGAACAGCCGAGCGGTTCGGCGACGGGATCAACGCTCGCTGGCTGCGAGGCCAGCAGGCGAGGATGACCTTCTACCTCGGGCGCTGGGACGAGGCGCTCCAGGCTGCCGACGCGTTCATTGTGGAGTGCGAGGCGGAGTCACCGCACTACATGGAGGTTGCGACGCGGGAAACGCGGGGTCTGATCCGGCTCGCTCGCAGCGACCAGGAGGGAGCGCTCGCCGACCTGCGCCGAGGGCTCGCGCTCGCATACGAAATCAAGGATCCCCAGAGCCTCATGCCGATGCTCTCAGTGAACGTGCTTGCACTCGAGGATCTCGATTCACACGATCAGGTGCCAGAGCTTGTCGCCGAGGTCGTCGAGCTCGCCCGGACGTATCCGCACACGGCCGGCTGGGGCACCGCCTTCGGAATCGCCCAGTCGCATGCGGTGGCGGGGTTCGCGGCGGAGCTGAAGGAGATCCTGGAGCGCTCACCGGCAAGCCCGTGGAAGGATCTCGTTGTCGTCTGCCTGGAGCGGCAATTCGTGCGCGCAGCCGACATCTGGGCAGGCGCCGGCAGCCCGACCTGGGAAGCTCGGCTTCGGCTGCGCGCAGCCCAGGACCTCTTCGAAGCGGGACAAAGGACCAAGGGTGGGGTCGAGCTCGAGAAGGCGCTCGCCTTCTACCGCTCCGTAGGCGCGACGTTCTTTATCGAGCGCGCGGAGCGGCTGCTCGCAGCGTCGGCCTAGAGAGACTCGGCGTACGAGAGCGCGAAGCGGTCGGTCATGCCCGCGATGTAGTCGACCAGCTCGTCGACTTGATCTCCGCGCTCCACGAGGTGCTCGAAGATCGCCTGCACGACCTCCCGTGCACGACGGTGCTCCGGCTCGACCTGCGGGCCGAGGTAGACGTGCTCGAACATGAAGGCGCGGAGGGAAAGCATCGCTTCCCCGATCTCGGCGGACTGCAGGATGTCCCCCACCCCTGCGGAAGCGTCCACGATGTCGTGGACGAGCCGATCGATGCGGGCCGACCCCGTCGGCCCCAGGACCTCGATCTCGGCGCGTGGGAGGTCTGCCTCCTCGAGCAGGCCGTAGCGAACCGCGTCGTCGATGTCGTGGTTGATGTAGGCGACCCGGTCGACCAGGCGCACGATCTTCCCTTCGAGCGAGTCGGGCTCCCGCTCTCCCGTATGGGTGAGGATGCCCGCGCAGACCTCCTCCGAGAGATTGAGCGAGATCGCGATTCGGTACGACTGCTCGTTGTGCCTGAAGCGGCGCCCGAACCGACCGCGGAGCACGTCGTCGAGCGCGTCTTCCCCGGCGTGGCCGAAGGGCGTGTGGCCCATGTCGTGACCGAGGCCGATCGCCTCGACGAGATCCTCGTTCAGCCGGAGGGCGCGCGCGACGACTCGCGAGATCGCGGTCGTCTCGAGGGTATGCGTCATTCGCGTCCGGTAGTGGTCGCCGCTCGGGTCGATGAACACCTGCGTCTTTCCCTTGAGCCGCCGGAACGGCTTCGAGTGCACGATTCGGTCGCGGTCGCGCTGGAACGGCGTCCGAACACCGCATTCCTCCTCGGGCAGACGGCGCCCCCGCGTCTCGAGCGACCGCACCGCATACGGCGAGAGGCCTTCCTCGAGGGCGCGCGTGCGCTGCTCGAACGCCGCCCGGGTTGGCCCCGCCACCTCCACGCGCCCAGGCTAGACGATGATCGGCACGGTTCCGCCGTCGGCGCTCCAGGCGGCGCCGGTGACGTAGGACGACCGCTCCGAGCAGAGGAAGACGACGACCGCTGCGATCTCCTCCGCTCGGGCGAGTCTGCCGAGCGGGCGTCCCGCAGCGACCCGGGCGAGCACGTCTTCGCGGCTTCCCGCTTGCTGGTCGGCCAGGCCTCCCTCGCCGAGCCAGGCCTCGGTGGCAGTCGGGCCCGGCGTTACCGCGTTGCAGCGGATCCCGTCCTGTCCGTAGAGATCGGCGACCAGCCGGGAGAGCGAGAGCACGGCGGCCTTCGTGACCGAGTAGTGCGGCATGTCGGTCGACGGGCGCTTGCCCGCAGTGGAGGAGACGTTCACGATCGCGCCCCGGTTCGCTCTGAGATGGGAGAGAGCCGCGCGAATCGCCCGCACGTAGCTCATCACGTTGAGGTGCCAGTACGCGTCCCACTCGTCGTCCGCGACCTCCTCGAAGCGCGCCTGGCGCGCGACGCCCGCGTTGTTCACGAGGACGTCGAGACCGCCGAGTGCGGCCACCGCATCGGAAACGGCCCGCTCCGGCCCACCGCGCCTCGCAAGATCGACCTGCACGTGCGCGGTCTCACCGATCCCGGGACCACCTCGCCGTCCACAGGTAACGACTCGCGAGCCCTCCGCGACGAGTAGCCGAGCGGTCTCGAGCCCGATCCCGGCGGTCGAGCCCGAGACGAGGCAGGCCTTGCCGCTCAGTCCGAGATCCACGCGCGGCTAGCGTATCGGGGTGCCGACGACGATCGTGATGGTTCGGCACGGCGAAACGGACTGGAACCGCGAAGACCGCTTCCAGGGTCACTCGGATCCTCCGCTGAACGACAGGGGACGCTCGCAGGCCAGAGCGCTCGCGCAGGCCCTGGGCGGGCTCGAGGCTGCCGCCCTCTACTCGAGCCCGCTCGCCCGGGCGCACGAGACCGCGATCATTCTCGCCGAGCGCCTCCGGCTCGAGGTGCAGATGCGGGACGACCTGCGGGAGGTCGATGTCGGCTCCTGGTCCGGTCTCACTCGATCCGAGGCCGAGGCTCGCTTTCCGGCCGGATACCGGCGCTGGCTCGAGTTCGGGCACGGCTGGGACGACGGCGAGACCTACCAGGAGCTGGGGCTACGCGTCCTCTCAGAGGTGCGGCGCATCGCCGAGGATCACCCCGGGGAACGAGTCGTCGCGGTCACGCACGGAGGCCCGATTCGCTCCGCGCTGGCGGCTTCGGCGGGCGTTCAGTTCGGTGACGCGCGCCGTTCGATCCACGTCATCGGCAACTGTGCGGTGGTCTCGTTCGCGGTCCGGGACGGGAACCTCGAGCGAGTAGACTGAGCCGCTTCGTGGAGGACTACACGAACAAGTACAAGGGCGAGCAGGTCGACGTCGCCCTGTTCGGCGGGGATTATCAGGAAGGAATGCTCACTGCGTACTGCTCGATCGAGGACGTCCCCCACATCGAGCTCAACGGGCACATCCTGATCCCGCTTCAGAACGTCGCATCCCTGCATTGCTCGAGTCGGTGCGACGCCCCGGAGCCGGACTGGCCGCCTCGCGGCCTCACCGAGGGCGACGTCGGCGAGGAATAGGGGCCCGGCGCCGCCTCGCGGGGCGGCTGCGCTCAACCTGGCGAAGGCGTGGTTCCTCGTCGCCGTGCTCACGGTCGCACTCGGCGGGCTCGGCTGGCTCATCGGCCGCGAGACGACTGCGCTGCTCTTCGTCTTCTGCGTGCTGCTGGCGGCGACCGGCGTGTATCGCTACGGAGATCGGGCGCTGCTGGGGATGCTGGGAGCTCGTCCTTTCGCTCTCGCGGAGGATCCGAAGCTCAAGTCGGCGGTCGACTCGGTCGCAGCGAGGCTCGGAGTACGACCACCGCAGCTCTACCTCATCGACGACGGGTTTCCGCGCCTCTTCGTCGTCGGGCGGGGGCCGAGGAGCTCCACGCTCGCGCTGTCAAAGGGTTGTCTCAGCGCGCTTCGACCCGAGGAGCTCGAGGCCTCGATCGCCCACGAGCTCGCGCACGTCAGACGCCGAGACGTTCTCGTACAGACGTTCGTCGTCCTCTTCGCGGTGACGCTCGTCGAAACGAGCCGAGTCGGAGGCTGGCTCTCACGCGTGCTCCTGTACGTTCTCGCCCCGATCGCAGCAGCGTTCGTCAACCTCCTCCTGTCCCCGGGGCGGGAGCTTGACGCGGACGCACTGGCGTCGTCCGCCACCGGGTCGGGCCACGACCTCGCTGATGCGCTCACGCGGCTCGAGGCCGGCGCCCGGCTCGTCGACTTCGCCGCCTCGCCCGCGACGGAGCCGTTGTATCCGGTGGATCCGTTCGAGGACGATGGCCTCGCGCGCATGTTCAAGACTCATCCGGCACTTGCAACGAGAGTTTCACGCCTGCGGGCGATGCCCACGAACGGCCGAGTCCTCTAGTCGCGAAGCTCCCCGGGTAGAAGCGAGAACATCACGGAGTCGCGAATGCGGCCGTCGGGATGGCGGAGGTGCGCACGCAAGATGCCTTCGCGGTGGAAGCCCACCTTCTCTGCGACGCGTTGCGACCCGACGTTGTCCGGGTCCGCAATGAGCTCGAGGCGTTGCAGCTCGAGCTCGTCCAGTGCCCAGCGCGCGAGGAGACGCAACGCCCGGGTACAGATGCCGCGACCGCGTGCGGGGGCAGCGACCCAGTATCCGATGTGACCACGGTACTGGTGAGAGTTGACACCCATGTCGATGGAGCCGGCGAGCGTCCCGCTCTCCCGTTCGACGATGGCAAATGGACGACGCTCGTCCCCGCTCGCGAGACAGCTGCCGATGTAGAGGTCTGCGTCCGCGCGCGAGTACGGCCTCGGAACGAACGGAATCCAGTGCAAGATCTCCGCGTCTTGACAAGCCGACGTCACCGCCGACGCGTCGTCCATTTGCCAGGCTCGGAGCAGGACCCGATCGTCATACAGCTCCACGCACCGAGTCTAGAGACGCGAAGGCCGCCTTTCGGCGGCCTTCGAAGAGGTGGGCGGCGTCCTACTCTCCCGGGGGCTTGCGCCCCGAGTACCATCGGCGCTGGCGGGCTTAACTTCTCTGTTCGGAATGGGAAGAGGTGTATCCCCGCCGCTATGACCGCCCAAGTTGTCGAGGGAACGATGCCGTACGGCTCACGCTCACCCTCAAAACTCCATAGCGGCTCAAACGTGTTCAAAATCAAGACCTCGGGCAATTAGTACGGGTCCGCTGAACGCATTGCTGCGCTTGCACGTCCCGCCTATCGACGTGGTCGTCTACCACGGCCCTTACTCCCTCGAGGGGATGGGAGGTCTCATCTTGAGGTGGGCTTCCCGCTTAGATGCTTTCAGCGGTTATCCCATCCAGGCGTGGCTAATCAGCAATGCCGTTGGCACGACAACTGATACACCAGAGGCCCGTTCGTCTCGGTCCTCTCGTACTAGAGACGACTCCTCGCAAACCTCCAACGCCCATGGCGGATAGGGACCGAACTGTCTCACGACGTTCTGAACCCAGCTCGCGTGCCGCTTTAATGGGCGGACAGCCCAACCCTTGGGACCTGCTTCAGCCCCAGGATGCGACGAGCCGACATCGAGGTGCCAAACCCTTCCGTCGATGTGGACTCTTGGGAAGGATGAGCCTGTTATCCCCGGAGTACCTTTTATCCGTTGAGCGACGGCGATTCCACTCTCCACCGCCGGATCACTAAGGCCGACTTTCGTCCCTGCTCGACTTGTCAGTCTCGCAGTCAAGCTCCCTTATGCCTTTGCGCTCTACGTACGATTTCCAACCGTACTGAGGGAACCTTTGCGCGCCTCCGTTACGTTTTAGGAGGCGACCGCCCCAGTCAAACTGCCCACCTCACGCTGTCCCCGACCCGGATCACGGAATCGGGTTAGAAGCCCCGAACACGAAGGGTGGTATCCCAAGGGTGACTCCGCGAGAGCTAGCGCCCCCGGTTCACAGTCTCCCACCTATCCTGGACAACGAATCCCAGACTTCAACGCAAAGCTGCAGTAAAGGTTCACGGGGTCTTTCCGTCCAGCCACGGGTACTCGGCATCTTCACCGAGACTACAATTTCACCGGATCCCTCGTTGAGACAGCGCCCAAGTCGTTACGCCATTCGTGCAGGTCGGAACTTACCCGACAAGGAATT
>Ga0137364_10001124_pt1 | contig 12198 bp, 9 predicted proteins | sample SagtaG_10_FD_104798 | JGI IMG/M metagenome (GOLD analysis project Ga0137364, IMG submission 104798) | Vadose zone soil microbial communities from Sagehorn Ranch, Mendocino, California, USA - Sage1_L_20_16 metaG | ecosystem: Environmental > Terrestrial > Soil > Vadose zone | place: USA... | reverse complement strand
CCTTCCGGAATGCCCACGCCCGTGTCTCTGATTTCAATCATGAGGTTCTCTGCCTCTGGATAGGCTTTCACGACCAGCTTTCCACCCGAGGGCATGGCTTCGATGGCGTTCTTGTACAGATTGAAAAAAACTTGCTTCAGCTTCTCTTCATCGATTTTAATCAACGGCAGGGAGCGGGAAATATGATGCTCGACACGGACGCCCACGCTCTCGGACTCAGGAAGGACGATCTTCTCCACTTCGGCAATCAAGTCGCGTACCGCCACAGCAGCAATATTGAGATGCACGGGACGAGCAAGGGAATGAAATTCTCTCAGCATTGACCTGAGCCGTTTAATCTCTTTATAAATCAATTCTAATTGTTCATTCTGGGGAATCTTCCCGCCTGTGGCTTGATGTTCCGACAAATCACGCTGCATCCACTGGACCATGGCAAATATCCATTGCAAAGAATTGGCGATCTCATGGGCCAAGGTGGCCGCAGTCATTCCGACGGTGGCCAGACAATCATTTACGCGTACCTTTTCTTCTGCTTCCCGCAGCCTGCTACGCAGCTTGCTTATCTGATGCCGGAGGTTTTCTTCCATCGTTGCCACCGTCACATTCCAGGCGTGGCCAGTGTAGGAACAGCTATAGTTGCTCTAAACCGATCGCGCCGCTTCCGAGTCAAGCTCGCTCGTGATTTTGAATCGTGCGGGTGCAATGGTTGGCTGGAATGCCATCCTAAATGGCGGAACCCGGGCGATCGAGCGGCAAAGTTGTTGGAAAGCTCGCGCACATGATCGGTCCCAACTCATCTTCGTCCACCCACGGGCAACCGCGCGACAAGGCGTTGCGGTCCGTCGAGAACGTCGGACCACAGGCAGAGAAAAGAAGAGTGGGAACGCTCAGCGCAATAGAAAAAATGACCTTACTTAGATTACGTCTCATGACTTTGCCTGAGCGGTTCGCATTGACCATATCGTTCCACCCTCACAACGCAGCGGAATCCGAGATGACATGTCGAAGTATCGACCGGCTGCGCCATGCGGGCAGCCGGTCGATAGCGGCGGCAGTAATTCGGCGCGCAAAGATATGACCCTCCCTTCATAACTTTGCGTGGAATCTTGATCTCCGGCGTGGCGGGATCATAGCTCTTGTCGTGCTCGCCTCCTCTAGGATTAAAACTCGCGCAGCAAGAATGAGGAATTTTACTGTGTTCCTGATACCAATCTCTCGTCCATTCCCAAACGTTCCCCGCCATATCGTAGAGGCCGTAACCATTAGGCGGAAAGCTGCACACTGGTGCCGTGCCCTCAAAGCCATCATCCTTTAAGTTTTGCCAGGGAAATTCTCCTTGCCAGGTGTTGGCCAGGTGTTTCCCGCCAGGTGCAAATTCGTTGCCCCACACAAACGCCGCCCCCTGCAGTCCTCCGCGCGCGGCGAACTCCCACTCGGCTTCGGTGGGCAATTCTTTTCTCGCCCATTTTGCGCAGGCTTCGGCATCTTCGTAGGCGATGTGCACCACTGGATGCTTGGCGCGTCCCTTTAACGAGCTTGCCGGTCCTTCCGGATGGCGCCAGTTTGCCCCCGGAACATAGGTCCACCAGTTGTAACAATTCCTAAGATCCACGCGCTGCCGCGGCTTCTGAAACACGACCGAAGCGGCGACGAGCAATTCCGGCTTTGCTCCCGGATAGTCCTCGGGATTCGGCGGACGTTCGGCCGACGTCACGTGCTTGCTCGCTTCGACGAAACAACGAAACTCTTCATTGGTAACGGTGTGAGTATCCATCCAGAAGCCATCCACTGTTACCTCGTGCGCCGGTGCTTCTTCCGGATAATGCTTGTCAGATCCCATGAGAAAAGTGCCGCCAGGAATCCACACCATTTTCTCGAATGGCGGCTCGCCGGGCTGAGGCGCTACTTCAGACAACTTGCTGCACGCCTCGGATAGCGTAGCGTTGCCGGGACTACTTTTCATCTGTATTCCTTCCATTTGAACTTCACCTCCGGAGTTGCGATCTTCGGTCTAATAGTTACGATCAAGCTGATGGGGTGTCTTCTGTTAGGCGATGTGTGATCAGACAGCAGCCTATTTCAAACGGCACACGCGTGGCCATCGGGAGATCCCTGGATTTCTAGTGCGATATTCCTTAGAGGACAAAGTCCGGGAGCGGAACCTCACAGCTCATTCGCAGCGAAGGAAAGTCGCATTGACGAAATGAGAAACAAAGGCAGCCAGAGTGAAAAATCAGATTTTGTTTTGAGCGTATTTGTTCCACCCACGTCATAGCGGCGTGCACGACCCAAAAAAAACGAATACGCCGTCGCGGTCGACCATCGTCACAGTCATGTTTCCGGTCTCCTGGTCGAGCGCGAGCGTCCAGGCATATTCCAATTCCTTTCCCTGAAGGAGAATCTGTTTGTCGCCTTTGTCCACGAAGAGAATCGGCGTTGTTTTTTTCGGCCCAATGATCGCCTTATTCGCGAAATCGACTCGCAAAAACGCCGGCGCGCCGATGTCGCTGGGGCGTCCCTTCGTGCAATCTTCGCCGGACACGCAGTCCATCGCCTCGACCGGCGCACAGATCAAAAGCTTGGAGCCATCGAAGTCGCCCGCTGACGCGATCCGGAACGTAACCAATACAACTGCGTTTATGGCATAAAAAAATAATTTCATGACGTTCTCCATTAATTCATCGTCTGGCTCTTAACTGGTCTTTCACCTTTCGTTTTTCGCGCTTCTCTCGGTCTTCTATCGTTGGCTCTTTGGTCATTCTCTTTGGCCATTCGTCATCCTCGGTTTATCCTTTTTGCTACTTAATCGTGTAGCCGCGGCCTTCCATGCATGCGCCAAAAGCTCGGTAATGCGTATTGATCATCTCCTGTTGCTGCATTACTGCCTGTTGATTCTGGGCGGCTTGCTGTTGGCGCGCTTTCCGGCCGCCAGCCATAGCTCCTGCGACTGCGCCGATTCCCGCACCTTGGCCTGCATCGCCGGCAATCGCACCGATAGCTCCGCCGCCCGCCGCGCCTCGAACGGCGCCGCGCACACGCTCGCCTCCGCCTACTGCCGGACCGGTATTTTGCGGCGGTGGACTGGATGCGACTACCGCCGGGTCAATCCCGGTGGTCTGTTTTGCCCAGGCGTAACACTCCGCATCATCTTTGCTTTGCTGTTGCGCGCTTTGTCCCTTCGCCGGATAGACAATCGGCTTCTGCGCCATTGCCGTCACGGCGAATGACAGGACTATCATATTGATTAGTACCTGAATCCGTCTTGTCATATCGATCACTCCTTCCCTATTTACAATGAACGAAATTTACATGAACTAAGTTGCCTTAAACGGGCATTCCTCACCATCAGGAGATCCCTGGTTTTTTATTCGAACTCCCTTAGGTCTTCGGCATTTTAGCTGAAGCTTTAGCTGGGCGCTGGCGACGAGGAGTCAGCAGCGACACTCGAAGCGATCTATAATATCCGGCGACCTTCTTCACTGGCAACACTTGCCCAGCTCCGGTGCGTAGTCACTGTTTGAGACCGGCTCGGCCTATTCGATTTATAAGAATCATTGCTTTCCGGCTCCTAGCGTCGCCTATGGATCGGTGCATACCGTCAGTGATCCTTTAGGCTCAGAAACCGAAATGCCGTGGCTTTTAATTTCGGGAATTCTCTAGCCAGATTGGCAGCAAATAGTTTCAGCGGTCCCGCAGTCGGGATTTCGTTGCAGCACGCTTGTCTGGCTTTCTCGCGCGCGCCTTTTCGGCTCGCCAGGCTTCGTTCCAAGTAATATGAAATTTTAGTTTGGATTGCTGTTCCATTTGCACCTCCCACGCAGGTAATAGGTCGATCTCTCTACTCACATCCATCACCTCAATATTAAGAAGGTTGGCTTCGCCGTCTGGTCGTTTCTATGATTTGGGGTTTTTCTGTCTTGTCGGCCTGACCATTCGAGGTGTCAATTACTTTCCTTAGGCGAATCGATGCGCCGTCTTGCAACATTCTGAGCGGCCAGCGTGTCGGACTGTAGACGATAGGCCGTGTAATATTTGTAAATATTGCGGACGTACTGTACGGTTTCTTGACCGATCCTTTTTGAAGCGACGATCTCCACGTTATTGAACCACTTGTTGGGGTCCAGCCCCTGATCTTTGGCTTCGACGCGTAGCTTTGCGATGCGCGCCGCTCCGGCGTTATAGCTCGCAAAGGCAAACAGCGTGCGGTTCTGTTCATCGAAGTCGCTGCCTTTGAAATATTCATCGAACAACCGCCGCATATATTTCGTTCCCCCGTGCACGTTGGGCTCGGTTTTTGTAATGTCGCCTACGCCGAGGTCTTTAGCGGTCGCCGGCATAACCTGCATGATACCGATGGCGCCAACGGCGCTGCGCGCCCGCTGATCGAGCCGCGACTCCTGGTAACCCTGCGCTGCCAGCATTAGATGATCGAAGCCATACTGATCCCCATACTTCTTGAAGAACGCGATCGTTTCCTCGAATTTTTTCCACTCAGCAGCGGCGGTCGCATTCCGCAGGGACTTGAAACGCCGCTGATAATTGGCCAGGCGCGCAGCCGCCGTGCGTGTTCCCTTGAGCTGGTTAGCGATGAATTCGTTCACTATTGCTTTAAGCTTCGGTGTGTCTTTGCGCATGGCCCAGCCCGTTTTTGCGCCGGTTCGCAGAGCCAGCTCAGGCCATGGCTGGATATTGGGTATAATCGTGGCCCAGAGATTTGCTTTCCAGTCGTCCACGACAATGATCCGTAACAGACCTGTGCCCACCATCTCCATCATGTCCTCATCTTCAAGCTCGTCTGGTACGAGTGTAAGTTTCATACGTGGTTTGTTCGCCTGTTGGACCCGCTCATTCAAGCCAACAAGACTGTCGTAGTAGCTGCTGGTCTTGCGCACGTGGACTTCTCTTCCGGCAAGTTGATCAAGGCTGCTGAGCGGCGGTTCCGCCTTGTTCATCACGACGAGTTCCGAAATGTTTTCCCGAATCGGATCAGAAAAATCGAATTGTTTCAGCCGCGACTCCGTTATTGTCAGATTCCCAGCGGCAATTTCCGCATAGCCGTCGCGCAGCTTCGTAAAGAACCTGTCACGGGTTGTGGTTATGGGCAGCACTGTGATGGGGCGCCGGCGCGCTTTGTATTTGTTGTTGAGCCAGCGTTGAAACTCGTGGATCGCATCCGCTGTAAGTCCCATCTGGCTGCCACGGTCATTGAAGAACAGGGTTCGGCTGTAGGGGACGACGATGCGGATAGTTCCCCGTTCAAAAATCTCATCCCAATCCCCTTTCCACGCTTGGGTTTCAAGCTGCAGCGCGGTGACCGCCGCAGTAGCTGTTGAGAGCGACAGACTCGTAGCCAAGGCTTCAAGCAACAGAAAAACGACGAAGATCACGACCAGAGACCTCCTCGGTATTCCGGGTCATCACTGCACCATTAGTCGACAAAGCTTTCAGCTCCTCCGCGCCACCTTCGGTCATTTCGCGGCGGCAGAATTGAAGCTATTTACCCTGCGGCGAATCTTCCATCGGGTAATCCCTGATCTCAGATTCGATATTCCTTAGCTGGCTAGGGACTCTAATAATGTTCACGGCTGCAGTTGGAGATACCTATGTTATATACGCGGCCACGCGCTTCTTTATGTGCGACTCAAATTGTAGCGCGTCTCCAGGTCGGATTGAGCCGATGCTTCCGCCTCCCATCTCTTCGTCTCGGCGGTCGGGAAAATGCACTCGGCGCCAAAGTTCCAGATACGTTTTAACCGCCTTGAACGCCCGCTCCAGTTGCGGGTGTTTTTGCTGAGACGTTCTTATCTTCACGATGACACTGTAGCTAAATTAGCTTTTGCAGGAACCGATAACTGCGCGAACTGGCTACAACGCTCACCGAGCAATTTTTCAATTTGATCTAGATAGTTGCTCCACGCGTATTTCTCTGCCTGTTGCCTGGCCTTTTGGGACAATCGGTGCCAACGAACGGGGTCTAACAGCCGGAGGATTTTCGTTCTCAGTTCCTCGGCATCGTCGGGATCGGTCAGTAATCCCTCCTTTAAATCTCCCTCTACCCGATCCATAGCTCCCAATCCCGAAATTGTGATTACCGGCAGGCCTGAGGCTAGAGCCTCGAGCACAACGTTGCCAAAAGCCTCTTGAATCGACGGAAGAACGAACAAGTCGGCCGCAGCGTAGTAGTCTTCCACGTTTTGCTGTGGACCGACAAAGATCACTTTTTTCTCCCGTCCCCACTGCTTTCTGTAATGAGCGAGTTTGGCGTCGTTTCCTACAACCAGCAGATAGATTTCCGGGAACTCGCTTCGGTCCCAAAGCCGGAGAAGACGATCGAGACCCTTACGTCGAAAACCCGTTCCAATAAAGAGAACCACAGGAGAATTGACAGCTATACCGAGTTCCTCACGTATCCTCCTGCCGCCATTCATACGGCGATCAGGGTGAAAGCGTTTGTGATCGACGCCGTTATGAACGACGGTAATTTTTTCGTCGCAAATGCCATAGGCGGCGATCATCTCTCGCTTGGTCTGCTCGCAGACGGCAATTATCTTCCAGCTACCGCGAGGGCTTATTGCCGTTTTTCAATGAACAAGGCAAGGCGATGATATAGACTCATGCCATACCGCAACTCTTTCAAGATCCCACGGTGACTCGTCATCTTCTCCAGAAAAGTCTTGTGAGGTCCGCCGCCGCTGCGAAAAATGTCCTGGGTTACTAGACGATCAAAACTCATCACAACGTCACAATCGTGCTTCGCGATCACTCGCGGAGCTAAAAAGCCGAAAGTCAATAGGCGCGCGGTCCTCGGCCAGGATAGGCCCGGTACGCGATGGCCGAATACCCCAGGCGGAGGAGAGATGCAGAACTTATGACAGAAAAGATGAACTTCATGTCCCCGGTCCTGCAAACCTTCAGCCGTGCGATATAGAACCCGCTCGGTTCCGCCTCGCAGGTCCAGCCGCTTGTGGGCCAAAGCGATTTTCATGACTCACGCCCTCTCACCCGCTCTGCGATGAAAATCCGACGCTCGCCAAGGCTTAGACCCAGGATGTCCTCACGCGGAAACTTTACCAAAAAGAATTTATAGAGTGCCGCCTTGGGCGCGTTCTCCGATACTTCCAGAATCTTCGATCCCTCTTCGGTTATGAATGCTTCGAGCGGCGGGTCGGTAATTATCGGCAAGAACAAAGTTGGAAGCGAACAGGAACAAAGAAGTAGAAGAAAAAGAATGGTCACAGGTTTATTCTTCAGCACGGGAAGAACCGAAGCCCCGTCACCGCTGGCCGCTCAAACTTACAGCGCAACACGCAGCGGACAGGTTGAATTTATTTCGCTGTGGCGAGCCTATTTGAAACTGATGATTGACCCCAATCGGGCGTTCTCTGAATTTCAGTTCTAAATCCCTTAGGGAAATAGAACTGTGAGAATTTTCGGTTATCGGGTGATTGGGTGCTGAAAATTAGCGAGCGGTCTGAACTAATGAAACTTCCCACCCAAAGACCGAAACGCCATCGCTTTCAGCTCAGTGAGTTTCCTGGAAACATTAGCAGCGAATACTCTCAGAGGATTCGAGGTCGGCATTGGGTACGCTTGTCTCACGCTTTCGCGTTCTCTTTCTGCTCGCCAGGGGTCATGCCACTTTATATGAACGCTTCTCTTCGATTGATCTTCCAATTCTGAACCTCCAATTGACTATGATTCGCTCCGCGAAAAATAATCTCACGCTGTGAGCGTTTCCTTCCCAACCTGCCAGGTTCGGTTCAGGTTGGTTGCCTGCTCCACGTAATTAGCGCGCACCTGACCCGCCAGATCTTCAAATTTTGTCTTCAGTTCACCGTGTGAATGGGCTGCTCGTTCTTGTAGCAAGATAATTTTCGCCTCGGCCTCGCGCTTCAGCGCTCCCGCACGGCACTTTGCCCAATTCTTTGCACCCCGTAGCCTTATGTGAGCCGCCTCGATTTTTTGCTTCAGTTTTGCTTTGGCATTCCCGGTTGCTTCCTTGAGCTCTGCCTCAAGGCTCTCGATTTCCGCCTGGAAGGCGGCGATGTCTTTCTGAATCTGAATGTCATGAAATTCACTCCGAACGCGGCGGAAGACCACCCCACCCAAGGTTTCCATGCGAATATCCGCAGGCATTATCCTTTCTTCGTCGACTTCGGCGACGACGGCTGATTTGCCCGGTGTTAGATAGTGGGCTACCTCGTCCACAAAGTCGGCACCGACGCTGGCGTTAGCGAGACCGTCGATGATCGAGCTCACTAGGATCCCGCCGCTGGCCGCTCCATCAGCGATGCCCACCGATCGCCCTAACAACTCGATTAGACTCGCCGTTGCCGTCCCATGTAAGACACCCAGCGCGTCCTGGCCGAATGCTTGGCTCGTATTCACCAGCCCATCGGCATGTTTGACAATCACGGCAACCGCATAGGTGACGAGGCTCCCCCGATCGTGTAGCTCTCGAAGGGCACGAGAGCCTTCGAATGCCTTGGTTTCGCTATCGAATACGGCGACAAGCATCTTGTCCATAGGTGCTCTTCTCCTTCATAAAGATATTGCAGCACAGTTTACGTGCTTAAGTTTTTGAACGATATCAGGCATTGCCTGATTTTCGATTCTATTAGCCTTGGCTGGCTACCTGCAGACGGTAGATACCATGTTGAATCGAGTCGCTACGACGCTATTCAGATTGTACGTAAGCGTCGCGCGGCCTAATGCGGCATGTGATAAGCCTGAAAATCTTGCAAGATTCGTAAAGAAGGTGATTCGGGAATGTGTAAGGACACGCTTCGCTGATAATGCAGATTCGAAGGCATTTGTTGTGATGTTCTAAAGGCGCATTTGAAACGCCCAGGGCGCCCAGTGACTTCTTAGAGAGATGCGATCCGCGTAATGGCTTCGAAAGGCAAGATCAGGCCTTTGGATTTTTTGCCTGGCTATCTTCGGTTTGAGCCTTGCGCTCACGGTTGGTCGGCTTCCGGATGCCGAGTTTCTGCATCCGCGATCGCAGTGTGCTCGGCTTCAAACCCAGTATCACCGCAGCTCCACGCGTCCCCTCGATCCGCCAATTCGTCTGCTCTAAAACCTGCACAATGTATTTGCGGTCCAGTTCCTTCAGTGACGCCTCCTCAACCGTGACCCCTCTGGCAACCTGGCCCAGCGGAGATGACACTGATCGCTCCCCCGTCAAAGTCGATGCCCATCCCTCCGGTAATTGAAGCACTCGCCCTGTTGACGTCACCGCCGCTCTCTCGATCACGTTCTGCAACTCTCGGATGTTTCCTGGCCACCCATACGCCTGCAATGCTTCCATCACCTTCCCGGATATTGGCTCAAAGCTCTTTCCCAATCTCCGTCCGGCCTCTCGCAAGAACGCGTCCGTCAGCAAGGGTATGTCCTCTTTACGCTCTCTCAACGGCGGCACCTCAATCGGATACACGTTCAACCGATAATACAGATCCGCTCGAAACCTTCCTGTCTGCATCGCCTCGATTAAGTTGCTATTAGTGGCCGCAATTACCCGTAGGTCCACTTTGAATGTCTTGCCGCTACCCAAGCGCTCAAACTCGCCCTCCTGCAGCACCCGCAACAGCTTCACTTGCAGCCTAAGAGGCATCTCCCCCACCTCATCGAGAAAGATCGTTGCCCCGTCCGCTAGTTCAAACCGCCCCGCTTGCCGACTTGTCGCTCCGGTAAACGCCCCTTTCTCGTGCCCGAACAATTCGCTCTCGATCAGCTCCGCTGGCAATGTCGAACAGTTTACTTTCACCAACGGCCGATTCCCGCGCCCGCTCTTGTCGTGCAACGCTCGTGCTACTAATTCCTTCCCTGTCCCTGTCTCCCCCAAGACCAACACCGTCATGTCCGTCCCCGCAACCTGATCCATCTGCTGCAGAACCTTCCGTATCCTTTCGCTCTCCCCCAGGATCTCCCCATCACGATACGCTTGCGAAACCTCCGAGCGCAAATACACGTTCTCCGCCTCCAGCCGCTCTCTCAGCTGCTGCACCTCCGACAATGCCGCCTTCAACTCCTCCTCTCCACGCTTGTGTTCGGTAATGTCAGTCAAAGATCCTATCATCCGCACCGGTTTTCCACTCTCGCTTCGCACTATGAAGCCGCGCTCGTGTACATATGCATAAGATCGGTCGGCGCGGCGCAAACGATATTCCGTCTGATACATGTCTCCTTCGCCCTCGATAATCGCCCTGCGGTCCGAGGCGGCCCTGTCTCTGTCGTCAGGATGTAACAGCTCAGTCAACCACCCCATGTCGTAACGCTGTTCGTGGCATTCATATCCGAAAAGCTTCTGCCCATTTTCATTCCACCACAACCGGTCTGCCGTCACGTCCCAGTCGAAAATCGTGTCCTCGGTTGCACGCAGTACGAGTTGAAAGCGCTCTTCGTTCTTTCGCAACTCTTCTTCTGCTCGCTTGCGTTCCGTGAGATCGATGGCAAACACAACAGAATGCGGGGGGGTGCCGGGCAACGTTCCGCCCCCAATCAGGACCGGTACACGATTCCCGCTTTGCTGCACGTACTCCGTCTCGAAAGGAGTACAAACATCCCTGTTGATGTCCTCTTGGATAGCCTGCGTATCCAGATACCGCTGTTCCGGCGGGGTAAGCTGCCCGCAATTGAGCTTACCCTCTTCCAATTCAGTGCGGTTGTAGCCGGTTAGGCTGAGGTACGCATCATTGGCATCCGTGATCTGGCCGTTGAGATTAAAAAAAGCGATCGGCACGACGTTGCACGCATAAATTCCCCTGAACCTCGCCTCGCTTTGCCACAGCGCCTCCTCGGTCTCTTTCCGCTCCGTGATGTCGGTGCACAAACCCAGTACCCGTGCCACGCGTCCGTCCGGGCCCAACACAGGTTGGCCCCGGCTGGCGATCCAGCGGATCGTACCGTCTGGGCGAATAATCCTGTACTCAACGTCGGCATATTCCAACGTCTCTATACACCGTTGCGCTTGCAAGCGGGCTCTCTCACGGTCCTCCGGGTGAACTAGAGCCAAAAAGGCGGCACGCGACCGGGGCAAGCTTCCGGGAGGCACACCGAAGATCCGCTCGAGACTCTCAGAGCGTGTCAATTTGCCGGTGCTGAGCTCCACTTCCCAGTATCCGATGCGGGCAGCCTCCATTGCCAGCCTTACCCTTGCCTCGCTTTGCCTCAGCACATCCTCGGCTTGCTGGCGCTCGGTGATGTCGATTACCGATCCGATATAGCCCAGAAATTCGCCATTCCAGCCGAACCGCGGTGCCGCCGAGTCCATGACCCAGCGGTATTTGCCATCGTGGCGCCGAACGCGATAATCCATACGAAAGGATTTCGTGTTGCTGATGCACTCGTTGAATCTTGCTTGTACCATTGGACGATCATTCGGATGCGCACTGTCGAGCCAGCCAACGCCGAGTCCTTGCTCGAAGGTCGTTCCGGTAAAATCTGTCCATTGCTTGTTGACGTAAGTTGCCTCGCCCACAGGGTTACTGACCCAGATCATCACCGGCGCGTGGTCGGCCATGTTGCGGAAGAGTTGTTCGCTTTCGCGGAGCGCACCTTCAGCACGCTTTCGCTCTGTAATGTCAGTAACAATGCCGCCGATCGCGTAAATCTTTCCCTCCACATCGAAGAGCGGAAATTTGCAAACGACGCCGATATGTGATCCATCATCGTGGACAGCCGCTTCCTCGAACTCGAGTGGAACACCGGCTTCAAGCACTTTGAGATCATTGCTATGAAAGACCGCGGCTTGCGCGTGCGGAAAGATTTCGAAATCGGTCTTGCCGATGAGTTCATTGACCGATCGATGAGCAAACTCAGCGAATTTAAGGTTGATATAGATATACCGGCCCTGAGGATCCTTGAGAAATATCATAGAAGGGCAATTGTCCGTAATCATTTTTAGTAGCGTTTGATTCCTTTGTAAAGCTTGCTCGGCCTCTTTGCGCCGAGTAACATCCCGCACAATGGTCAATATTTTGTCGCCGTTGTGGCGAACCATGCGAGCCTCGTAATGGCGCGTTTGATCATCGTAAGGAAGGACATACTCATGAATGACCGGTTCGGTTGCTTCGGCCGCCAGCTTAAAGCATCGACGAAATTCCTCGGCTAGCTCTCGCGGCAGCACCTCGTTCATATTCTTGCCGATAAAACTCTGGGGCGGCAGAAACAGATCGCCCGGATTTCTGGCGTAGTAAT
>Ga0137364_10001113_pt1 | contig 12216 bp, 10 predicted proteins | sample SagtaG_10_FD_104798 | JGI IMG/M metagenome (GOLD analysis project Ga0137364, IMG submission 104798) | Vadose zone soil microbial communities from Sagehorn Ranch, Mendocino, California, USA - Sage1_L_20_16 metaG | ecosystem: Environmental > Terrestrial > Soil > Vadose zone | place: USA... | reverse complement strand
TCCATCTCGTCAACACCAGGGGGGCGGCGATTGCCAGCTCCGAACGCGTCTCCGAGCAGCCCGTAAAGAATCCGTTGCCGGCTGCAACGATGAAACAACTTCGCGAGCGCGCGCGGGCGCCTTTCGCGTATACGAGCTTCGGCGGCCGCGAGGTCATCGGAACACTCGAGTACGTTCCGCAGGTGAACTGGGCGGTCATCGCCGAAATCTCAGCCGAAGCCGCATTCCTGCAGGTTCGCCGCTTTCGTGATCTTGCTCTACTCGTCATCGCGTTCCTGCTGGTTGCCGTTACTGGAACAGCGTACCGACTCGGACGACTGATCGCGCGCCCTCTCGATCGACTCACCAAAGCCGCCGGCGAAGTCGCAGCCGGGGACCTGGCTGTAGACTTGCCGGCTGCGCCGGGCGGCGGCGAGGTCGGCTACCTGACCGATGTGTTCAATCACATGGTTTATCGCCTGCGTGAGGGTCGCCTCGAGCTGGATCGCATCAACGAGACTCTGCGCAAGAAGAATGAGGAGCTGGAGCTTCTCTCAACCACTGACAGTTTGACGGGCCTATCGAATCACCGCTCGTTGATGAAGCGCCTCGACGACGAGGTCGCTCGCTTCAAGAAGGAGAAGCGCGGATTCTCGGTCCTCGTCGGCGATGTCGATCACTTCAAGCAGTACAACGACACGTTCGGGCATCCGGCCGGTGACGAAGTCCTGCAAACAATTGCCGACATCATGCGCGACTCCACCCGCAAGAGCGATTGCTGCGCGCGTTACGGTGGCGAGGAGTTCGTCATTGTCCTGCCCGATACCGCGATTGCCGACGCCCTCGACACGGCCGAGCATATCCGCGCCCGCGTAGCGGCCAAAAAGTTCAACGGCCGGAAGATTACGCTCAGCATTGGCGTCGCCAGCTTCCCCGATGACGCCGACGACGCGGAGACGATCATCGCGGTCGCCGACGAAGCGTTATATCAGGCGAAAAGAGAAGGGCGCGACCGAACGGTGCGCGCCCGCAGACTCGCGAAGACCGGAAGCTAGCTACGGTCGGGAGACGAGCGTCCGGTGGATCCAGCCGGCTCGTCCACTGCTATCGTCGCTGACGCGAATCCATTCATCGACGTAAGAGTAGGCAGTGATCGAGCTGCCTGCATCCGCCGAGAACGCGACGGTGAAGTTGGTGCCGGGCCCTTCACGAACATTCCCGCGACTCGTCGTCTTCAGCTTGATCGGCACCGCGAACAGCGTCTCTCCCGGCCGGGCATCTTCCCTGTTCACGCCCAGTCGCCCGCGATAGGACGTCGCGACCGTTTTCGCCTGGTTCGCCAGGTACAACGCGCCGCCGTAGTTCTGCTTGTCGAATTCGGTGGCGCTTTGGCGAACGAGACGCGTCACTTGCGCCGCCTCGAGCGGCGGATCCTGCGACGTTCCCGCTTTCATTGATTGCAGCGCCACCTCCGCCTCGGCCATCGCTGAAGCCGCCTGCGCGCGACTCGCAACCGACTGCAGTTTTGCCATTGCGCGGACGACTTCAGCGCGGGTGTCTTCGAGTCGTGCCTGTAAGTCCTCGATTTGCGCGTCGCGAGCGAGTAGCTGCAGCTCGAGGCGTGCTACGCGCTTGTCCAACTCCGGATCACGCACGGTTACAGTGTCGCGAACCACCTTTACGCTCGGCGGCGGTGCCGGCTTCGACGGCGAGCACGCGGTTGTGATGGCTACGAAAGCCAGAAAAGCGAAGTATGGACGCACGAAAGCAACCCTCATCGGTTTTTGGGGGCAGTGCCCCTTTTACGGCTAACGAACCAGCAGCCCCGGAGTCACATTCAACCCGTCGGTGCCGGTTTGTAACGAATCGGACGCCATGACGGAAACCCAATTCATTCAGCGCTAACCCATAAAAGGCCGATTTATGCTCCGGTCGTTTTTTCTAGTCGCGTTCGTAGCGGCGTCTTCCGCGAGCGCTCAGGACCGTGATTGGATGTTTGGACCCTTCCAGAAGCCGACGCAGGTCAACCCGATCATCGCTCCCAATGGTGCGGCGACTTTTCTGTCACCGATGACGGACAGCGTGGTCAGGTGGGAGGAGCTCGCGACGTTCAATCCAGCCGCGGTCGTGAGAGAGGGCAAGGTCTACGTGCTTTACCGGGCCGAGGACGCGACTGGAAAGCGAGAGATTGGGTTCCACACGTCGCGCCTCGGGCTGGCCGAGAGCACCGACGGATTGCGATTCACCCGCCGACCGGCGCCGGTGCTGTATCCGGACAAGGACGTGCAGGCGCGATACGAGTGGACGGGGGGAGTCGAAGATCCTCGCGTCGTCGAGACGGAGGATGGGACTTACGTCCTGACTTATACGCAATGGAACCGGGATATCCCGAGGCTGGCCGTCGCGACGTCGAAGGATCTCGTGCACTGGAAAAAATACGGTCCGGCCTTCGCGAAAGCCGACAGTGGCAAGTACCTGAAGATAGAAACGAAGTCGGGCGCGATTCTCACGAGAGCGGAAGGCAATCGACTGATCGCGACGAGAGTGGACGGAAAGTACTGGATGTACTTCAACGTCCCGGACATCATGATCGCGACCTCGGACAATCTCATTGATTGGACACCGCTCGCGGACGGCGACGGAAAGGCACTGAAAGTCTTGTCGCCGCGGCCGGGCTACTTCGATTCGTGGCTCGTCGAAGCAGGCCCTCCCGCGATCATGACTGAGCGTGGAATCGTTCTGATCTACAATGCGGGCAACAGCGGAAAGTACGGACAAGCCGGGCTGCCGGAGCGCATATACACCGGCGGCCAGGCGCTATTTGATGCGCGCAATCCGATCAAGCTTATTGCGCGTGCTGACGAGCCATTCATCAAGCCGACGGAAGACTACGAGCGAACCGGGCAGTACAAGGAGGGAACCACGTTCACGGAGGCACTTATTCCGTTCAATGGGCGGTGGCTTCTGTACTATGGAACTGCCGACTCGCGCGTGGGCGTCGCCGTGTGGGATCCCCGGGCGAGATGAGATATGATCGTCTCTGTTTTGTCTGGGTAACGCTTGCATGTTCTCGCGGCGCAGTTCAGCCGGTGACATCAGCTCCCGCGCCGGACATGTCGGCGTGGTGGCGCAACGGTGTTTGCTACGAAATCTTCGTCCGCTCCTTCGCCGATGCAGACGGCGACGGGATCGGTGATTTGCGCGGGCTGACCGCCCGGCTCGACTACATCAACGATGGGAACCCGGCGAGCACGACGAGCCTTGGCGCGAATTGCATCTGGCTAATGCCGATCGACAAAGCGTCGAGCTATCACGGCTATGACGTCACGGATTATTACCACGTCGATCCGCGCTACGGCAGCGACGAAGATTTCCGACGGCTGATGCAGGAGGCTCACCGGCGCGGGATTCACGTCATCGTCGATTTCGTGCCGAACCATTCCTCGAGCGAGCATCCTTTTTTCCAGGAAGCGCTTCGCGATCCGTCGAGCCCGCATCGGAACTGGTATCGCTGGTCGACCACCAAGCCTCCACAACCGGCATCGTGGGAATCGGAGGTTTGGCACAAGTCTCCGGTTCGCGACGAGTACTATTACGGACTTTTTTGGGGCGGGATGCCGGACCTCAATTACGAAACGCCGGCGGTGCTGAAGGAAATGCAGAAAGTTGCAGCGTACTGGCTCAAAGAAATGGGAGTCGATGGCTTCCGCTTCGACGCGATTCCGTACCTGGTCGAGGAAGGCGATCAGATCCGGCATACGCGTGGCACGCACGAGGTGCTCCGACAGTTCGGCAGCGCGATACGCGCCGAGTCGCCGACATCATTCACTATTGGAGAAGTGTCGGACGGATCCCAGCAAATTCTAGCCACGTATTATCCTGACCAGCTCGACGCGTATTTCGCGTTTGGCGTAGCGGGTGCCACGATGGAAGCGGCACGAACCGGGAACGCCGCTCCGTTCAGTCAGACGATCTCGGAAGCGAACCTGACATTTCCCGCCGGACGGTGGTCACCGTTTTTGACCAACCACGACCAGCCCCGAGTGATGACGGTGCTCGGCGGCGATGCGGGGCGGGCGAGAATGGCAGCGAGCGCGATGCTGATGCTGCCGGGAATCCCGTTCGTGTATTACGGGGAAGAGATCGGAATGGTCGGCGCCAAGCCCGACGAGATGATCCGGACGCCAATGCAGTGGAATTCAGCCCCGAATGCGGGCTTCACGACCGGTAAACCCTGGGAACCGCTGCAGACCGATTGGAAAACGAAGAACGTCGCTGCCCAGGATTCGAGTCGCCAATCCTTGCTAAATCACTATCGCAGATTGATTCACCTGCGAGACGCACATCCGGCGCTGAGTCGCGGCCTGCTACGATTGATCAGCACGGACGACACCACCGGAACGATCGCCGTGTGGCTAAGGTATTCGCGCGACGATGCGTTCCTGATTGTCGTCAATTTTGGGCGGCGTCATGGAGAACTTTACATGGAACGGAGCTCGCTTCCCGGAGGTGGGGACTACAGAATGGAGTCGGCATACACCGACCCCGATCACGCCTGCTCTGGGTACCTGTATCTCAACGGGAACGGTTCGATTTACATCAGGTCAGTTGAGGCGCACGGGTTCTGTGCGTTCCGGATACGTAACCTCTATACCCCGCTGCTATCCTCGACGGTCACTGGCGTTACCGCCGCCTGGCCTTCTTCAGCAGTGCGAATGCGGTAAACCTTCTCGACTGGTAGCACGAAGATTTTGCCATCGCCGACTTCGCCGGTTGCGCCGCCGGACAGAATCGCGCGCACGGTCGCGTCGACGAAGTTATCGGACACACCGATCTCCAGCCGCACCTTGTCGTGGAGCTCCACCTTCACGGTCACGCCACGGTATGTCTCGACTTCCTCAGTCTCGCCGCCATGTCCGCGCACCCTCGAGATCGTGAGACCACGCACTTCGGCGCGGTAGAGAGCCTCGAGAACATCGTTGAGCTTTTCGGGTCGAACGATCGCGATTACGAGTTTCATTTTCAGCTCCGATCGGCGGTGACGAGAATAGCGCCTTCGCCCCTGCTGTAAGCTTCCTCGCCGTGCTGCGTGACGTCGAGTCCGATTCCTTCTTCGCGCGCGGTCGCGCGCAGCTTGAATCCGAGCGCGATGACCTTGATGATCACGAATGTCCCTACCGAGCTGTAAATGATGGTGGCGACGATTGCAGCGGCCTGGACTCCAAGCTGCCTGATGTTCCCGAACAGGGCGCCATCGGCGACGCCGTTCCAGGTCTTCTGGGCGAGTACGCCGGTTAGCAGCGCACCGACGATTCCGCCGACGCCGTGGGCTGACACGACATCGAGGGAATCATCGAGACGTGTTCGCGCCCGCCATAGGAGCGCGTAATAGCTTGGGGCGGCCGCAATCGCGCCGATGGCGATTCCGGAAACGGGGCTGACAAAGCCGGCGGCGGGCGTGATCGCAACCAACCCAACGACGATGGCTGTCGCCGCGCCGATCGCGGTCGTCTTCCCGGTTCGCATCAGGTCGAGGAGACTCCACACCGCTAGTGTGGCCATCGGCGCGAACATCGTATTTGAAAATGCGAGCGCCGCCGACGCGTTCGCCGCGAGCGCGCTGCCGCCATTGAAGCCGAACCATCCAAACCACAGGAGTCCGGCGCCAAGCAGCGTGAAGGGAACGTTTTGAGGAATGATCGCCTGCCGCGCGTAGTCTTTACGCGTGCCGAGGACAACGGCGATGACGAGTGCGGCAGCGGCGGCATTGATGTGCACCACGGTGCCGCCAGCGAAATCCAGCGCGCCAAGTTTCCCGAGCCAGCCGCCGCCCCAAACCCAGTGCGCGATTGGCGCGTAGACGACTATCGACCACAGCGTGACGAAGGTGAGGTAAGGGCCAAAGCGCATTCGCTCGACGATCGCACCCGAAATGAGCGCCGCGGTGATTATGGCAAAGGTTCCCTGGTACGCGACGAAGAGGATGTGGGGAATCGTGCCGTGCGCGTCGAGACGGACGTCGTTGAGGAATGCGAGGCGCAAACTGCCGAGCAGTCCGGATCCCTCCGAGAAGGCGAGCGAGTATCCGACGAGCGCCCAGGCCAGCCCGACGAAGCCGAGCGCGACGAAACTCATCATCATGGTGTTGAGCGTATTTTTTGCGCGAACCATTCCGCCGTAGAAAAAACCGAGCGCTGGTGTCATTAGCAGCACCATCGCGGTTGCGACCAGCATCCACGCGGTGTCGGGCGGGCTAATGGGGGTCATCGTTGCGGTTCCTTTGGAGTGGTGGCGCGGTGGACAGATAATACGAAATGCTGAACTACAACTGAAGAGAGGGACCTCAGACGACAGCTTCGACGGAAGAAAGCCGGTGATTAGTTCGCGAATTGCGGCAGCGATCACGGCCGCTGCCATGATTACTGGCGCGTGCAGCGGTGCTTCCAGGGTGTCGGTTGCACCGGCCGCGGAGTCGAACCTCGCACTGGGCATCGCTAGTGCCGATTCGATGATCGCGGCGGCGATCGGCAAGCTGACTCCGGGAGCTGTGTTCCTCGTTGCGAAGGACGAGAGAGTTATTCATGAGCGCGCGTTCGGATTCGCGCAGCTCAAGGATTACGAAGGACGACAGCTTGCAACGCCGCGTAAGATGCGAGTCTCGACAATGTTCGATCTTGCCTCCCTCACCAAGGTCATGGCGACCACGATGGCGATGATGCTGCTCGTCGATCGTGGCAAGATCGACCTCGACGCACCCGTCTATCGGTACTTGCCTGATTTCCGCGGCCCGCACCTCGACAGCATCACCGTGAGGCATCTCCTCTCACACTCGGCCGGCCTCATACAATGGCAGCCACTCTACTACCACGCGGCAAATCACGCGCAGACTTACGCGGTGATTCGCGACATGCCCCTCGAGTGGCGTGTTGGTGCGGCCCGTCATTACAGCGATCTGGGCTTCATGGTGCTCGGGTTCATCGTCGAGCAAGTCACCGGACAGACTCTCGACCTATTCGTCGACCAGAATCTCTATCGACCACTCGGGCTTCGCGCGACTGCATTCAATCCCAGGGCCCACGGCTTCACCGAGTTCGCGGCGACGGAACAGGGCAACGTATATGAGAAGCACATGGTGTACGATTCGACTTTTGGCTACCGCTATCGCGGCGACCCGACCGCATGGAATGGGTGGCGACAGTACGTTCTCAACGGCGAGGTCGACGACGGTAATTCGTTCTACGCCAACGGCGGTGTTGCGGGCCACGCGGGACTCTTTTCGACAGTCGCGGATTTGCGCGTGCTGATCGACCTGCTCAATAACCGTGGGAGTTACGGCGGGCGGCAATACATTCGACCCCAAGTCGTCGACACGTTCCTGACGCGGGACGAATACCAGAACTACCTCGGCTGGCAGGCGCCGACGTATCTGCCGGCTGGGAGTTTCTCGCACACGGGTTTCACGGGTACTTACATAGCAGGCGTTCCCCGCTATAAGCTGTCCATCGTCCTGCTCACCAACCGGCAGAACATGGGAACAGATCCTCGCGGCTACTTTCCCGACGTCGGTCCACTCCAACAGGCGGTAGCGCGCGCAGTCGTCCGAGCCGGCGGTACGCCGTGACAGACTCGAGCAAAGCGCCAAGCCTCGCTGCCGTTCGCGCCGAATTGCACGCGCTGGCCGTTCCAGCCGACGCAGTGCATCTACGACGTTTCTTCAAAACCGGACCTGGTGAGTACGGAGAAGGCGACCGATTCCTCGGCCTCAGAGTGCCGGCACTGCGAGGACTGGTTCGCAAGTACGGGAATCTCGACGACGCGAGCGCCCTCGAGATGCTCAAGTCAGCATGGCACGAGGAGCGGCTGCTCGGGCTGCTCCTCCTCGTGGAAGCGCATGGTCGAGCGGACGAATCGCGTCGCAAGAAGATCCACCGCGAGTACCTCGCGCACACGCGTCATATCAACAACTGGGACCTGGTCGATGCGTCCGCCGAGTACATCGTCGGGGCGCAGCTGCAGCCGGATGAGGTGGCGTTGCTCGAACGGCTCGCTCGCTCGAAGAACGTCTGGGAGCGGCGCATTGCGATCGTTTCGACTTTTCATTTCATCAAGCGCAAGAAATTCCGGCCGACGCTCAAGATCGCCGAGCTGCTGCTGCACGATACTCACGACTTGATCCACAAGGCCGTGGGTTGGATGCTGCGCGAAGTTGGAAAGCGGGATCGTCGCGTGCTTGATGCGTTTCTCCGCAAACACTATCGGGAGATGCCGCGCACAATGCTCCGCTACGCGATCGAGCGCCATCCGGAGACCGTGCGCAAGAAATATCTCGCGGGGACGATCTGACTCCGCGGTATTAGATCGCGGAGCCGCCACACCCATCGCGGTACGATTACGATATGTTCGGATCGACGATCGTCTATACGGGCCTCGTCATCGCAGTTGCAGGTGTTCGGAAGCGGGCGACGACTCCAGTAGCTCCCTGAAGTCTATCTCGGTCGACGGAATCGTCTTCACGTGGAAAACGCGCTGCATGTGCTCCAATGCGCGCTCGTGATACTCGGTCGTCACGGCGGCTGAGCAATCCGGCGGCAGGATGATATCGAGATCACGCAAGTACGCATCGGACGCCGTGAACAGAACGCAATTGTCGGTGGTGAATCCGGCAATCACGACCGTCCTCACTTGCAGATAGTTGATCAACAAGTCGAGCTGGCTGCTATAGAACCCGGAGTGTTTCGCCTTTAGAACGAAGTAATCATCGTCATCGGGACACAGCAGCTTCGCGACTGGCTCTCCACGCACGCCATCTTCGAGAACGTGCCCTAGCTGCTGGCGGAAATCGGAGCGCCACTTGCCGAAATTGTCGTTGGCGTAAATCACCGGAATGCCGGCGTTCTTTGCGCGTCGCTTGAGCGCCGCCAAGTTTTTCGCCGCGGGAAGCGCATTCTTCAGCAGCGCCTCACCGTCGTCGAAAGCCATGTCGTTGATGACGTCGATCAGGATCAGTGCGACGCTGCACTGATCGGGAACGTTGCCATGGAGGTCGCTGTTTTTTGCCGGCATGCCGTTCTATCAGGAAAGGGTCGTGCCAGCGAGTTCTCCGCTCAGTGCTCGGAACGGTGGGCGACAACGCCTCTATGGAAGAAGAGGTAAAACGGCAGGCCTAAGGCTATCAACGCCAGGCCTGCCGCGGATTCGACTGGCGTCGCGGATAGGCTGTTGATTACGAGCCAGACGGCGACCAGGACGAACAGCGCCGGCACGACCGGATATCCGAGCGCGCGATAGCGACGCGGCGCGGCGGGCAGCTTCCTCCTCAGCACGAAGAGCGACGACCCTACCAGCGCGGTGAACAGCCACACCGCGAAGATCACCGACGTCGTGATCTGGTCGAACGTACCGGAGAGCGCCAGCAGGCAGGCCCAGATCCCTTGAAACCAGATCGCGTTCGCCGGCACCCGAGTCGTCGGGTTGAGTCGGGCCAGCGGGCTAAAGAATAAATGATTGCGCGCCATGGCAAACGGAACGCGCGCGTTCATCAACGTTATTCCGTTGAGCGCGCCAATCGCCGAGATCATGAAGGCGATCGAAACGATCTGCGGCCCGTACGACGAGAACGCCTGGGCGGCCTTGGCGGCGACCGGCAGCGCATCGCGATACGCCGTCGAGTTCGCGGTCAGAATCTCACTGAACGGCAGCGCGAAGAAATACGCGAGATTCGTGAGCAGATAGACGAGAATCACGATCAGCATCCCAAAGATCAGCGCGCGTGGAACGTTGCGCTCGGGCTTCTCGATCTCCCCCGCAACCATCGGCAGATTGGACCACCCCTGGTACGCCCACAACGCTGCGAGCATTGCCGCACCGAAGGCGCCGATGCCACTGGGTGCGAGCCGCGCCGTAACGGGCGTACGCAAATGGTCCCACGATCCCGTCCGCGACAGGAGAAACGCTCCAAGGACTATGACAGCGATTCCGCCGAGCTTCGCCACCGTCGCTATCCACTGTACCCGACCGCCCAGTTCTACACCGCGCGCATTGATCGCCGAGAAGAGAAGAATTACCGATACCGCGACGATCTGCTGAATTCCCAGACGCCAGTGCACGACTTGCCCAAGCAGGTGGAAATCGCGCGCGATCCAGGTCGCGCCGAGCGGAACGAACGAGGAGAGAAACGACGCCAGCGCTGTCGAGACCGCGGCGAGTCCACCGCTCGCGATAAGCATCACCGACGCCCAGCCAAACAGAAATGCCGGAAGATCTCCGTATGCTTCGCGCAGGAAGACGTATTCCCCACCGGCCTCCGGCATCATCGCGCCCAGCTCGGCGTACGTGAGCGCGCCGGCGAGGGACAGAAGTCCGGCGGCGAGCCAGGCGAGGAGAACTCTCGAGGGACTGCCAACGAGCTGCGCCATTGGCGCTGTCTTGAGAAAGACGCCGGTACCAATGACGCTGAGAACGAGCGCTATCGCATCGCGCAGCGACAGGGCTCTCAACAACTCACTGGTCGCGGGCGTCACTTCTGGTGATGCCGCGGCGGCGGAGCTCACTCGGGCGGTCGGACTACGTCGTGGGGCCCGGTGTTACGAATACCATAGGTAGGTCGGACGTACTCCTCGGTCGTCGTGATTCCTTCCTGCCGGTCGAGCTCGCGATTGTCGCGCTCGATCGCGTCGCGCTCTTCGCGGTAGCGCCGGTACCAGTTTCGCGTGACCTCTCCGGCGAGCTCGCGGGCGCCAAGTCCGAACGCGAGCGACAGTGCCAGCGCTATCGCACCGAAGAGAATGGCGAACGCGGTCGTTACGATCTCCGTCGCGACGCCAAGCTCCTGAAGCGCCATGAAGACGGCGAGCACGACGACGCCACCCTTCCCGACCCGCGCCAGCGTCGGACCGCCGTGAAGACCGCCGGCCGACGCCATGATCAGCCCGCCGACGAAACCGCCGAGTACGATGCCGACGATCATGATGACGATCGCGGCGATGACGCTCGGGATGTAGCTAACGAGCTCCGAGAAAACGTTGGCGAGCGACTGGAGACCTAGGGCGTTGGCGGCGACGAGCATCACCGCGAACATCACGAACCAGAAGACGAGACTCCCCGCGACGCGCGTCGGATTGACGCGCGAGCCGGATCTCTCCACCGCCTGCATCACCCCGCCGCGTTCGAGGATCTGGTTGAGATGGATCCGTCGCATCAATCGATCGGTTCCCTTCTCGAGCAATCTCGCGAGGAGATAGCCAGCAAAGAGGATGACGAGCGCGCCGAAGAGCGCCGGTACATACCGATAGAGCTGCGCGAAGCTGTCCTGCAGTCTCTCGCCGAAGGTGAGTGTCGTCGTGGTGTCCACTAGAACCTCACATTGAGTAGGGAGTGGTTCCCCGGGGTCCGCGCCGCCAATAGTGCCATGCTCGCCGGATTGAAAGTTACTCGCAAGCGGGGCTGTCCGGCGTCGCGGTTTGGCCGAAGGTAGCGTTCGGTGATGATCAGGCCGGCAAGACCGCCCCCGACACTCAAGCCGCCGAGCACGTGCGGGTTGTTGCGGGACGATTTCCCGAGCGCCGCTATTCCGGCGCCCATCAGTGCTCCAGCGGCGGTGCCGAGCGTAAGTCTGTCCGCTTCGTCGCGATCGTGGTCATAGCGCTGAACCAGGAACCGATCACCGGCCATCATGCCAAGGACTCCGCCGATAGTCGCCGCGGTTGCGAAATGCGAGTATGACGCGTGTCGGTTGAGCAGACTCATCGCGGCGCCTGCTCCAAGGAACGCGCTTGGCGTCAACACCTCGACGTCACCAGCCGTCACGTTGTATCTCGCGTTCCTTGGATACAGCAGCCCGATCGGGTATCCGAGGAGACCGGACGCCAGCACCACTGCGACTTCGGAGCGATTAGATAGACGCCGTCTGGTGCAGGTCTCCACGAACGTCGTGGGATCGAAGGTGCACTCGCTGCTTCCGCGCAACGCCTCCATTGTGCCGAACGCGATGGCCGCGCCGATATCGGATCCGAAGCCGGTCGCGACCGCATCCGCTTCGGTCATGTTGCGAGCGACGCGAGCTCCGATCGTCGAGCCGGTGAGTCCGCCGATGAACGCCCCCGCGTACTGAGCCTTGTCTTCGGTGTGCGCAAGATAGGTGATCGCCCAGCCGGCAAGCGCTCCGTTGAAGCCCATGTTGGTCGAGAGATCGGCTTGCGCCCTCGAGATGAACATTCGCCGTGAGATCTCGGACGCCGC
>Ga0137364_10001110_pt1 | contig 12232 bp, 10 predicted proteins | sample SagtaG_10_FD_104798 | JGI IMG/M metagenome (GOLD analysis project Ga0137364, IMG submission 104798) | Vadose zone soil microbial communities from Sagehorn Ranch, Mendocino, California, USA - Sage1_L_20_16 metaG | ecosystem: Environmental > Terrestrial > Soil > Vadose zone | place: USA... | reverse complement strand
GGATGAAGACCCACCGTTTGTGGCAGGCAGCTTCGAGAACGGTTACGACGAGTCGCTTGCTACCATCAAAGGCCGCTTCTGGTATGTCGGGTTGAAGAAGAGATTCTAATTTCTCCGTTAGTTAGGTTAACGAAGAGGCAGTGCCCGAAATTTTTGGGGCTGCCTCTTTGCTTTTGCTGCTGAGTAATTCTAGAGCCGTCCGGGCATCGCGGGCCACCTCCTATTATGTCCTACCTCTGTTAGTTCGAATCGATGCAGCTAACTTCGCTCCGAAGCCTAACCCGATACTAAGGCATTTCGGATGTTGGTTTAGTAAGCTCCACCAGCTCAGTTACTGAGCTATTTGGGAATTTCTCTTTCACCAGAAACCGCGGAGGTTTTTTTGTTATAAACACTTCATACGTTTCGGTGTGACCACGTTTATCAATCTGGTAAGACACACGCACTGTCTCAAACGAGCCCGCCGGAACTTCGGTCGTCTCACTCTTGCCGATTTGCACAGTCACAAGCGAGTTTCCTGCCTCAGGATCATAGACATGAAATCGGAAATCCTGCCCCTCAACATATTCCTTGCGGGCCATGACAGCAGCCCAGTCTATGCGTTGATCCACGGTGTCATCAGCTATCGCTTCGTCGACTTCACGCCTGTTGGACGGTTCTTTCCGAGGGATGACGAACCCAGTCACTCGATCGTCGTGATAGGAGAGCTCGAACGCGATGCGTGCCGCGCTCCCTTGCCCGAAACTGAGTCTTGCCGATACTGGAGCAAACAGCGGTGAGGTAACGGCCTCCCAGGATTGGCTGAAACTCCCATTAACCAGGTTGGAAAACACATAGTTTCCCAGCTCGGCGGACCTGCGAATCTGAATTCGGCTCCGGCCTACCTCCGCACCGTTCACCAACGTACGGAAGGAAAACGATCCGGTTAGAAGTCTTGCAGCATCAAGGTTGGGGCGCACATCCAGCCCACTGGCTATCGCCGAAACTAGACACACCATGGCAATGAAGCTCATTACCTTTGATTATCCTCAAGGAAGCAAGACGCGCCAATCTCCCTGGAAAGTATCGGAGCGTAGTTAACATAGACAAGCCAAATTCAGGAGCCACCGCCCACTCGTTTTACTCGTCAGTGGAAGACACGTCAGATCCGTTACCGCGAACTGCAAACTCCACCTGCTCGGTATCGTGAAGGCGGCCGTAATCGACGGTGAGTCTGCCGTCGCCATGCTCGGTATACATCTCGGCGAAACGTTCGCCGAAACGGATATCGCGCCAGCTGTAATCCTTTTGGGTTTGAACCGCAGCCGCAATGACGGGATCGATTCCGACCACTGACACGATAAAAAGGACTCGGCTGGCTTCTAGCGACGCGGGAGTTGCGCCGAACAGCGGACTTGTTTCGTCGATCGTGTGCCGCAAAGTCAAGGCCGCTGGGAATACCGTGAGCCGGTCGAAATGTAGTTTCAAAACGTAGAAGTACCGGAAATCGCCACCCTCGAGCAATGGTTCGTCGCGCGAAAACATGACCCGAAACTCCGCTTCAACCATGCTGTGTTGATTTTCGTTTCCCACGCGTACCATCAAGGTGGGCTTTCCATTTAAAGGAGCGACCACAATTGAGTTACTGAAAACAACTCGCGCACTCGGCCGCGAGAACCGGACAAAGATCAGCCCAGTCATCACCGCGAGCAAAAAGATGCCGCTCATGATTTCAATAGTAGTGACGATGTGGCCATAGAGCGTTTGTGGATACATATGGCCGTAGCCCACGGTGGCGAGCGTTTGCACACTGAAAAAGAAGCAATCAAAAAACCAATGCCCACCAGTGCTACCAGCGATACTGCCTTGCTGGAGACTATAGAGTCCGGCAAAAAAAAGATTGAGCGCGATATAAAGCACGCCGACGAACACGGCAAACTGCGGCCACCGTAACCCAAGCAGCCAGCGATAAATGTCGCGCCATCTCCATGCGTCGGTATTGACCTTCACGAATTCGATCGAACCGGCGCGAACGGAATGAAACGCGCGCGATTTTACGCTTCGTCTGCGGACTTCCGCTAAAGAAACGGGAACCGGTTTCATCTTCATCTAATCTGCAGCAATTCGCGTTTGGTCAACAAATCCAGCTATGGCTTCGAAGATTTGTTGATCGATATCTTCGGGCGTCCTGCCTGTCGCTTGAAGCTGGCGTTTCGGCACGCGCAGCGAATGGTCGCCACCTTCAACGACGTGTAGAACGTTTTGAGTTTTCATTTCGGCACGGACACGCTCGAGGAGATCCAATGGGCAAAGCGAATCCCGCGTGCCTTGCACAAAGAGAATTGGTGTACTCAGGGCCCGTAAAACTTCATCGCGGAGTTTTGTGCGATCTCCCATCGCGCAGAGCGGGTATCCGAGGCAAACAAGGCCATCCACTTTTTCTTCCAGTGAAAGATGACATCCAACGCGGCCACCCATGCTCTTGCCAATTAGAATCGTTACATCGGCGGGATGCCGTTTTCGCGCGTCGCTCAATGCTTCTCGATGCGCGGTGATAAGCTTCGGCAATGGATCGGGGCGCTTCCGGCCCTCGCGCATGTAGGCGTAATCGAGAGTTTCGACGTCACCGATCTCAAAAAGGCGACGCTTCCAATTGTGCATCCAGGGATGCGACGAAGGAGCGCCTGCTCCTGGAGCGAACAAGATCAGAGGCTTCATGTGAACGCCTTCAACGTCCAATTTAGATAGTTGAGCGTTGGGCGTTGGACGTTGAGCGTTGCCCTCTTTTTTGGCGCTCATAAGTGCGGGCGACTACAGGCAATTGCGATAAACGCTCGCTTATTGCACCGTCACCAGCGTCCCAATTGGGATCTCGGAAAAGAATTTGCGAGCAGCTTCCTCCGGCAATCGAATGCAACCGTGCGATGCTGGATAGTTCGGCACAACTCCGGCATGCATTCCGAAGTCGAGACAACTCAGGCGCATGAAATAGGGCATCTCGACGTGGTAGAGAGTGGACCGATGATTTCGTTCCTTGTTCGTGATTACGAACTCGCCGGTTTTCGTCGAGTAACCTTGCCGTCCAGTCGAACATTGCGTGCGATATACCGGCACGCCGTTCTTAAAGAGGGCAACCCGCTGCAAGGCGAGGGAAATTTCCACCCGCAATTGGTCCGGAGAAGGCCCGCCACCGAGAAGGATTTGCGAGGAACGCCAGTGACCAGTCTCCGCCGCAATGTCCAACGCAGACATTTTGTTGCGCTTGGTCAGTAGATTTCGGTTGGCTTTCGTTCCGAGCAGCGTGCGCAAGTAATCTTCCCGATCGAGGCCCGCAGCCAGCATCAGCACCGTGACGCCCCTGTCTCCTTCGATGTAACTGCTGAACCCTTTCGACGGAAGCATCGCCAGAAAATCCTTATCGCAACTCGCTGGCAAAACTGTATTGGGATCGGCGCCACAAGTTAAAAGCGTACTGAAAAGGGAGGAGTCGTTTCCAGCAATGGCATACGCGAGCAGTGGCACGTTCTTCCCTTCGGGTGTTGGAGGGGCGGAAATCTTGTTGAGCAACAACTGGATTTCGCCCTTGTCTCCGGTCATTAAGGCTGCTTGAAGAGCGCGCTGCGTGCTGCTTCGCCATTGAGGCATTGTTGGTAAACGTTCTACAACAGATCTGACGATTTCCCGATTGCCCCCATCGAGCGCCGTTCCCAGCAAATCGGTGCCATCTTTGCAGCGGGCTTCCGCGTGAAGCCTTGTGGAGCGGGCCAGTAACTCACGAAAGATTTCGAGATTGCCATGCATCGCGGTGGCCATCAGCGGTGTAAAACCGTTCTGGTCAGCAAGATCGACAAGCGCACCGACGCCGATGAGCCGCTGAGCCGTTTTCCAATCCTGCTGCGACGTTGCGATCAGCAACGGCGTCCGGCCCTGGGCATCATGCCCGTTTGGATCGACGTGATCAATCAGGCACAATTCAATGAGCGAGTCCCGTTGAATTGTGACAGCTCGAACGAGTTCGCCCGGCGAAATAGAAATGCGCGCCGGAGGTTCCGGTCCAAGCACCGTCACCCAGAACACTACCAAAAGTACGACGGCAATCCGAAAGACGAATCGCCTTTTGAACACGCGCATATGCAGGGTTGGGCCAGCCATTATACGGGCTGTGTCCAGTACTGGAACGGGGATCGGATTGAACGGCGAACCTACCTTCGAGCAAGTCCGCCCGCCGGACGGCGGGACGGATTCACCGTGGTGAACCGGGATTGGACGTATCCAGTTGAACGTTGCATGTTCCCTGCTGTCCAAATTCCAACCCATGCGCTTATCCATTTTGACCCTGTGCGTTGCACTCAGTACATCGTTGGCCGCGCAACCTGAGGCTGTTCCGACGTCGACTGTTCCTGCCGCTGTGGCCGAGGCAGGCAAAGATGTCGTTCATCAATTGAATAATGCTTTTGCAAAAGTCTTCGAAACCGTCGCGCCGAGTGTTGTGATTATAGAGGTTTCCAAGAAAAATGACATCGCCGAAAGCTCGCCGCTCGATGACTTGTTCTTTCAGGGACCACCCGATGACAGCAATCAACGCCAAACCCCGGGCGCGCCACGACCGATCCAAAGCGAAGGCTCCGGCTTTATTGTCCGGCCAGACGGTTACATCTTCACGAACTTTCATGTTGTCGAAGGCGCAGACAAGATAGACGTAAAATTGAAGGACGGCCGGAATTTTCCGGGGAGGGTCGTAGGGACGGATGAGAAGACTGATATCGCGGTCATCAAGATCGATGCGAAAGATTTGCCCGTGGTCCAGTTGGGGGACAGTGATGCGGTGCGGGTGGGCCAGTTTGCATTTGCGATCGGTGCGCCATTCAAGCTCGATTACACTTTTACTTACGGCGTGGTCAGCGGTAAAGGCCGGAGCAAATTGCTTCAGACAGGCGCCTATTCCATCTCCGATTATTTGCAGACGGACGCGTCGATTAATCCGGGCAATAGCGGCGGTCCACTCTGTGACATCGACGGCAAGGTGATCGGCATGAACACGCTGATTAACGGGATGAATCGCGGCCTTGGTTTCGCAATTCCCAGTAATATGGCCAAAGAAATTGGCGCCGAATTGATCGCCGGTCACAAAATCATGCGACCCTGGCTGGGCATCCGGATCGAGACCCTCGGTGACGACCCGGACCTTCGCGATTTGTTTAAAGGCGCCGATAAAGGCGTTGTGGTGCGCACGATTGAAGCCGATGCGCCTGCTGCCAAAAGTGATTTGCGACCATTCGACGTAATCACGCACGTGGATGGAACACCGATCGACTCGGACTCGCAACTGCAGCATGAGATTTTGAAAAAGAAAATCGGCCAAAGTGTTCAGCTGACGGTGTGGCGCAAAGGCCAAACCATGAAGGTTCCCGTCAAGACCGGTGAGTTACCTAACGAGATCGCGCGAACGTCAAATACGCTACCGGTTCAGCCGTCGCAGCCGAAGCAGGAAAGTGTCGGCAAATTTGGGTTGCAGGTGCAGGAATTGACCAAAGATGTTGCGGAACGTCTTCATCTGCCAGTGCAGCAAGGCGTAGTCGTAACGGACGTCGAGGACAACAGCATCGCAGCGAGTCAGGACATTCAGCGCGAAGACGTCATCACCGAAGTGGATGGCAAGCCGGTCACGAGTGTGCAGTCGTTTCGTGAGGCGCTAAGCAAAGCCGATCCGAAACGCGGCGTCCTTCTCTACCTCGACCGAAAAGGCAGCAAAACTTTTGCGGTCCTGAAAGCGGGCGATTAGCCCTTTCGGGTGCCCACGATTACGAGAACGATTCCGCCGGCTAGACAGATCCCGCTAGCGATCGGCGGAAAAGCGATTCCGTGACTTTCCTTGTGCGTGATCTCAAGTGGCCCCAACTGGGCATCTTTCTTTTGTGTTGTCCAACCTAAACCGCCCCAGGAAAAACCGATCAAGCCGGCAATGATCAGGATAATGCCGATGATTACAGCCGGTTTCACGGCGCGATTTTACAAAGCCCGCCGGCCTGAAATTAACTGGATAATCAGCACCACAATCGCAATAACGAGCAGAATGTGAATGAATCCGCCCAGCGTGTACGAGCTGACCAGCCCAAGCAGCCAGAGCACCAGCAAGATCACAAATATTGTCCAAAGCATAATGTTCCTTTCGGTAGGTCACATGTTCCTTCGTGGGATATGGTTCCGGTGCGCTTATGGAAACCAAAGTTTTTGTACGGATTGCCGATTTATAGCGTGTTTGGTGAACCGGGACGGCTATAGTTTTTCCAGTATGGCACGCAGGTTCCAGTCCGAAGCTTCGAGTTGCCGGCGCGCAGAGTCGTAATTGCACTGCGCTAGATTGGCGACGACCCGCACAGCTCGGTCGCGTAGCTTTGCGCTGGTGGTATGCAAGTCACTCATTAGATTCCCGCGCACTCTACCAAGCGCGACCATCGCTCCAGTGCTGATAATGTTGAGCGCAGCCTTGGTAGCCGTTCCGGCTTTTAATCGGGTCGATCCAGTCAAGACCTCGGGGCCAACGGCGAGTGCGATCACAAGATCAATTATGCTAGCTGCTGCCGCCGGCTGCGGCCCACCGCGGTCAACGAACGCGGTTACAGCCGGATTGCAGGTGAGCAGAATCGTTTTTGCGCCCAGCGACTTTGCGTAGTCGAGCGCGCCGAGAACAAAAGGCGTGAGCCCGCTGGCGGTAATCCCAATGACAATGTCGCTACTATTTATTCTCCTTTCCTGCAGTGCCAACGCGCCCGCGCTTTGCTCATCTTCCGCGCCTTCGACGCTGCGATAAAGAGCGGTCACTCCGCCGGCGATTACTCCCTGTACGAGGGTAGGGGACGCGCCAAACGTTGGCGGAATTTCACTCGCATCGAGGACGCCAATGCGTCCGCTACTGCCAGCACCGACGTAAAACAAGCGACCACCGTTTCGAAGCGATTCGGTTACCATTTTCACCGCTTTGGCAAGGTCCGCAGTGACTCGGCGCAACGCGTCCTCAACGAATTTCTCTTCCTCGACAAAAAGTTCGACCAGTTGTCGCGCACTCATCTTTTCCAGGTTCTCGGAGCGCGGATTGCGTTGTTCGGTAAGCGCGGCGGCCAGATCGGCGATTTCCTTTTCAGAAAGGTTGGGTTGAAAAGCAATATGATCACCTGTCTCCGCGGCAAGCCACGCGGCGCCGAGTTCGGGAGCTCGTTCTGCGACGGTCACGCGCGCATCGGGGAGATTCTTTTTTAGTCTGCGTCGAAACGCGTGGGTATAGATCGAGTCGCGGTAAAAGAGGCCGCCCATCAGCGCGACTTTGGGCGCAAGCAGGTGCAGACGACAGGCCACGGCCTCGGTGTATTCACAGAGAACACGCGCGCCCTCTTCGACGATTTCGTTCACTCGCGCGTCGTCTCCGGCTGCGGCTTCAAATACGACCGGAGTCAGCAACGCGATCTCGTTTTTGTCCGCCGTTTGCGCCCAGCGGACAAGTTCATCAAGATTGTTCAACGAAAGGGCGTGCAGGATTTTCTCAGTGAACGACATCTCACCACGATGCAGATCGTATTCGCGTAATATCAGGCGCAGCGCCTCAATGGAGAGAAAATACCCGCCGCCGGTGTCGCCCAGGATGTGTCCCCAACCACCGGCTCTCTCGATTCGATCGCCTCGCCGGCCGGTCACCGAAGATCCACTGCCTGCATTGACGACAATACCATCTCCGTGCTCGAGGGCTGCCGCCAGACCAGAATCACGGTCGCTCCCCGTCACGATTTTCGCATTCGGCCAAACCCCTCTGCAAATGACCGCGAGTGATTGGTGATCCTCCTCGGTGCCGCAACCGGCAAGGAAAACTCCCGCGCGGTCGACTTGCTTTGGCAACTCGACAAAAATCTCTCGCAAACGTTCCGGCGTTGTCAGTCGCAGGTTAGATGGCGGCAGTTTGCCTTGATCGAGAATTTGGAATTCTACCCCGGCATCACCGGTCGAACCGACCGCCTCCACCAATACCCAGGCAGTTTTTGTTCCACCTCCTTCGACGCCGAGGATGCGCTCGCCGGATTTCACACCTTACTATGCTTAGCCGTTTTCGTTGAAGATTGGAAGTATTCTTGCTCGGAATGCCGACGGTGGCATTGCCGAGGATTTGCCTGTTTGTATCGTGTTTCATGGCGAAAGACGAAACGCGGGCGGCAAAGCGAATGCAGCAGTTGCGAGACGAAGTCCGCAAGCATGACCGGCTCTATTATGAAGAAGCTGCGCCAGTCATTAGCGACCGCGAATACGACCGCCTCTATAAAGAACTCCTCGATCTCGAGACACAGTTTCCCGATCTCGTCACGCCCGAGTCGCCCACTCAACGTGTCGGCGGAAAGCCACTCAAAGCGTTCGAACAAGCGCCGCATCTCATTCCAATGCTTAGCCTCGACAACACATACTCTGAAGGGGAAGTGAAGAATTTTTACGCTCGCATTCAGCGCCTCTTGCCGAACGAAAAAATTCCAGTGGTGATCGAGCCAAAGGTGGACGGCGTTGCCGTTTCGCTCGTTTACGAAAACGGCAGGCTGCGTCAGGCAGCAACCCGCGGCGACGGAACCGTAGGCGACGATATCACGCAAAACATTCGGACGATCCGTTCGGTGCCGGAGCGACTGCGCGGCACTGCCCCGAAACTTTTGGAAGTGCGCGGCGAAGTCTACATGGACAAAAATGGTTTTGAAAAATTAAACGACGAACGGCGAAAAGGCGGACTACCGATATTCGCCAACCCGCGCAACGCCGCGGCCGGTTCCCTCAAGCAACTCGATCCGGCGATCGTGGCGAAACGTCCCCTCGGTGTGGTGCTGTACGGGACCGGCGCCACCGAGGGAGTGGATGTCGATGTTCACTCCGAAATTTTTCCGCTGCTAAAAAAGCTGAGTCTGCCGGTCAGCGGACGCTGGTGGGTGGCTGAGTCAGTGGAAGAAATTCTGGATGCCATACACGAATTGGACGGCATCCGTCGCAAATTCGCTTATCAAACCGACGGCGCCGTAGTGAAAGTGAATTCGTTTGCGCAACGCGAGCGGCTCGGGTTCACCGCAAAATCGCCAAGATGGGCCATCGCTTACAAATACGAGGCTGAGCGCGTGGAGACCCGCCTGAATGACATCGTGATTCAAGTCGGCCGCACGGGAATTCTGACGCCTGTAGCAATGTTGGAGCCGGTGCTGGTAAGCGGAAGCACTGTTGGGCGGGCAACGTTGCATAACGAGGATGAAATCAAACGCAAAGACATCCGCATCGGCGACACGGTGGTCATCGAAAAAGCGGGCGAAGTGATCCCGGCCGTTGTCGAAGTTGTTAAATCGAAACGACCGCGCGACGCGAGGCCCTTCGATTTCGCCAAACATGTTCATCGAAAATGCCCGATATGTGGAAGTCCAATTCGCCGCGACCCGCAGTTCGTTGCCTGGCGCTGCGAAAATCTTCAGTGCCCGGCGCAAACAACGCGTCGGGTCGAATTTTTTGCGGCGCGCAGCGCGCTGGACATCGAAAGTGTCGGCGGAATCGTGGCGGACAAGCTGGTCGAACGCGGCCTTGTACGCGAACCGCTCGATCTCTTTGAGTTAAAGACGGAAGAGCTGGCCAAACTGAATCTCGGAACAGACGAAGAACCGCGCGTGTTCGGCGAGAAAAATGCGAGGAAAGCGATCCGCGCGATCGAGCGGGCCCGGACGCTGCCGCTTTCGCGATGGCTCTTTGCGCTTGCCATTCCGGACGTGGGAAGAACGACAGCAGCGCAACTGGCCCGTTTCCACGAAACCATCGAGGACGTCGCCAATTCGCAATTACTCCGCGATGTTTTGCAGTACCACGAAAAACGCGAACAAAAAGACGATGCGAAAGAAGTTGCCGATCGGCTGATTCAAGCCGGGTTCGCGAAACCATCAAAAAGCAAATCCGAAAAAGGCCGCAGCATTACCACGGAAGTGGGTCCCGTAGTTGCGAAAAGCATCTTGGATTTTTTCGCTTCAACAAACGGGAAAAAAATCCCGCAACGGCTGAGACAACTGCGAATTCAACCCAAGAGCGAGAAGATCTCAGCAAAAAAAGCGGCGGAGCTGCCGCTGGCCGGGAAGACGTTTGTGCTGACAGGAACGTTGCCCTCCATGACGCGTGAAGAAGCGACAGAGAAAATCGAAGCGCTCGGGGGACACGTTACTGGCAGCGTGAGCAAGAAAACCGATTACGTACTCGCAGGCGCAGAGCCAGGCAGCAAACTCGACAAGGCGAAAGAACTCGGCGTCCGCATCATCGACGAACCGGAGTTTCGCACGATGCGGTGACTCAGCTGTCCGTCACTATCTGCCGCGCCGGTGAAAAGAATTCTGCTATTGCGGCCTTAAGGTTGTGGCTCGTCCGAACCGAGCGACAGTGGTATCGCCTGGTTTGTTCTGGGCGAGACGGGAGAAGCAATTAACGGGTTGCCGCGATGACTATCCGGATGAAGATCCGCCCGAACGCTAAAGCTCAGCTTCTGGTTGCCGCGCATTACCGTGACCGGGACAACGTCACCAGCAGTAACGTAGAATGAGGCATCAATCACATCCTCGGGTTTGGCTATTTTTCTCTGCCCGAGTTGGATGAGAACGTCGCCCCGTTTGATGCCGGAATTGGCCGCGGGTGTGCCGTCCACAACCTGCGTTATTTCCACTCGCGAGCCTTCCGCCGATTGGGGAGCCTCCAAAACCTGGCTGACTCCGATCCAACCGTCGCGCACTTCGCCAAAGCGGACAAAGTCGCTGCGGATTTTCTCCGCTGCCTCAATCGGCACCGCATAGCACGCCGAATTGTTTTCGATACCAGCCACCACGATCCCGACGACTTCTCCCTTCATGTTCACTAACGGCGAACCAGCTTCGCCGCGCTGAGTCGGCACATTGGCGCGTAAGTGGACTGTAGAAAAATACTGGCCAAGATATTTGCGATCCAATCCCGCGATCATCCCGAAATTCGGTGTTTCCGGTAAATCCAAAGGATACCCAATCGCGATTACCGGGGTTGCGACCTCCATTTCTTCTGATTTGCCTACGGTCAGCGCTGGAGTAGCAGCATCGATCTTCAACATGGCAATTCCGCTGCGAAGGTCTTTGACCAGCTGACGCGCGGGATACCTCTTTCCATTAAATTCGATCGTGAAGTCCTCCGCTTCGCCGCCCACTGTGTACGCCGTGTAGAGAGTGCCCGTTGGATCGATAAAAAATCCAGTGCCGCAAATTGGGCTGTGCTCATCGACACCATGAATTTTGACAACTGCCCTGGCCGCACGATTAAAAATCTCCTTCACCTGATGGCTCACCGCTGTGGCCGACTCGGCCCGAGCTATGGCGCGCTCAAGCATTTCCTTAGTCTTATCGCTAGTCGCTTTAGCGGACTGTTCCTGCGCGACGAGCGGACTGGCGCTTAAGCAGAAAATCAGCGCGAATGCAGCTTTACGAGACATAACGAGGCGCAAACTCTTAACGTGCCATACTAGACTGCGCAACCCGTCGAGTTGTCTTCTGAGCGTCCTAAAATCTGAAAGTCGGCTCATAACTCACGGGGACGCTATCGAGGACGTAGCGCGTTGGAGCTGCGGCTCGGTGAGTCTGGGCGCTTTCATTAAAACTGCGAAGCGGCTGCGTCCTGATCCGCACAATTCCCGGAGATGCAAGCGTCAATTCTTCTTCAGTATTCGCCGGCACTGATAAGACCGGCGGACTTTGGAGGGCAACGCGAGCTGTCTCCGGTTGCTGATAAATCTTCAATGAAATCAATGCTGCGCAGAGCAGCACTGCCGCCACGGCAGCTGGATACGAGGCAAGGGAACGAACATCCAGGCGGAGCATGAGACTGTGAGCGCGTTCCATGCAGATGCGCCACAACGGTTGGCGGAGCATTTCGTCGCGCTGCCGGCGATGAAATTCATGCAGGAAATTCTCGAAATAGCCCGGCGGCGGTTGTTCGTAGCGCTTCAATCGAAGCAGCCTCGCGATTTCGTTATCGTCAAACTCGTTCATTTTTCAGCGCGGATTAGGAAACAGGATTCTTCCGAAATTCGTCCAGATAATTCTGTAGCTGTCGATTCGCGTAGAAGAGCCTCGAACGTACCGTTCCTTCCGAGACGCGCAAGATTTTACTAATCTCTGCGTGGGGCATCCCCTGGATATGGAACATGGTAACCACGGCTCTGTGTTCATCAGACAATTTCATCATGGCCTCGTTC
>Ga0137364_10001107_pt1 | contig 12251 bp, 12 predicted proteins | sample SagtaG_10_FD_104798 | JGI IMG/M metagenome (GOLD analysis project Ga0137364, IMG submission 104798) | Vadose zone soil microbial communities from Sagehorn Ranch, Mendocino, California, USA - Sage1_L_20_16 metaG | ecosystem: Environmental > Terrestrial > Soil > Vadose zone | place: USA... | reverse complement strand
TGCGGTGGTCTTCGAACGCAATGCCGCCGATGTGTAGCGCAAGACGCGCGGGCTCGCCGCGCCCGCCGTCGAAATCGAAGTAGGTGAGCTTCAGCTTTGCCATGGCGAACTCCTCGGGATTGCCAATTGTGATCGGCGAACCATTATGCGGACCGAACCTATGTTCGGCGAGCATAGTTCGCACGGTTAGGGCGGCTGTGAAACGTCCCCTTTGGAGAAGACTAGAGCCGAGGCCCGAAGGACTGGTCTTGGCCGAGGCTGTGTGAAAACTCAAACGCGATCGCCCGTAGGCTCAATAACGCTCCACTCGAGGGCAATAATTCATGCGAAATCGAACGTACGTGGCCAAAATAACAAGGTCAGACTGGATCCCGAGAGTTTTCACACAGCCTCGGCCGATCGCTGCCGTCTGCGAGCAGCGCTTATTGGGTGATCAGCGCAACGTGAACGGGGGTATATTCCCTATCTCTCCCTAACGGCTGAGCATGCCGAGGGCGGCGCGATGGATCGTACTCCAAAGGGAGCGTGCATACTGCTCGGCGCCCTCTTGGGAATCAGCTCCGTAGCTAGGAGCGGTCCCGTGGTCGTACCCTTGCGGCTGGCGGGCCATTTTCCGATCGTCATCGCGAAGGTCGATGGCGTGGATGTCCCTCTGGCCTTCGGCTCGGGTGATTCGTTTCCTGTGCGACTAGAACAATCTGTCTTGGATCGCATCAAGGCAGTACCAATCCCTGGGGTCACCATGGGCCTCGACGCCAAAGGGCATCTCCTCCGGTCACCGAAGTTCCGCTTGTCCCGCCTGCAACTCGGCGATGCGGTGTTCAACGACGTCATCGCTGAGCTGGACGTTCATTCCCGAACGTATCACCCGCCGAAGGTCGGTCAGGAAGGCTGGCTGGGAACGGGGCTTTTGAAATCGTATGAGGTGGTTCTCGACTACCCACATAGGACCATGACCCTGGTGCCGCACGCTGCGAATGACACCCCGTCGGAGCAGTGCCGTGGGACCAGTGTGCCCTTTGCCGTAAAAGAGCAACCCGCTGAGCCATTTACCAAGGCCGACACTGATCTGGGTCAACTCACCTTGGTGTGGGACACGGGTTCGGGGTTGTCCCTTGTGAGCCAGAAGGTCGTCCAGCAAGGACACGTGAAGGCATCCAACGAGGATGTCACGACGAAGCGGCTGGTTGTCGGGGGGACAGACTTCGGCCCCTGGCAGTTCAAATGGATGGAAATGTCGCTGCCGCCGTTTTTCGACGGTTCCATTGGTTACGATTTCTTTGCGACGCACGTAGTGTGCATCGATTTCCCTGATAAGCGGGTTGTGATCCAGCCGTAGGGAGTTTGAGCTCGACGGCTCCTGCCGTCAATGTGCGGGGTGCAGGAGCAAGTCGACCCGTTACGGCCAGAAGCGCGTGTTCACAACGCTCCACACCGTCCCGGAGAATCACTACGTCGATGCAGAACTTACACTCGCTTCGAGATCAGGGATATAGCTGTCTCATACAGCGCTCGAAGTTGGACAACAGTGACTTGCTGGTTTTCAGTTCCCGAAGGTACGCGGTAGATGAGTCGCGGATGTCTTCACAAAGGCGCGAGAGATGGATGTGCATGCGATGTGTGTACGCGCAGCGCCACGGCGAATCCCGTTTGATTACACCGGCTTCGGCCCGTAATGCTAACGAAGGTTTCGAGTCGCCCTCGTCGATCTTCCATGTGATTCGCCGCCCAACGTGCGCCGCGTGGCCATCCAGCCATACACCAGTCGCAATACCCCTGTGGGCGACGGCATTGCGAAATGCATCAACGAGTATCCTGACCGTCTCGCCGTCGTAGTCAGGTTGCGGCATATAACGAACGGCGTAGCCGGCTATGTCGCGCCGGGAAATGCTGGTGTCAGCGCGCCCCGCATACAGCCCGGCTAGGTACTCCAAAGTACTGCAGCAACTCATAAGCGCAGGAAAATACGCGTGTGTGAACCCTGAACGTGTCTTTGAGGGCACGCCAGTGAGGCAAATCGTCATGTCCTTCTCAAAGCCGGCCATTCGCCCGAGGATGAATCTTGAGGCGAAGGTCGGCATGTTTCCATTGGAATCGCGATGCAGTACGCCCATGGGTTGGAATTTCCCTCACGACTGGATTGCGATTCTACCGAGTACGAACGAACGCCGGCTTTAGGCGTGACAGATGGCATCGGGAGTCGCACGTTTGCACCTTCCGGACGCTGCCCTCTGTGAGCAGGGAGCGTTATGGGATCCCCGCTCCAGCGGTCGAGACGGTCCGCTTCCGGTCCCACATTGGCCGCCCACGGTCCTACGCCGATGGGCAATCCAGGGCTGCCCTCGAGACATCCATCCGGGACTGCCACTAAGGCCGTGCGTCCGCGTTGTATGCATCAACGACGATGCGGCGCACGGTCGCTGACGCAGGCAGCGCGCGGAGTGCCAGCCCACCCGCGAGCTCTCGTGAGCGGGTCGGCCAAGTGTTCACGTGCAACGTCATTGGTAGGTGCGGGATCGGGGTGGGGTTCCATGTGGCGCGACCGTGAACCAGCTTCTGGTCGACGAACCATCTGATCTCGCATGGATCCCATTCGATCGTGAATCGATGCAAAGCCTTTGACCCGTCAAATCCCAACTTGATGATAGCGGGCGTTCCGCGGTAGCCGTAGTCGAATTTCGCGCCGTCGGTGCCCGGATTATAGAACACATTGACCAGAAGTTGGTCTGGCCGATTCCCTAGGATTTCTACATCGATCTCCTGTCGGGGCGAGTCACGGTGAAGAAAGAAACCGGTCACCAAACCCGGAACATTCGTGGCTTGCAGCGTCGCTTCAAAACGCCCGAACAGGAAACTGGCGCGGCTCGAGATCGCAGCCGCGCTGAGACTCCGGACGCCAAGTGGTTCCTTGATGACCGCAAGTGAGAGACCGCCGCCCGCTGATGCGGTGACATTAGCCGGACGAAAGAGTCCGAGGTTTCCCGCAAAAGTATCATTTCGCAGCAGCCAACGTGCTGACTGGATTTGAGCGAGATCGTCCTCGAAGCACACCCGCAAAGAAGCTGAGGACTCCCGCCCTTCCAAGGCGTTCGAGCTGATTCCGGCCCAACCTGCACGTTGCTTCGCTATCCACGGCGACGGGTCCGGCCGAAGCCGCCTTGCACGAGCGGCCATAGCCGTGTCGGGCAGCGCTCGCTGGTACCGGCGCAGTCCAATGTCGCAAACATCCGGATAGGGCGCGTCCGGCGGCGCCAGTTTCAAATGCTCACAAAGTGCACGCCAACCGCCCGTGTGTTCGCGATGCAAATAAAGGACGTCGGCCCCTTCCAACGCGTCAAGAATGGCGCCATTGTGGCGATCAGCGGAGCTCGCTACATCGTTGATCACAATGTACTTCGCGCTTGGGTAGCGCTGAGTGAGCACCCGTACCTGCGGTTCTAGCGAACCTACGTTTACGTAAGCGTCGAAAACACGATCAGCACGACCTGCGAGCAGGCTCTCAAATTCACATTCTGGGATCCCGTCAAAATCGCTGCAACAGCGATAACCAATCATCGAAAGGGCCATTGCAAGCGATGACAGCCCAGATCCCGGGGCTCCGAACGCGAAGACTGGAGAATGGGCCGGCCGCCGATGAAACAGTGCCGCGTCGCCGCTGTTGAGAACACCAATCCGGGTCAGTGCGGGCAGGATCGAGTATGAATTTGTCGAGCGGAGATCGCGACGTTGGTTGATCACCGAGCGGCGCAACGCCCGTACCTCCAGCGCTCGGAACTGATGATTAATCCAGAGGTCGATCGGACCGCGGCATGGAAGAAGATTTAGCAGCGCGTGCGCCCCTTTCTTCGACAGCACGTAACCGGACAGGTACCAAAGGCCACGCTCGGGACGAAACACATTCCTCGAAAGCAGTTCCTTTGGAGCGCCGTGGCGGGCTTCTTTGTAGGACACGTACAACACGTCGAACCTTGGACCGGTCCGGTCCGCATCTTCCATCTCGCGCCACGCCTGATCAAGAGTCTGCCCAAAGCTGCGCTCGACCCAGACGTCGTCCTCAAGCACGAGAGCATAGGAAGCACTGGACTGCGCGATCGCCTTCCAGATTCCGATGTGCGAGCACGCAATGGCGATCTCTGCCTGAGTCATCCTGATCGGACGCCCTAAATCAAACGCATCCGGGACTGCATGAGGTTGCGGTTCGACGAACAGCTGGTCGCTGAGGGAGTAAGACGGGTCGACGGCAGCGGCATCAAGGAATTTCGGAGGATCGACCTGCGCGTCACATGCGGAGTATCGAACGACGCGCTCCGAGAGCGGCTTCCCGGTGGCGTCCACGATGCAATGGAGCTCGCGAACCATATCAGTCCAACGGTTCGGTTGTCTGTCCAAGTTGATGACGAAGATCGGACCGATCCCCGATTGCGGAGCATCCAACTGCCCTAGGAACGTACCGCACCGCTGCCGCGGCAGTCGGGATCGGCATTGCAAGAACAGGATGTGGAGAACGCGCGACGCTGAACGCAACGGTTTCGTAAGGTTCATTCGGAAACTTATCCGTCCTTCTGATCGAATCTCTTTTGATTGGATAGTCGCCAGTTTCTGGCATCGCTGCGATGACTCAATGGCCATCGCGAAACGGCAAGCGTATCCCAGTTTCGCAATACCAGCAGATCGCTTTCAACATCACCTCCCGGCGTCGTGCCAAGATCAAAAATCGACTTCGAAAGATTCCCCGGCCCGGTCGTCGTCTGAATCTCGGGTAACGTACCCTCGCCAGCGAGTTCAAGAAGACTTGTCGCCTGACTGAGTGCACGTTCGAGGATCGGGTGACCCCGGCTTGCAACGAGTGGATTGTTGTTGAAGTAGAAAATCCAGCTCGGGTCGTACGCGTCAGCGCAGAGGAACACCGCAGGCTTCACCATCGTCCCAGAAGCGATGTCGTAGCAGAGGGGTTGGAGTTTGAGTCGACCATCCTCAAACAACCAGCCGATTTCAGTACCAACACAGACGTCGTCCGCGTCAATGTAGAAACCGCCTGCGACTAGCAAGTAGCAAAGCCGGAAGTAGTCGGCCTGCATTGCCGGGTGATAGCAGCGTTCAAAGGCGCGCTTGTGTCGGGCACCCAACGAACGACCGATGAAAGTCTTGGCAGCGTTTTCGTCGAATAAGCGATGAACGAAGCCGCTCGTCTCCCAGCGGGTCCACGACGCTATGCATTCCTCAACGTCGTGAGGTAACTGTCGGAGATCATGCCAAAACTGTACGATAATTCTGGGTGTCGGATGCCCGTACCGGTTGCTGAAGGAGTGCTCAGTTAAGCCGCCTTGGACCAGCTTTCTGATGTATTCCGAGCGCTGCCGATGGTGCTCGGGACTCTCGGGCTCCTTTTGCATCAAGGTCCACCGTTGTTGAGAAGGGGCTTTCACTCGCGCTGGTGATTACAATTCCTCGCCTGAGCATCGCTCAAGACCGAAGTCGCTAGCAACGTGAAGATTCTCTCGTATAACCCTGGCCACGACGGCGCTATCGCATTTCTGCAGGATGCGCATTTGGTGCTATCGATAGAGGCGGAGAAGAACTCGAACTACCGCTACTCGCCGATATCCAGTCATGACGTCTTCAACTTTCTCGGCGAAGTTGACGAAATGCCCGACGTCATTTGTACAGGCGGCTGGTGGCCGCGCGAAGCGCACGTACTCGGGTCGCCAGCTCACGTCGGGTACCGCGGCGTAACGAAGAGCGACGTCATCGTAGACACACGGCGCCTGTTCGGAAAGCCAGTCCACTATTTCTCGTCTACTCATGAGCGGTCACACTTACTCTGCGCCTTCGGCATGTCAAGCTTTCCGAAAGGCACTCCATGCTATGCGTTGGTATGGGAAGGCGCGATCGGTGCTTTCTACGAGGTTGATTCTGAGCTGGATATAACGGTGCTCGGCGACGTCCTGAATGAGCCGGGGAATCGCTACACCTCGATCTACGGCCTGGCCGATCCGACGTTCCCGAAGGATGCGCCATTTTCTCGCTTCTCAGACGCCGGGAAACTCATGGCCTTGGCTTCATTTTCAAATCGCAGAACACCTTCTGCAGAAGAGAAGAATCTGATGGCCTTTCTTTTGAATTCCCCACATGTCCGACTGAGTTTGTACGAAGACCTTAAGGAGTCGCGATACTACAACGTGGGAGTGGATGATCCAGAATTTCGTAACTTCGCAGGTATTTTTAGCGACAAGATCTTCGACATCTTTTATCAATTCGCGACCGCAAACATGAAGAAACGAATGCCATTAATCATCGCAGGTGGATGTGGCCTGAATTGCGATTGGAACACCAAGTGGAAGGACGCCGGGCTTTTTCCCGAGGTGTTTGTGCCGCCTGTTGCCAACGATTCTGGCTCAGCTATCGGGACGGCGATCGACGCCCAGTTCCACCTTACTGGTAATCCAAAGATAGAGTGGAACGTTTACTCTGGTCTTGCCTTCATTACAGCCGGCTCTTTCGATTTGACGCAATACGATCTCTACGAGATGAACTATGCATTGATTGCCGACATGTTGGCTAACGACCTTATTATCGGATGGGTTAGCGGTAAGTATGAGATCGGCCCGCGTGCGCTCGGCAACCGATCAATTCTTGCCGCACCATTCAAGGAGAGCACCAGAATGCGGCTAAATGGGATTAAGCAGCGCGAACAATTCCGTCCGATTGCTCCTGTTTGCTTAGAAGAAGAAGCTACAAGATGGTTTGGCTGCGATCAGGGAAGTCCATTCATGCTTTTCACTCATCGTGTACGAACGAGTGCGCTTGCGGCTGTTACCCACGTGAACGGGACTGCTCGCATTCAGACAGTGTCATCTGTGAGCAATCGAAAATTGTACGAGTTGCTTATCGCATTCAGGGCACGTACCGGATTCGGCGTCTTGTGTAATACCTCTTTGAACTTCAATGGAAGGGGCTTTATAAACAACATAGCCGACCTGTCGGCATATGCCATAAAGCACAATCTGGATGGGTTTGTGGTTGACGGACAAACCTATATCTTGAAGGCGTCAACGAGTTATCAAGGATATTTGAGGATGCCCAATTCATTAAGGCTGACCCATCCGTGATGCCGGACTTCGAGTGCCTGTTGGAATGAGGTCATACAATGCCTCCGTCGCCCTTCGGTTATATGGATATTGGGCATACCGACGGTAATCGTCGTTGCCCTCGTCGTCGGCGTGTACGCGTTTCGGTTTGGTGAATTCCGTTGCGCACGTGAAAAAGATAACCCGGCGGTCGAATAGAGGCTGCGGCTAGCGTGTCCAAGAGGCGGGGTATGGGATCACGCGGTGTCACGCGAGATCACTCAATAGCACATGCGTTCCCACCGCGTCAGATTCTCGCCCGAGCCTCGCTGAAAGCGCCGTCCCAGGTCTTTTTACTGGTGTCAGCGTTGAGAGCACGGATGGCCAGTTCTGGAATCCCCCAGCCGGCGAATGCTCCGTAATAGGCGGACCTCGCCGCACGCAGTCGCTCACGTATCTGGACCGCCTGGGTGGCGTCAAGGTCCTCGGCGAGCTCGAGCGCCCAGCGGTCGAATCTCGGAGTGACGTGTGCCCAGAAAGTGATTCCGGCAAGGATATAGAATATGCCGGCTCTCCCCATGCGCCAGACCTGCATTTCGGTCTCGCTTGAGAGCTCAAGCTGGGTTCGTACGACCATGGCTGCACTGGCAAAGTCACAAGCCCACATCCGCAACAGAGGCGGGTTGTCGAGCTCGCTGAAGCTCGCCAGCGCACCAAGGAACCGGAAGATACTCATCGGCTCGAGCCAGCTGTGCTCGAGTATGGCGGACCGCGGTAATGCGTATCGGCGTAGGTTTCCGCCTTCCTTGATCATTTGGAGGCGCGCTTCGTCGACCAGAACCGGATTCAAGAGCGTGGCACCCTCCTGGCCGATTTGCTTTTCAAGCGCGAATCGCGTGCCGTTAACTGGATTCCGAATACTCAGGTATGGGGCCCAGGCCTCGTTCAGCGCAGTCAGCAGGAGCTTGGACTGAGTCCGCTGATACACGCTGGGACGTCCGGATTGGCGAAATCTGGTGTTGAGAATGTCCAGCGCCACAAGGTGCCGGAGCTCGGGCGTTCCCATCTCAGACAAGTCGAGCAGCCTGCTGGAGTCATGCGCGACGCGGTCCGCAGCGCGCACGTGGCCAGGTCTCGGGACTGCAGCTCCGGTCCACCAAGTCAGCCAGGTGCTGACATTGTCGATAGGGCACTTCTCGGACTGGACTACCTTGTACGCCTGGGGTCGGACAGGGTCGTGACGGGCCCCTAGCAGGACAGACTTAATTGAGTTGCACCAAGCGCGCATTCGCACGCGCCAGGTTGCGTATTCCCACAGCCGGTAGGTCGGGCGGTTCTTCGGCCCGCGTTGGGTAGGGTGCTTTTCTGCGCGCGCTCGAGCGGCTGGGCGTGATCCCTTGGGCTTCTTCTCTATCCGCTCAAGCACATTCGGTCGCATATAGGAAGTCGCATTACTGGCGTGTTCTTCCTGAATTCGCACCTTAAGCCTAGCGCGGCAGGCTTTGAGGTCCTAGTCCCATATCAGAGATCCGGTCATGAGGCCGCTATACACGATTCAGGAGCTTGCCCACGCGCTGCGTCTCCAACCCGGAACTGTCCGCAACAAGCTCTCACGGGGAGAGGACATGCCCCGGAGCGTCCTCGTTGGACGCCGGCGGCTGTTTCCAGAGGACGCCGTGGAGGCCTGGCTGCAAGCTCAGGAAGCTCGTCAGACCCTCCCCTCTAGCGAGGCGCAAGCCACGGCCGACACTCCTAAGGCGGTTGGAAGACCACGTCGCCACTCGAATGCTTCGGCGCCCAACCTTGGATCGCGACGTCGAAAGCCTCGGAACTCAAAGCGCCGCAACCATTCACCCGCGCAGATCGCGCTCTTTGGGAGGGAGTAGGGGTGAGGAAGGCAGGATTGGCAGCTGGGCGCTGCCTTTAAAAGATCTCACGCATGCCTGAGTTCGCCCTCATCGCCTGTCGCGTGACGTCGGAGACGAAAGCCCGCGTCCGACGACTCGCTGAACGCGACGGGATCACGGAATCGACTCTGCTTCGGCAGCTGCTCGATGTCGTGCTCCGGACCGCGGGGCTTGATGACCCACCCACAATGGCGGTGCCCGACAAGGTGAACCGCGACGCGCGCCTGAACGTGCGCCTCGAGCCGGAAGACTGGCGGCTGCTCAGGGAGCGTGCGAAGGCCCGGGGGATGGCCTCGGCGACCTACCTCTCCTATCTCGCCCGGTGCCATCTACGTGGCGCTGCGCCGCTCCCAAAGGCGGAATACACGCTTCTCAAGCAGTCCGTGGAGCAGCTCGCTGCCCTCGGGCGGAATCTCAATCAGATCGCGCGCGCGATGAACCAGAGTGACCGGACAGCTGGCCCCGGGCGCGCGGAGGTCGCCGCGATGCTGAAGGTGTCGGAGTCTCTGAGGGATCATTTCAAGGGGCTGCTGGACGCTAACGACCGATCCTGGAGGACGGGCCATGACACGACGACTCGTTGACACTGGGCCCCCGGGTTGGCTCGACATTGGAAGCTACGGGCGCTATGGACCGGGCCGGCGCGACCGGCTGTCGAGCGCGCAAGTGGCGTTCATCGCCCGCACCGTCCGCCGGGCCCCGGAGGTCATGATCAAGATGCTGAATCAAGGCGGACGGGGCTTAGGTTCCGTGGCCCGACACCTGAAGTACCTGGACCGGGACGGGGAGCTTCCGATCGAGACCGATGACGGCGACCCCCTCAAGGGTAAAGGCGTTTCCAAGGCGCTCCTCGATGACTGGGACCTGGAACTGGATGCCAAGCGGCCGCCGACGGCGGACCACAAGCCCCGGCAGATGGGCAAGCAGCCGAAGCTGGTGCACAAGATGATCTTCTCGATGCCCGCCGGGACACCGCCGAATAAGGTCCTGGCGGCCGTCAAGGACTTCGCTCGGGAGGAGTTCGGGGCGAAGCATCGCTACGCCATGGTGCTTCACACGGATGAGCCTCACCCCCACGTGCACATGGTCGTCAGGGCAATGGGATACGACGGGACCCGGTTGAACATCCGAAGGGCGACTCTGCGCGAATGGCGACGCCAGTTTGCCCGGCACCTACGGGAGCACGGCGTCGCGGCGAATGCGACCGAGCGGGCGGTGCGAGGCGTAACCAAGCCTCAGAAGCAGGACGGGATCTACCGTGCACAGCGCCGCCGGGATTCTACGCATTGGAGACAGCGGACTGCCGCGGTGGCGCGCGAAATGACGCCCGACGGGGAGATAAAGCCTGAGCCTGGGAAGGCGGAGTTACTTGAGACCCGGTACCGCATCGTAAGCGGCTGGAACGCGATCGCAGATGATCTGGCTCGACAGGGTCAGGCTGACCTTGCCCAAGAGGTCCGGCGGTTTGTCACGCAATTGCCACCGGTCCGAACCGAGCGGGAATGGATTCGTGATCGGATACTTAAGCAGACGAGGGGAGGCGAGCGCGCGCAATTCGTCGATCGATGGAAGAACGACGCACTGGCTTCCTGGCAGGTCTTCCGTGCGCAGCAACAAGCATCGGAGCACGCGAGGCTGCGTGAGCTGGAACATGCGCGGCAACAAGGTCTCGAGCGGACAGGAAAACGCTCATGTACCCATCGCGATGACCGGACGCGATAGCTCCGCGCTTTCAAACGAGTTGGATGTATCCATGGACCAAGACAGCGTGAAACTCGGGCTCCTGATGGAGACTGCCCAGACGCATCAGAAGCTTGCTGAGACGGCTATCGAGAAGCTGGGTCAGCACACCCAGTCGTTGGAGGCTGCGGTCCGAGATCAAATCCAGAGCGCGCTCGTCGACGCGCTGAGAACTGTGCACGCGGAGGCTCAACGCGCGGTCGAGGCCCTCCAGAAGATGAAACGAGCAGCCAATGTGCGCGCTGCGCTGTGGACGCTTGGCCTTACAGCGACATCAGCCGCCATCGCTCTCTTCGTCGCCTGGTGGGTGCTGCCGAGTCCGGCTGAAATCTCGCGGCTACGCACCGAACGGGATGAGCTCGCGAGCAACATTGCGGTTCTTAATCAACGCGGCGCACGCGCGGACTTGCGTCGCTGCGGGACGGGGCACCTATGCGTGCGGGTAGACCTCGGCGCGCCGCGATACGGCGATAGTTCCGACTACCTGGTCATCAAGGGCTATTAGGCGAGAAAGCGCAGAAGTTTGCGATAGACGATCACCGCAAGCTCAAACCCAAGAGAAATGCCGAGCATCAAGAAGAAGGGGAAATTCGGCGGCCCAAAAAACTTCCAGAACAGCGCCGTCAAAACGCCAAGGAGGGCGAGCGCACCCAGCACGAAGGTGACGACTGGCTCGAGAACGAGAAGGAAGAGGAACAATGGCAACCGGATGGACTGCCAGACAACCCATAGGGCGCATCTGCCAAGATCGCCTGCGATGGTTGGTCTGGTGTCCGTAACAGGAATCGAGCCGGGAATGCTCATGGTCGGACCCTTCGTGACTGATAGAAGAGGAACAGAGATCCCGCACCTACGCACTCGTGCGGGCCGTCGCCCGACCGCGCGGTCGACCGCCTTTTCGTCCATTCCTCCGGGCTGCAGCCACCTTGGCCGCCGATGATCGCCGGCCGCCAACGCGCCCCAATTCGGCCATCCATTCCGGTCCCGCGAACACTGACGACACCAGTCCAGGGACGCTGAGGTCGACGTCCAACGCTTCCCAGTGCAGACCGCCGCCCCGGCCCAGGACTTCAACCGCCCGTACTTCGCTCTGCGACGCTCCCTTGAGGGCCGGAATCAGCTTCACGGGGATAGTGATCTCGGCTCCATTGGTGAGCTCGATGCGCAGTGTGTTGTCCCTGGCCTGATAGGTGGCACTAGCGGCACGCGGTTCCGTCTTTGCAGCTTGCCGCCCCGCGCGGGAGGCCCGCGCAAAGTTCGTGCGCAACTCCTTCTTTATCCACTCAGGCATCGCCATGAATCTCTCTCCATCGCTGTATCAGAAGATCGCGATTCCGCTCGATCTCCGCAAGAGCTCTGACCACATCCCGGCGGGACAGCCCGTCGTTCGTCATCACCCAGGGACGCTCACCCCCATCACCCAGCGCGATCCTCGCCTCGGCGCCAGGACCAATGACGTGCACATGCGGCGGGCGATGATCGTACGAGTAGATCATCACCCGCAGCCCCCGAAACCGAAGAATGGTCGGCATAGATT
>Ga0137364_10001106_pt1 | contig 12270 bp, 11 predicted proteins | sample SagtaG_10_FD_104798 | JGI IMG/M metagenome (GOLD analysis project Ga0137364, IMG submission 104798) | Vadose zone soil microbial communities from Sagehorn Ranch, Mendocino, California, USA - Sage1_L_20_16 metaG | ecosystem: Environmental > Terrestrial > Soil > Vadose zone | place: USA... | reverse complement strand
GACGTCAAGAAGTACTACAATACGGAGCGTCTGCGGCCGATCTACGAATTGTTCGATGGCGCGCCGCTGTTCATCATGACCAGCGATTGATCGTCGCCGTTGGCGCGGCAGCTCCCATCGCCAAACCTGCCCGTCATCCGGATCGACAACCTCACCGGTAAACTCGAAGCCGCATTTCGTCAGCACTTTGGTGGAAGCATTGGCGGTTGGCGCCGTATGGGCGCGGACGAGTCTGACTAAGTCGTCTTCAAATGCGTACGCCACCTGCGCTTTAACGATTCGGGTAGAGTGCGCAGGCTGTCGAGAAACCATTGCGACACATCGTCCGAGATGAAGAACTCGTGCAGCCCGGCCGCGGCCGGAAAACCCGCCAGCTTCGCGTACTCGTCCGGGTTCTCGATCAGTGCGAGCAGCTGGGCACCGGTATTCTCCACCAGTCGGAGATGACCGGTCTCAATCAACGAAAGCTCCGGCCTATCGGATCGGAATCGGTGCGCTCAGCGCGGATACGCCGTTCTCGTCGAAGCTCTCGATCGCTACCCAATAGGATTGGCCGACGGTCAGCGCTCGCAACTCGAGCGTCGTTCCCTGATCGCCGAAACGCTGGTAGGTCTCGTGCAACTTCGTGGGCGCTATTCCCCAGCGCACATTGTAGCCGACGACTCCCGGTACTGCCTGCCAGGTGATTGTGGCGTCTCGCTCGTCACGATCTCGACGCGCTGTTAGTCCGGCGGGCGTCGCGGGCCGAGGGCCGGCGCCGTTGCCGAAGACGCGAATGTCACTGATTGCCAGATTTGGCGCGGCGACGTGAATGTGCTCGTAACGAATGAAGCGCGCACGCACTGGAGTCGAGAGCTCGATGTACGCGTTCGGTCGATCGCGCCGCTCGCGCGAGAGATCGGCAACCCTTCTCCATTGTTTGCCGTCAGCGGACGTGCTCAATCGGAACTGCGTATAGACCGTGGAATCAGTACCGTACAGGCCCGATTTGTAATCAGCGTAGTTCACCTGGATGGCTTTCACGTCGTAGGCACGACCCAAATCAAGCGTGACCCACGCACCCGAAGGATTCTGCGCCGCTACCCAGAACGTGCGCGGATTTTCGTCGGTGACGTTGCGCGCCGGGAAGCTGTCGAGCGCCGAAGAAGCGGTGGCTGTCTTCCGATACGACAGAAGCATCCAGCCAGTGAAAAGATCGTCACTCCCTCGCCGCGCCTTCGTCGGCAGCCAGTGCGGGAAATCGCCAAAGCGCGTGTCGACGTACATCTGGCCGTCGCTATCGAATCCCGCCGGATGAAGACCGATCCGACGCTCAAAATGCCAGTTGACCGCGATCCACGGCGTGCCGGTGTTCCACCAATTTCCGTAGACATCCTGGAAGGTGTTGCCGTGTCCCGCCCCCTGGACGAATCCGCCAGGCTTGTACGCCACTGGATTGTACGGAGCGTAGGTGAACGGACCCATCGGATCGTCGCCGACATATACGCCAGTTGAATAAACGTTGTACTCCGTGCCGGGTGCGCCGTATTGCAGGTAATAACGTGCCTTGTACTTCGTCATCCACGCGCCTTCGATGAACGGCTTCACCGTCGTATCCCGATGGTCCTGACCGAATCGCTCCCAGCCGTGCTTCTCGGGCTCGAGGCCGAACAGCCAGTGTGGATGTCCCTTATAAGCGAGCTGCTTGCTCTTATCGAGCTCGATCACATTCAGTGGATAGACATTCGACGAGTTCCAGTAGAGGAACCAGCGATCCGTCGCCGAGTCGTAGAAGAACGCGGGGTCCCACGGACCAGGCTGCACCGAGTCCGGTTTTGCAAACTTGCCGACACCGGGCTCGTACTGACGCGCCATCGGCAGCCACGCCAGCAGAGGATTGTAAAACTCGACGCGACCCGTTGCCGGCTGTGTCAGCATCAGAATCGGCAATGGACTGGTCGTACTCGGCAACAGATAAATCGTATCGCGCACCGAGAGCGCTGCCGGCGCCACGATGTCGGTCAACGGCCAGCGTGATGGCGCGATGTGCTCCCATGTGCCGAGGTCGCGCGAATGCCAGTATCCGTCACCGATGGTCTCGAACAGATAATACTCGCCGTGTTGCACGACGATGACGGGATCGGCGCCAGAGCGATACGAGATGCGCTCGTTGTGTTGCTCGAAGTTGTACTTGTAGTCGATGTCGATCGGGTTGGCGTAGGTGCGCTGCGGCGTCGCCTGCGCCGCGAGACTGGCGGCGACGACTGTGAATAGCGCCCCCGCAAAGGATCGCGTCATGCTTCAACCATCAAGCCTCAACCGCTGTACGAGCGCCACATACCGCGGATCATTCCTGATCGGGTCGAGCCGCGGATGGGCGCGCAGCAGGATCAAACCCGACGCCCGTTCTTCGACAGCTATGTCGAGCCATCGGAACGCCTCGTCAACGTCGCCAAGACTCGCGTGCAGTACAGCGATCCCCCACGCCGAGACGACGCGGTTGGAGCGGGCGGCCGTCAGCTCGGCAAGGATCCGACGCGCTTCCTGTTCGTTCCCGGCGGCCGCCTCGAGATGGGCCAAGCCGAACGATGGACCCGCGATGCCGCCGGAGAGGCGACGGCCCTCCTCGTACTCCTTACGCGCTTCGTCGAAGCGGCCAAGTGCCTCGAGCGAACGTGCGAGGCCAGTGTGCGCACCGTCAAATCGCGAGTCGAGCTCGATCGACATCCGGTAGTGGAACACGGACTTCTCGTACTCGCGGGCGAAGTAATAAGCGTCGCCCACACCCGTGTAGATCATCATCGAGAGAGGATCCAGACTCAACGACTTGTTCATCGCCGCTAGCGCCTCCCCGTGACGCTCATACGAATAGAGAGCGCGTCCGAGCAGGTTCTGCGCGTGCGCGAGACCTGGGTTGAGGTCGACGGCTTTCTGCAAAGCCCGCAATCCGCCCGCGACATCGCCAGTATGCGACAGGATAGTGCCGATCGAGACCTGCGCGTCGGCGAGCAAGGGATCGAGCTGCAGCGCGGTGTTCGCGGCGCTCATTGCTGCCTTAGCCGCTTCCGCGGGCGGTGCCATCCCGCGGATCGCACGGAAAATGTGACAGTCGGCGAGCGCGGTCCACGCCAGTGCAGACGTGGGGTCGAGCTCCAGCGAGCGCCGCGCGTGGCGCAATGCAACGTCCAACGCCTCCGGCGACGCAGCGAAGAACGAGTGGCGGCTCTTCAGAAATTCGAGATGTGCCTCCGGATTCACTTCCGCGCGGCTCGCAAGTTTTCTCGCCTCCGTCGGAGTGAGCTGGATCGCGATCTCCCGCGCAACGGTCTCCGCGAGCTCGCTCTGCATTGCCAGCACATCTTCGAGGTGGCGATCGTAACGCTCGGTCCAGACCGTCTCGTCGGTCCGTGCGGAGACGAGCTGGACGCTCAGGCGCACGCGGTTGCCAATGAGCAGCACCGACCCTTCGAGGACCGCGTCCACGTTGAGTTCGCGCGCGATCTCGGGTAGCGATTTCTCGACGCCTTTGTACCGCATGATGGACGTGCGCGAGATCACGCGCAGCGCCTTGACGCGCGCGAGGTCAGAGATGAGGGATTCCGTCATCCCGTCGGCAAAGTATTCCTGCGCTGGATCCTTGGAGACGTTACGGAGTGGAAGCACTGCGATCGCGCGGATCACTCCTCGTGGAGGCAGAGGAAGCGCGGCGGTCGGTACGCCATCGCGGATCCCCCGCAGTGCCTCGCTCACCAGCGCCGCCGAAGCCGGTCGCTGTTCCGGCTCCTTGCGCAGGCATTCCGCGATCAGCCGATCGAGTGCGTCTGGCGCATCGGGTCTAAGCGACCGTACGGAAGGTGCGGCGCTGCTGATGATGGCGAACATCAGCGCTTCGGTACGATCCTTTACGAAGGGTCGTCGTCCGGTGCTCATCTCGAAGAGCATCGCGCCGAGTGCGTAGACGTCGGCGCGCGCATCACCAGGTTCGCCGAGCAGCTGCTCGGGCGCCATGTATGGGAGCGAGCCGACAATTGTGCCGGCCTCCGTCATCCTTCCGGCGGCCCGGTCGGCGGAAAGAAGCAGCGCGATTCCAAAATCCAGGATTTTCGGATTACCGTCGGCGGTAAGCGCAACGTTTCCTGGCTTGAGGTCACGGTGAAGGAATCCGTGCCGGTGCGCATTGTCGAGCGCCTCCGCGATCGCAACGCCGAGCGTGAGCACATCGCGTACTGGCAGCGGACCAGTCGCAAGGCGCGACTCGAGGGTACCGCCGGCAACGTACTCCATGACCAGGAACTCGTAGCCATCGCGAGTATCGAAGTCGAAAATTGTCGCCACGCCCGGATGCGAGAGGCGCGAGAGCACGAGTGCCTCCCGTCGAAACCGCTCGCGACTCGTCGTGTTACCGAGAGTTCCGTGCAGAAGCATCTTGATGGCGACATCCCGGTCGAGGTTGTCGTCGTGTGCCTTCCACACTTCGCCCATCCCGCCCTCGCCAATACGCTCGAGCAGGCGATACCGGCCAAGGACGGTACCGACCCCAATGGACAAGCTGTCGGTCGAGAGCTGCGAGCGATTACTCCAAGACAATGTATTCTCTCAATCTGACAGAAATTATCGCAGCAGTAACGCGGGCCGCAACAAACTCGGCGATGCTCTTCCCGTGAGATGCAACGCGATCATTCCGGCGTTATTTTCGTCGCATCGGGATTGGCGGAGGGCGAACGGGATGCACAGATCCTTGTCGAATGCGCGCGCGCGACAGCAACTGCTCGACAGACTCGAGCGCCTGGTGCCCGAAGCGGCTCCCCGTTGGGGAAGGATGACCGCGCCGCAAATGCTCGCTCATTTGACGGACTGGATGCTGATGGCGAAGGGAGAGCTCAAGACCGCCACGAAAAAACGCGTCCTGCGCTACGCTCCGCTCAAACAGCTCGTCATCTACTGGCTTCCGTTTCCGAAGGGAGTACCGACTGCGCCGGAGCTCGTTAGCAGGATGCCCTCGGAATGGGCGATCGAGCGGGCGTCGGTGCGCTATCACGTCGAATCTTTCGAGAACCTGGATCCGAAGTCGCAGTGGCCCGAGCATCCGGTGTTCGGCAAGCTGAGTGCGGAGGCGTGGGGCGTGCTTGGCTACCGACACATGGATCACCATTTGAGGCAGTTCGGAATCTGATCGCGGCCGTTAGTGCGGGGGCCAACTCCACTACGGGAGCGCGAACGCGACATATGCGTCGCCCGATTTGGTGCCGAGCTTGCCGCCGCCGGCCGCAATAACGACGTACTGCTTGCCGCGCACGGCGTAGGTGCTGGGTGTGGCGTAGCCTGCGGCCGGCAGCGCCGTCTGCCAGAGCAGTTTACCCGTCGCCTTGTCGAATGCGCGAAACTTTTCATCCTGCGTGGCCGCGATGAATACCAGGCCACCGGCGGTAACGATTGGCCCACCGTACTGCTCGGCGCCGGTTATGGGAATCCCTTTCGCCTTCAGCTCATCGTGCTCGCCAAGCGGAATTCGCCAGCGGTAATCACCGGTGTTGAGATCGATCGCGCTGAGGGTGCCCCAGGGAGGTTTGATTGCGGGATATCCCATCGAGTCCCTCCAGCGCTCGTATCCGATGAACTCATACGGCGAGCTGGTGCGATCCGAACGTGACGCGGTCGCCGCCGCGCGTGTGGCGTTGTCGCCTGATCGCGCGGCAGTCGGCGCCGGTCGGCCAAGCAAGTATGCGATGACTGCCTGCTTCTCGTCTTCGCGGAGGTTTCCGAATGACGGCATGAACCCGCGACCGCGGTCGATCACCTGGTGAAGCTGTTCCACCGAAAGCCGCTCGCCCACGCCGAGTAGCGATGGGGCTCGGTCATGGCCACGTCGATCCGCGCCGTGACAGCTGGCACACGCGGTAGCATATACCTCCGCGCCAGTGCCCGGGCGGCCAGTCGATGGAATTATGCTCGCCGTTTCGCGCATCGCCGCGATCCACGGGACGTCGCTTCCGTTCACGTAAATCACACCCGTCTCTCGATCGACGGCGGCACCGCCCCATTCACCACCGCCGTCAAAGCCGGGCAACACGATTGTTCCTTCGCGACTGGGTGGAGCGAACAGCGCGTCGTGGCGCAGAGTGCGAAAGCGAAGCAACGCAGCGTCGTGAGCACTTGGTGAGAGCTCGGCGAGATCCGCTTCGCTGATCGATTGCCGCGCGAACGGGGCCGGCGCGAGCGGAAATGGCTGCGTGGGCGACGTTTTCTCGCCGTTGAGATCCGATGCCGGTACGGAGCGCTCTTCGACGGGAAAGAGCGGACTTCCTGACACGCGATCGAACAGAAACACGAAGCCACTCTTTGTGATCTGAGCGAGGGCGTCGACGCCTCGGCCGCCGCGTGTCACTCTCACGAGATTGGGTGCTGCCGGCAGATCACGATCCCAGAGGTCGTGGTGGACCGTCTGGAAATGCCAGAGTCGCTTGCCGCTTTTCGCATCGAGAGCCAGCAGTGTGTTGGCGAAGAGGTTAGCACCAATTCGATTACCGCCGTAGAAATCCGGCGTCGCTGAGCCGGTCGGGATGTAGACGATGCCGCGCGCAACGTCGACGCTCATGCCGGCCCACGAGTTTGCGCCGCCGGCGGTCTTCCAAGCGTCCGCTGGCCAGGTGTCGTATCCGAGCTCGCCCGGCATCGGAATCGTGTGAAACGTCCATCTGATTTGTCCGGTATGCGCATCGTAGGCGCGGATGTCTCCCGGCGCCGATCCTTCGCCCTCCCCCACGCGTGTGCCCTGGATGAGAAGATCTTGATACACGACGCCGGGGCTCGTTGCGACGACCGATGCATCGCCAACGTCGCGACTCAAGCCGGCAGCGAGATCTAACGAGCCACCCTCGCCGAACGCGAGAGCGGGTCGACCCGTGCCCGCGTCGAGCGAATAAAGTCGGCGGCCGGCAGAAAAAAAGATTCGCCGCTCGCCGTTCCCCGACCAATACACAACTCCGCGGTTCACGTGCGAGTCGCGTTGCCGATTTGCGAACGGATCGAAGCGCCAGATCAGCGTGCCGCTGTCAGCGCGCAGAGCAACGACCGCGAGAGCCGGGGTGGTGGTGTAGAGCACGCCATCGACTATCACAGGCGTCGCCTGAATTTCCGATCGGGTGTTGGCTGCGACGTCGCCGGTATGGTAGATCCATGCGACGCGGAGCGAAGCCACGTTAGTCCGGTTGATCTGGTCGAGTGGCGAGTAGCGACTATTTCCAGGATCGCCACCGGTGGTGCGCCAATCGCTATTCCTAATCGGTGCCGGAGCGTTGCGCACGAGGCACGCGGCAGAGATTCCAGCGAGCGCTGCCCAACACAGTTGAAGACGTGACATTGAAGAAGTAATCTCCGCCAACCAAGACTTCGACGGAATGATAGTCCACCTGATCGACGGAACCTACGAGCTCTTTCGACACTTCTACGGCCAGCGCCGGTTCAACAAGGGTAATGACAAGCCCTTTGGCGCCGTCGCCGGTGTGTTGCACTCAGTGCTCGAGATGCTTGAAACGGGCGCGACGCACGTCGGCGTCGCTACCGATCACGTGATTGAGTCATTCCGCAACGAGCTCTGGCCGGACTACAAGACAGGCGAAGGAATCGAGCCAAACCTGTATGCGCAGTTTCTCCCACTCGAGGACGCGCTCGGCGCGATGGGCGTCGCGGTCTGGCCGATGATCGAGCTCGAAGCTGATGACGGGCTCGCCTCCGCCGCCCATCTCGCCGCCGAAGATACCCGCGTTGAGAAAGTCTGCATCTGGGCCAACGACAAGGATCTCGCGCAATGCGTTCGCGGCGATCGTGTCGTGCAGATCGTACGAAAGGGAATGCAAATCCGGAACGCCGAAAGCGTGCGCGCGAAATTCGGGGTCGTGCCGCAGCTCATTCCTGATTTCCTCGCTCTAGTCGGGGATGCACAAGACGGATATCCGGGCATTCGAGGGATTGGTTCGAGCACTGCGGCGGCTCTGTTGAATCGTCATGGTCCTATCGAGTCGTTTCCCGAGGGGGTCCTCGGCGCCGACCGGGAACGAGCCATTCTGTTCAAGACTCTGGCGACGCTCAGGACGGATGCGCCGCTCTTCGCGGATGTTAACGAGCTCGAGTGGACTGGGCCCACCGCGGCATTTCCGGAATGGGCGGAGCGGATCGCCGACGCGCGGCTACTCGCGCGCTGCACAAGCGCCTCTAACGGTCTTCATGCCAACTGAAACGTCGCCTGCGTTGGACTCCCGCGCGACCCACCGCGCTGACGTTATTTGCTCGACTTTGTCCCTTCGTCAGTCCCTTTGATGACGGGAGCTTTCGTTGCGCCAAGCCGCTCACGATCTGTTGACGCGGGGTCGAATCCATCGGGCCGGACATCCAGCAAAAGCGCGTAGGGACTCTCGGCCGAATACTCCTCGCGGATCGTGATCGGCTCACCAGGCTGCGCGGTTGTAAGGTTCTCTTCAATCGGCTCCGCTAGCAGAATGAGGTCCATTAGAGCCCCACGAATTGCGTTACCCCCGAGCCCCGTTTCTGGCCACGTCATTATTTGTAGAGATCCGTAAGGGCCATAACGCTTGTGCTCTCCGTCTACCGCGTTTTGCGGATCAGCGACATAACCAAGCAGGAGGTCAGGAAAGTAGAGCAGTCCGGCTCGAGAGCCCGTCAGCGTCCAGATCTTTTTCTGATCGTCCAGCTCGCAGAAGAAGCCCAGCTTGCGCCACTGTTGCTTGATCTGCTCTTCCGTCAGTTGGGGTCGCGGTTGGTCTTCCCCACGCAGTACCCTGCGCAGGTAGAGCCCGCCCGCGAGAAGAAGTGCAAAGACCGCTACTGTGAGCACGTTTTAATCTATCCACGACGTAATAGTTTCTATACGACGATCTCTTGGGGGGCGCAAAAAGCGACGATGCCGAAGAAAGAGGCGGTTGAAGTTCTCTCGATCGAGGGGCGCGACGTCCGCGTCAGCAATCCGGACAAACCGTATTTCTCGCGCGACGTCAAACTCTCGAAGCTCGACGTCGTCCAGTATTACCTGTCGGTCGCGAGCGGAGCCGTCGGCGGCATCCGCGATCGGCCGAGTATGCTCAAGCGTTTTGTGAACGGCGCGGAGCGCGAGCCGTTCTATCAGAAACGCGCGCCGGAAAATCGTCCTGACTGGCTGAGAACCGTTACACTCTCCTTTCCATCGGGGCGAACCGCCGAGGAAGTGGTGGTCGACGACGCGGCGGGCCTCGCGTGGATCGTGAACCTCGGCTGCATCGAGCTGCATCCACACGCCGTGCGCACGAACGATCTCGATCACCCCGACGAGCTGCGCATCGATCTGGATCCCATACCAGGCTTCGAATGGGACGATGTCCGTCGTGTAGCCATTGAAGTGAAGAGTCTGCTCGAGGAAGTGGGACTACGCGGCTGGCCGAAGACGAGCGGCTCGCGCGGCATGCACGTCAACGTCCGCATCCAACAGCGCTGGACGTTCACCGAAGTAAGGCGTGCCGCGCTGGCGTTGTCGCGCGAGATCGAGCGGCGCGCGCCGAAGATCGCGACGTCGAAGTGGTGGAAGGAGGAGCGCCACGGCGTTTTTCTCGATTACAACCAGAACGCAAAGGATCGCACGACCTGCTCGGCGTATTCGATACGTCCGCTGCCTGATGCACGCGTCTCGGCGCCGCTGCGCTGGGAGGAGGTTCCGGATAGTGAGCCTGAAGAGTTCACCGTGCTCACGATGCCGGCGCGGTTGAAAGCGCTAGGCGATCCGAATGCGGCGATGGATGAGACGGCCGGTTCGCTCGAGCAGCTCCTGGAGCTCGCTGACCGGGACGAAGCCGCCGGACTCGGTGACGCGCCGTGGCCGCCGCACTTTCGGAAGATGGAAGGCGAGCCGGCACGCGTCGCTCCGTCACGCGCGAAGGGAACGAAAGCCGCGAAGCAGGCGAGCAAGAAGACGACGGGAAATAAAACGGCCGCGAAATCGAGAGTGAAGATGCCGCTGATCGTCGTTGCCAACTCAACTCAGAAGGAGGAAGCCCTGGCAGGTCTCGACCGATGGAAGAAAAGGCATCCCAACGCCGCGAAGCAGTTGGCGATCGACGACGTCCTTGTCGATTCGATGCGCGGCAGGTCGTCCACATGGACGCGCATCCGCGTCAACTTGCGCAACGTTCCGGAGAACATCAGACCGCCGCAGGAGACGCCCGATCCCGACGATGATCCGACGCGCGCGTGGCGTGAAGCACGCCGGAAACGCTCTTGATCGCTTGTTAGCTTCCAATCAATGAAGGATCCGACAAACCGTGTCGATGGCGGCTGATCTGCACCTCACCGACCTCTTGGACGGCAAGGTCGGCGTCCACATGATCATCGCGAAGAGTTACCTAGGATGACGCCTGAACTTTGAAAGCCGGCGTCTGGAGCTCGGGCTCCGCGTCAACGGCTTCTTCGGGAACCGGCATCGGCATCGTGAGACGGTAGACCCCACCTGCGACGCCCTTCGGCAACCGGTATTGATGCACGACCGTTTGGCCGGGCTCGAGAAAGTCGAGCACGACCGGACAATCAGCAGAACGATCAACCGTCATCCACGAAGAGCCGGCCTTCCTTTGGAGCTCGGTTTTGCAGAAGCCGCCGGGATAGTACAACAGGACATCACTCAGGTTCGATATGGTGACGTTGACAGACTCGCCGGAGAGATAGGCGTCCTGCGCGAAGCCGGCCGCGACGCGGTTTCCTGGACCGGGATCATACGGTCGTACGGTGAGACATCCCGTCGCCATCAATGTGAATGCCGCGAAAAAGCCCAGGTTCGCCCGCCCCAACGTCCCGCGCATAACTCCCCCAAATCGGATTTGGGGATCAAGCTCAGCAATTCATTTGCCGCCGTCGGTTCCGATCCTGACGGGGTAGCGGGGTCGCGTTACGTGGGCCATTGACGCGTCAATGCCACAAACCGTGTCGTTTACGGCTCAGTGGCCGCCCTGATGCCACACCGAGTGGGTGCCGGTGAGCTCCTGTCGTTGATCTGATCCATCATTCATCTCAGTGGATAACCCGGTGCCACCGCTCGTGCGGCCAGATCAATCCGAGCGCGGCGCCGATGCCTCCGCCCCAGGCGGCACCGACTCCAGCTGCGCGCCAGTCGGTGCGATAGTGCGGGCCGCCCGAACGCCGTGGATCGTTGAGAAGGGCGAAAAAAATCGCGCTACTGATCGCGCCACCGACCGCGCGCTCGACCATGCTCTCTCCGCGCGACACTCCCCGGCTGACGTCGAGCCGGCTCACCGAAGCACGCGGAATCGCGAGCGAGCCAGCGGTCCCCGGGATTCTCAGATGAAGCGTCCCGTCGACGGATTCAACGGTGCCGCGCAAGAGTTGCCTGCGGTAGGGTGCCTCTACCTGGCGAGCCGTTTCGGGAATCCAGACCCGAACTCGCATCCCCGGCTGTACCTCGGCGGGGAACTGTGCCTCCGCGAGCCGGGCTGTCGCGAGGAGGAGACCGGTGACGATGAGGATGCGGATCACTGTTCCTTCTTGGGCGGAAGGGTGTCGACTTGCTCCCCGCGGAGTTTGTCGCTGAAGCGCTGTTTTTCGCCGATCCGCTCCACCTCGAGCGCGATGGCGTCCACCGACCGCTGGAGGTAATCGAGACGCTCATCGGCCAGCTTTGGCGTCACATCCTCGCGACGGGACGGTCGCGCGACGCGCCACGTCAGATACGCGCCGAGCCCGAGCGTGAGCAGCACTGCGTGCGTAAGCGCGTGCATCGGCTCACCCATCCCGATGGCGAAGGCCGCGCCCGCCACGTTGAAGAGGATGAAAAGCACGGCTGCTCCCCGCCACAGCCTGGAGCGTCGAGTCATGAGGGCTCCTTCTCGATAGGACACACTACGCGCTGGACGAGGGGGAAGTTACTCACCGGCTCGACGCAGATTTGAAGCCGAGCGCACCGTTCAGCCAACGCACCAGCGGCAGAAGCGCCTCGTACTCGCGCGCGAGGAAGGACGCCAACGACGGACTGGTTACCTGCGCATCGGTCAGCGTGCGGCCGCTCGTGAACGACTGAAATCGCAACCACTTCGCGGCGGGATGGTCCTCGGCGTAGCCACGCGGCATGCGTTTTAGCATCGCCTCGTCATCGAGCCCACCGAACTTGCGCGGAATCGAGCGTGCCATCCGGTCGAACCCTTTCGCATCGCGGCTGATCGCGTCGCGCAGCTTGTTCAACTGCGGACGCGGCGGCATCCAGATGCCGGCCCCGATCATCGATCTTCCGCCCGGCTCGAG
>Ga0137364_10001104_pt1 | contig 12280 bp, 9 predicted proteins | sample SagtaG_10_FD_104798 | JGI IMG/M metagenome (GOLD analysis project Ga0137364, IMG submission 104798) | Vadose zone soil microbial communities from Sagehorn Ranch, Mendocino, California, USA - Sage1_L_20_16 metaG | ecosystem: Environmental > Terrestrial > Soil > Vadose zone | place: USA... | reverse complement strand
TAATTTCCGGGCCTTACGCTCATTCTTTTGCAACCGTGGGTAGATCGAACTTGAAGAGTCCGACGGTCGCAGACCGTCGCTACAATTGCTGGCTTAACCGCTTCGCGTGGCTCACATGCATCGCGACACTCTTGCTCATTTGCAGCGGTGGAATGGTAACGAGCAAGGGCGTCGGCCTCGCGGTGCCAGATTGGCCGACTACGTTTGGCTACAACATGTTTTTGTTTCCCGTTTCAAAATGGGTCGGCGGAATTCTCTTCGAACACACACATCGCCTGATTGCGTCCGCAGTTGGATTCCTGACCATCATCCTGACGATCTGGATTTGGCGCGGCGAAAGCCGGCACTGGGTGCGCAACTTGGGCGTGATCGCGCTCGCGGGCGTGATTTTCCAGGGAATCCTGGGTGGCCTTCGCGTGACCATGCTGAAAGATGAGATCGGAATCTTTCACGCATGTATCGCGCAAGCGTTTCTCGCCCTGCTCGTCGTGATCGCGCTTGTGACCTCAAAATTTTGGCGAAGACTCTCTAACGCCGTGGTCGATACGAAGAATATTGGGTCGATCACAACACTGGCCATTGCAATAACGCTTGCGATTTATATACAACTTGCGCTCGGCTCGACGATGCGCCACGAGCATCGCGACTTGGCGATTCTCGATTTTCCCACCGCAAATGGTGCGTGGATTCCCGACACCAGCGCGACTACGCTGGCAAACATCAATGCCTGGCGCGATGGGCAGGGGTTTTCCGACGTGACTGCGTTCCAAATCTGGCTGCAAATGACACACCGGTTTCTCGCGCTGCTGATTGCAGCCGCAGTCATTGCGTTTGCGCCTCGCCTTTGGAGAGGTGCGCGTCAGGTTCCCGCGCTCAAGCGATTGTGGATGTTGTGGATCGCATTTCTTTTCGTTCAATTGACGCTCGGAGCGTGGACAATCTGGAGCAACAAAGCCGCCGATATCGCGACCGCGCATGTCGCACTGGGCGCGATCATGCTATCTTTTGGCGTGAGTATCTCGGCTATTTGCTGGCGAATTTCGCAAGTTGGGACTGGTAGGGCGCGGCAGCCGGTCGCGCCGGAGATTGTCAGTGGTAGGGCACGACCGCCGGTCGCGCCGCTGCTCCCATGAAAACCGCCGCAGCCGAGAATACGATGGAAAGCACGCTTCCTGCTGGATTGCGAGCGCGGTTCATGTCCGATTTCGCGGAGCTGGTGAAAGCGCGGCTGACATTGCTCGTAGTGCTCACCACTGCAGTTGGCTTTTATCTCGGGGCGGACACGCCGGTCGATTACGTCGCGTTATTTCACGTCGTGTTTGGAAGTGCGGCCGCCGCAGCGGGCGCAGCAGCGTTGAACCAATGGTGGGAATGGAAAGTGGACGCGTTGATGCAACGCACCAAAGCGCGGCCGGTGCCCGCGGGCCGCATGCCGCCGATAGAAGCATTGGTCATCGGCTCCGCATTATCCATGTTTGGTGTGATTTATCTCGCCATCGCCTGCAATCCATTGAGCGCGGTCCTCACTTCGATAACGATCGCGATTTACATCTTCGCCTACACGCCGCTTAAGCGCGCCAGCACTGCGAACACTATCGTCGGCGCCATCCCGGGCGCGATCCCGCCGATGATTGGCTGGGCGGCTGCTCGCGGAACAATCGAGGCTGGCGCATGGAGCCTGTTCGCAATTCTTTTGCTATGGCAACTGCCACATTTCTTCGCGATCGCCTGGATGTACCGCGAAGATTATTCGCGGGCGGGTTTCCGCATGATTTCAAGCGATGACCGCAGCGGCGAACGCAGCGCCAGCCAAAGTGTGTTTTTCTGCATTTTGCTTCTGGTGTTGGCGGGTCTTCCCGCATTTGTCGGGATCGTCAGCTTCGCTTATCTCGCAGTCGAGCTTGTGCTTGGCGGTCTGTTTGTTGCCGTCGCGATGCATTTTTTGAAAACGCGCACGGCAGCAGCAGCGCGTTTACTGTTTATCACGTCGATTGTTTACCTTCCGCTGTTGCTGGCGGCTTTGGTCGCGACAAAATCATGAACGCGGCTTCTGTAGCGATGCATCGCGCATCGGCGAGAAGATCGACGTGGTGGAAGGTCATAGTCATCCTCATTCCGGTAATCACGCTTGGGCTTCTGCTGTGGTTGCGTCACATCGAAGTGGCCGCGCTCCAGCAACGGACCGTTTCGTCGTACGGCACGGTCCCGTCTTTTCAGTTCGTCAATCAGAATGGGCAATCGTTTGGCTCCGCGCAATTGGCCGGGAGAATTTGGATCGCCGATTTCATCTACACGACGTGCCCGGGGCCTTGTCCGATGATTAGCACCCGGATGAGTGAGCTCCAGAAGCCATTGGAAAAAACTGATGTGCATCTCGTCTCGTTTAGTGTCGATCCGGAGAAAGACACGCCGCAGGTTCTGCGTGGTTACGCGGATAAGTTGCAAGCCGAGCCGAATCGCTGGGACTTTCTCACAGGACCGAAATCTGCAATTTACAAACTTTCGCACGATGGTTTCAAACTTGCCGTTTCAGATGGCAGCGATGCACAGGGAATTCCCGTGCACAGCACGCGGATGGTTCTGGTAGATCGACATGGCGAGATTCGCGGTTTTTACGAAGCAACAGCAGCGGACGCAGTGACGAAATTACTCGCCGATACGAACCATCTGTTGCGCGATCAACCAAAATAAGGCTGGCGGCGCTTTATCAGCGTCCACGCAGATAATACGGCGGTCATGGACCGGGGCGCCGCGAGATGAATCAGCCCACGGGTTCCGGGCCGGAGCTCGGCCCTTCGTCGCAGACCATTTGCAGATAACCTCGATATTCGCCCTTCGGCAACTTGTCGATGATCGCCGACAGTTGTGCCTGGTTAATAAAGCCCATGCGAAGAGCCACTTCCTCGAGACACGCGATTTTCAGTCCCTGGCGATGTTCGATTGTCGCAATGTAGTTGCCTGCTTCGAGCAAGCTGGTTTGGGTACCCGTGTCGAGCCAGGCCATGCCGCGGCTAAGCAATTTTACGTGTAGCTGTTTCTCCTTGAGATAGAGCAAATTCAGGTCGGTAATCTCTAGCTCGCCGCGCCCCGATGGACGCAGTGTTCGGCAAAAGTCGAGAACGCGCCCGTCGTAAACATAAAGTCCCGGTACCGCAAAATGACTTTTCGGTTGGTTTGGTTTTTCCTCGAGACTGATCGCCTTGCCTTCGGCGTCGAATTCCACGACCCCGTAGCGTTGCGGGTCGCGCACTTGATATCCAAAAATACAGGCGCCGCGCTCGATGGCCAGAGCGTCCCGGTAGAAGTCGAGTTTACCGTAAAAAATGTTATCGCCAAGAATGAGCGATGCGCCGGAGTCACGGATAAATTTTGCGCCGATCAGGAAAGCTTGAGCGATTCCTTCCGGCTTCGGTTGCTCGGCGTAGTCGATGCGAATGCCAAGCTGAGCGCCGTCATTTAGATAATTGCGAAGCATTGGCAAATCCTTTGGCGTGGTAATGATCAACACCTCCCGCAGACCGCCCAGCATGAGCGTGGCCAGTGGGTAACAAATCATTGGCTTGTCGTAGATCGGGAGCAGTTGCTTGCAGACGATCTTGGTGAGCGGGAAAAGACGCGTCCCGGCGCCACCGGCGAGAAGAATGGCCTTTTTGTTCATTTGTTTATTTTTTGGTTTGCGGTCGCTTCTTTGCGGCTCCAGCGGACCAGCATTTCGGCCCATTCCTGCCAAAAACTTGCGCCTATGGTCAAATCGATCCCAAGCTCCTTACCAACCAATCCGACCGCTTTTCGCGGAATAGAGCGGGATGCCGCTTTATCGAAGAGAAATGAACTGTTGAGATGCCGAAGCAATTTGCGGTCGCTCAGACGCCCGCCCTCACACCGGCGTAGTGCGTTCTCGATCCAGTGTTGCGATAATTCCGGCCGCGGCTCAATCGTAGCGCTCACTGTAACATCCGCGAATTCCTGCAAGATCAGCGCACAGACGAGTGCCCGCGAGCTTGTGGCGTGGATGTGGGAAACGTTTCTATCCAGCAGCAGCCTGCGCAGGACAAGAGCGAAACGCGCCTGGCGCAAGAAGACCGCGCCCGACACGCGAACATCTTCTTGTGCTCGTTGTTCTTCCAATTTTTGTGCGAGAGCGCGATTGGCTCGCCACTCTGCTTCCATGACCATGGCGTCAGGCAAAAATTCCAGCCGATCGGCCAAGCGTTTCATGGAACGCGTAAAACGCGTGGTTGAATTGAACTCGCAGACGAACGGCACGATCGGAATGTTGCGCGTCGTCATCTTGTGAAGCTCTCGCTCTAGGAACGGCACATCTTCGTCGGGCCAGCGATCGATCAGATAGGCGATCTGCCGAATGTGAGGAACGGTGGGCGGTTTCGGCGGCGTGAGTCGTGACCTCTGCAGCAGTTGTAGCAGCGGGGCGACGGTTTGCTCGATTTGGAAATGCTGCTCGATCCGTGCGCGCCCGGCGCTGCCGTAACCCGATCGCAATTCGGGGTCACGTATCAGTTTCTCGAGCGCATCGGCCAGCGCAGCCGTATCGCCCGGCGGCACCAACAATCCTGTTTGTTCGTGCACGACCAATTCGGGGATGCCGGCGAGCCGAGTCGAAACCACAGGGCGGGCTGCGGCCATCGCTTCCAAAATCACAGTGGGAAAAATATCGCTTCCACCTCGATCATCGACGACCGAGGCGAGCGCGAAGATGTCGGCCGCGCGCAATTTTTCCAAAACCGCCTTTTGCGATAGTGAGCCGATCAAGGCGACACGAGAGGAGAGGTTCAACTTGTCGATCTTAGCCCGAAGATTTTCGTGCAGTTGACCATCGCCGACAATCTCGCAGACAAAATTTTCGCCGCGACGCGCTAACTCGGCGCAGGCCTCTATCAAGTAATCAAATCCCTTGAAGGCTACCAGGCGGCCGACGCTTAAGATGCATGTAACCGGATTTTGTTGCGAAGGAAGCGGACGCGGGAATTTTTCTAAATCGAGCCCGTTGTAGACACGATGGATTTTTCCAGCCGACTCGGGGCAAAGCTGGCGAAGTAAGTCGCGGCTGTATCCAGTTACGGCCGCGACAAATTCGGCAGCCGCGCAGATTTCACGCAATAGCTCGTCATTGCCCAGATCGGTCATAAAATCCTGCCCGTGCGCCGTGACGCTGAAAGGGATGCCGGAAATTTCCTTTACGAAGAGGGCAGTATGTGCGGCCCGATTGGCAAAATGAACGCGGAAGTGAGTCACGCCGCTGCGGGTAAAAAGATCGGCGAAGTAAAGAGCGTTGCGCGCACGCTGCCCGGGCTTGAATGCCGGCCCATATTTCCGCTCGTTAAGATCGACAAGTCCGGCGGGCCATTGTCCGCTGGCCTTCGCTTTCTTTTCCCAGATATGCAAAATTTGCTGCGGGGGTGCGTAGCGAACAGGTGCGCGCAGTCGCGTGATGTGTTCGTGTCGCAAACTGGCGAGCGGAGAATAAACGGAGCCAATTTCGAGCGTCCATCCAAGCCGTTCCAGAGCCAGCATCTCCATGTCGCAAAAGGTGTGCGAGATAACCGGGTAACGTGAGTAGAGATAACCGAGTCGCATCGCCCACCATGATTAAGCGCGGTTTTTATTCATTGCGCTTTGTTTTCGTCTCTGCCCGCACGGCTCCACTGCAGCAGTAACTCCGACCATTCCTGCCAGAAATTTGCACGTTTGGTCAAATCGATCTCGCTCTTTTGTTCGAGCAATCGCACTATTTTTTTCGGCAATGAATCAGCGGCTGCTCTGTCGAATAGAAAAGTTTTGCCAAGTCCTTTAAGCAATCTGCGGTCACTCAGACGCCCGCCCTTACACCGGCGCAATGCGACCAAAATCCAATTCTGCGGTAATGCTGAGTGTGGCTCAATCGTGGCGCTGATTGTAAGATCGGCAATTGACTGCAAAATAAGGGCACAGACGACCGCACGCGAGCTAGTGGCGTGGGCGTGGGAGATTCTTCTATCCAGCAGCAACTTGCGCAGGACAAGAGCGAAACGCGCCTGACGCAAGAAAATCGCGCTGGAGGCGCGGTGCTCTTCTTGTGCTCGCTCTTGTTCTAATTTTTGCGCAAGAGCAGGATTTGCGCGCCATTCTGCTTCAATCGCCATTGCGTCGGGCAAAAATTCCAGTTCCTGCACCAACTCATCGATCGAAGCAACAAAATCGGCGGTGGAATCCAATTCGCAGACGAACGGGACGATCGGGAGGTTGCGCCGCTTCATCTCCTGAAGCTCGCGTTCAAGGAGAGGCAAACCTTTGTCAGGCCAGCAATCAATAAGATAGGCGATTTGGTGGCCGGCGAGGGGAGCTTTCGGTTTCGCTGGTGCAACGGCCGTTTTTTTCAGAAGTTGGAGAAGCGGCACGACCGTGTGCTCGATTCGGAAATGCTGCTCAACTCGCGCACGCCCCGCACGGCCGTAACGCGTCTGTAATTCAGCGTTTTGAATGAGTTGCTGGAGCGCTTGGGCAAGCGCGATCGTATCGCCGGGCGGTACCAACAATCCTGTTTCGCCGTGCATGACCGATTCGGAAATTCCAGCGAGACGAGTCGACACTACCGGACGCGCAGCCGCCATTGCTTCGATGATTACGGTGGGAAAAATATCGCTGGCACCTTGACGATCCATCACCGAGGCGAGCGCGAAGATATCGGCAGCTTGCAATTTTTCCAGCACCGCTTCCTGTGACAGAGAACCGAGCAAACTGACTCGGGGCGAGAGGTTCAACATGTCGATCTTTGTCTGGAGATCATAACGCAGCGGGCCGTCGCCAATTATTTCGCAGGTAAAATCAAGACCCCGGCGCGCCAACTCTGCGCAAGCGTCGATGAGATGCTCGAATCCCTTGAACGCAACAAGCCGGCCGACGCTGAGGATGCGCGGCATTGTATTGGGCGTCGAGGGCAGCGGGTTCGGAAAGAGCTCAAGATCGATGCCGTTATAAACCCGGCAAATTTTCGTGGCGCAATCCGGGCACCGCTGGCAAAGCAGATGATGGCTGTAATCAGTCTCGGCCGCGACAAACTCCGCAGCCGCGCAGATTTCGCGCAGGAGTTCGTCATTGCCCAGATCGGTCATAAAATCCTGCCCGTGCGCAGTGACGCTGAAGGGGATGCCGCAAATCTCTTTTAAAAACAGAACAGTGTGCGCGGCGCGATTGGTGAAGTGAACATGAACGTGATCGACACCGTTGCGCGCAAAAAGGTACGCGAAATAGAGCGCATTGCGTGCGCGCTGCTCGGCCTTGACGCTCGGGCCATATCTTCGCTCGTGCCGATCGACGAGCGCGCTCGGCCATGTGCCGGTTGTTTTCGCATTCTTCTCCCAGATCCTCAGGATTGTCTGAGGTGGCGCATAGTGAATGGGCGCACGTAGCCGGGAAATATGTTCGTGACGCAAACTGGTGAGCGGCGGATAAATGGAGCCAATCTCAAGGTCGATACCGAACCGTTCCAAGGCCAGCATCTCCGCATCGCAAAAGGTCTGCGAGGTAACGGGATATCGGGAGTAGAAATAGCCGAGGCGCATCGAGATCGATGATTATGCACGGCGCATGGATATAGCAACAACCCGTAGCCACCGGCCTGTGGCCGACTTTTTGGACAATCAGGAAAAGCGAACGTCTTTCCCCGGATCCATCTCGAAATCCAGGGTCAACGAATCCTCGGTGTTCGGTTTGATGATCTCCTCCATAAACTTCACGAAAACCGGGTCCTCGCGGAAGATGGCGTACTTGTCCATCGACTCGAAATCGATCGCGATGAAGAATGGCCAGGGTACGTCCGGATCGACCCGTTTCCCGCATTTGATGCTCAGGACCTCGGGAATTTTTAGCAGCTGCATTCGGGTGTTCATCATCATCGCCTCCACGCGAGCGGGGGTGACTTCAGGCTTGAGTTTGTACAGGACAACGTGATGAATCATGAAGGTTAAAGCTATTAGGCGGTTCCGGTTGGACGCGCAAGTGCGAATCCGTACAGCAATTTCTAGAATGGGGGACTTGCCAAAAGTCGCGCAATTCAGAAGAGAGCGCCGTCAGACGCGAATTATTTTTGCCCAGAGGAACTCGTAAACCGCGATGGCATTCACGGCCACAGAGACGATGAAGAGCGCCGCTTCCGATTTTGCTATCTTGCGACCGCCGTTCTCAACGATCAGCAGGAACATCCAGGGTAGAAGGATCATCCCGTATCGGTACGAGAATTGCCAGCCACCGGTGTTTCCATGGCACCAGAGAAAGAGCGTCAACGCAGCGATCACGATCCAGCAGAGGGTGCTGCGTTTTCCGCCTTCGCGAAATAAGAGAAAAAGAAATGGGCTGGCGATAAAGATCGAACAACCGAAGGCGGTCGGGCGCAAGTAAGGGAATTCCGGCATATCAATCATCCCTCGAAACAACATCTCGTAGGCGTTCCAGCGAATGGCGTGGAACGAAAATAACCCATATCGGTACCACATCTCGTTTAGGACGCCTGGAATTCTGGCATATCCAAAATCCGTGACGGAACCAAAACGAACCAGATTGTAGGCGGCGGTGAAAAGCAGGAGGATCGCTGGAATGGAGAGGAATCGGCTCAAGTCGATCAGCCGGGGACGCATGGCGCCAAGCCTTCTCCAAATTGATTCCGTCCAAGGGGGTAAGCTGTCATCGCTTGGGCCTCCTGCCGCGGGTGAAAGCCAAAAATAAACGTAAACGGGCAGGGTTAAGATCAACTCCGTCCGGTTGCCGAACGCGACCGCGAACCATACACCCGCGAGGAGCGGATTCCTCCGCACGAGGGTATAATAAAGGCAGGCCGCCTGGCCAAGGAGCGCGAAACCCAAGGCGATTTGCCAGGCGCCGGCAAACCCAAGATTACACCAACTCCACGTCGCGAAGATCGGAAACAAACTCACCAGAACGCGGCGCGCTCTAGACATCTCCGCCACGTGAGATAAGCGATAAAAAAAATAAACGCACCCAGCCGCTAGCGCCGCGGCCAATTCGCGTGCAGGCCACGAGCGAACCAGGCCCATTTTTTGCAGGATCGCGGTCGGAATATTTACCAGCACCGCGCCTAGTGGAAAAACCGAGTAATACTCCTTCCCAACCGGGACCAGCTCAGGCAGCCAGCTCCCCGGCGATCCGAGTAGGCCAACGTGCCCGCTGAGAAGAGCTTGCGCGATACGGTGCGTGTAATCGAAGACATGCTGGTCAGGACTCGTCGAAAAATAGAAGAAAATTCCGGCCAGCAGTGAAATGGCGGCGGCAAAGCGTGGCTCCGACAGACTTTTTAACGCCGGAACATAGCACAAAATCGCTGGAAAAAAGAGCCACGCAGCCAGCGGGAAAGACCTCATCTGTCCGTGCGTCATGGCGTCCAGATAAGGAATCAGAGCGAACCGCCCTAGGTCGCAGTACATGGCTCCGTGCATTGCCCCGACCACATTCACGAATATCGAATACAGACTTACGGCAATGACGAGCCCGCTTAGTGCAAACTGCGCTGGCTTCAGGCGAATGTGCCGGAATCCAATGATGCCAATTGCAGCGAACGGCATGGCCGGCAGCAAATAGCGCGGCCCGTAATTGCACGTTCCGGCGGAGTCGATGTTCAGGATATAAAAGGAAAGGACAAGAATCAGCGCCAGGAACAACCCCGATTCCCGGCGATGCTTTCGCCATAGGCAGATTAATCCGGCCAATCCCAGCCAGAAGACCGGGACGTACAGCGTAACGAACCTCGCGTAAAACCGCAGCTTGTCGGTGAAGTTCGACCAGTTGAGATGAAAGTATGTGTCGGGATATTTTCCGGCGACGTTTGGAAGCAGGAACGGATTGCCAAAGCTAATTCCGTTATAAACCAACAGCGGCGCAAGGCCGGCAATCGCACCCGTGACAAATGGTAGCAGAAGCTTCCATTTCCCGAGGGAGATAAAAAACGCTCCCACCACCAGAACCATGAAAAAAGGCAGCATGGACGTGGTCACCGTGAGCCCTAACAGCAGTCCGGCGCCACCGGCCGTCCACGCGGCAGCTTGTGGCGGTAGATTCGCGGGCCAGAGGCGCAACGCCAGATATACCGCCAACACCAAATACGCCGTGGCGATGGCGTCATGATGCGCAATGCCGGAATACGGGAGGACAGTCGTGGCAAGACCAAAAATCAACGCTGTAATTAGCGGCCAGCGAATCGACGACAGGTCGTCCTCAAGATCTCGTGCGATTCGAAAAACCGCGACGGCAGCCAATGCCGTCAAAGCGGACGTCGTTAGGAAAGTGACGAGAGCCGCTGTGAGCAGATAATGCTCCACATAGTTCAGTCCCAGCTTGTGCAGAAAGAAATAGGCGATGGCGCCCGCCATGAACTGGCCCGGTTGTTTTGCGGGATAGATATGACCGTCATGGGAGAAAGTATCGCCGAGCGGCTGCAACTGTGCGGACTTCGATCCCTCCAAATAAAAATGGCCACGCTCGCCGATGGCCTCCACTCCTATTTGCTGCAATCTGAAAGCCTTGAGATTATCGGAGTTGATCAAAAAGCCATAAATGAACCAGAGCGAGAGGAACAAAAAGAGATTCGTTGTGCCGATGAGACGAAAAGCTCTTGAGAATTGCACTGATGGGAACCAAGGGCGCGGAAGCCGCAATGAATCGGGGGCTGGGCTATGCATTCAAATTCAATTTCCTGCTAAAAATTTCGATGGATTACACGCCACATCCAGCGGGCCTTCCTCCCGAACGGACGCTTCAAATGTATTCAACGAGCAAATCTTCAGAATGAACTCGACGATGCGGGAATAAAATCTCTTATCGAGGACTATGTCTATTTACAAAGACAATGGCGCGAATTATCGCCGGCGAACGCTCGCTCCAACAAGACTTGAACAGTTCCAAGCTTCTTCAGGCGGCTAAAACAGATGAGAGCCAAACATGCCCGGAAACCTTGACACAAAAAGCTCCGAGCCCACACTTCGAAAAATTCGTTGAGAGACTCTCAAGACTGCCCAGCTAGCTCTTCCGAGCCTTGTCCCGGTCGCGCGCAAAGGTTCTCAGTAGTAACGTCGGGCGGAAGCCGGTTCCCACCCGCTTTATTTCTTGAAGTCGAGGGCGCCCTTCTTGAGCGCGTAAACGTAGCCCACCATCAAGATCGAAATGAAGCTGAGCATGCTCCAGAAGATCAGCCCGCTCTCCTTGATCGCCTCTCTGTACACCACCGCCCATGGATACATGAACACGATCTCGAGATCGAAAAGGATAAAGAGCATCGCCACGAGATAAAACTTCACACTAAACCTCGGCTGCACTTCGCCCTGCGGCACCATACCGCATTCGTAGGCGGTATCTTTGGCTCGTGTGCGTTTTCCGGTCTTTCCGACCAGAACACTGACGAGAAGCGCCGACCCGGCAAACAAGGTTGCTACGATAATTTGCAGGAGAACCGGCAGATATTCTCGCAGCATCCGAAAATCCCGCTGAAGCTAAGTCTGGTTGCGCTTAACGAGCTTACTTAACACCGGCCAACTGGCCATTCTGCGGGGCAATCGCAATGGCCAAAGCCGAAGGCAATCCCTTGTATTTCTTGCCGTTCTTCTTGACCGCGCCGCGTGCCACGAGATTTTGCAACTTCTCGTAGGCTCGCAGCCGCAGCATTTCCTCGCCACCGCTCGCAGCGTTCCGGGCCCGAAGATTTTCGTGCACGATGTCGAAAAGCTGCTTAAACTCGAACGAAGAACGCCGGGAGAGGACCGCAACCAGCTCTTCAGTCACGAGGTCAGGAACTCGACGGGAAAATGCATTTTTCTTTAGAATAGCCATAAGGCGAGAACGATAGCACAATTTTCGCGCAGCGCATCAGTTTTTCTCATCAGACTTTTGAACCGCCAAGACCGTGCCGAAATGGCGCAGCGGGCTAGCGGGTGGATCCCTCCCAAGTTGCTTTCCAAGGGTTCGCAACCGGAACGCTTGCAGCACTTTTACGGCGTGGGCGACGGAGTTAACGTTGGCTGCGGGTTTATCGTAGGAGAAGCACCCCATCCGGCCAAGCCGGCGCCGGCTTTCTGACGTGTCGCGGCGCCAATGCCGCTGAAAATGGCAAGACCGATCACCGATTGGTCGAGCGTTACCGGCCCAATGGATTCGGCCACGTAACCATCGCGATCGTATCGCTGCGAGGAAACGATTGGACTGAGGTGTTTCGTGATGACCTCCGGCGATGGGAGCTTGCCAAGGTCGACAGATTTAGTCATCGCCGGCATAAAAGCCGCTG
>Ga0137364_10001099_pt1 | contig 12293 bp, 7 predicted proteins | sample SagtaG_10_FD_104798 | JGI IMG/M metagenome (GOLD analysis project Ga0137364, IMG submission 104798) | Vadose zone soil microbial communities from Sagehorn Ranch, Mendocino, California, USA - Sage1_L_20_16 metaG | ecosystem: Environmental > Terrestrial > Soil > Vadose zone | place: USA... | reverse complement strand
GACGGCTCGATGTTCGTGATCTTCCCCCACGGCGGCAGCTTGGGGATGTTCGCCGTGACGTCCATCCACTGCGCCCCGCCGTCGCGCGTGACGTGCACCAGGCCGTCGTTCGAGCCCGCCCAGATCACGCCCGCCTGCACGGGCGACTCCGCCAGCGCGAACAACGTCGCGCCGTCGAACGTCATCAGGTTGTCCGTGGTGACACCGCCCGAGCTCTGCTGATGCGTCGTATCGTTTCGGGTGAGATCGGGGCTCACCACCTTCCAGCTCGCGCCGCCATCGGTGGTGAGGTGCACGTACTGGCTGCCCACGTACACGCGCCGGTGATCGTGCGGCGAGATCATGATGGGGAAGGTCCAGTTCCAGCGGTACTTCAAGTCGGCGGGCCGCCACCCGTACCCGGCTTCCGGCCAGACGCGCACGTTGCGCGCGTGGCCTGTCCGCACGTCGTAGACTTCGAGCCCGCCGTCGTAGCATCCGGACCAGACGGTCGCGTTGTCCACGGTGTCCGGGATACCGAATCCGCTCTCGCAGCCCCCCACGTGCTGCCACGTGCCTTCCGAGATGCCGTCTCCCAGGCTGCGGCTCGGCATGCGATACGAGGAGCCGTCCTGGCGGTTGCCGTACACGAAGTACGGCGCGCGGGTGTCGACGTGCACGTGGTACATCTGGGCGATCGGCAGCACGATGCGCATGAACGTCCTGCCGCGGTTGAGCGTGATGCTCGCCCCGCCGTCGTGCGCGACCATGAAGCGGTCGGGATTCAGCGGATCGATCCAGATGTCGTGGTTGTCGCCGCCGCCTTCGTAGCCCGAGCGGGCCAGCGTGCGGCCGCCGTCGCGCGACATGCTGAAGCGCACCGAGACGAAGTACAGCCGCTCCTCGTCGTCGGGCGCGACGGCGAAGCGCACGTAGTACGGCGCGCGTTCCGCCATGCTGTGATCGTGGCTCACCACGTGCCAGGTCGTGCCCCGGTCATCGCTGCGGTACAGCGTCGGGTCCTGGTCCTCGATCAGCGCGTACACGGTGTTCGGGTTCGACGGCGCCACGGCCACGGCGACCTTGCCCACGGCGTGCTGCGCGTCCGGCAGGCCGTGCCCCACAATTCGCTTCCACGTCGCGCCGCCGTCGCGCGATACCCACAGCCCGCTCCCCGGCCCGCCGCTCTGGAGGTGCCACGTCTTGACCTCGAACTGCCACATCCCGGCGAACAGCGTGTTCGGGTCGCCCGGATCGAGGGCGAGGTCCGAGCAGCCCGTGTTGGGATCGACGAACAACACCCGGCTCCACGTCTTGCCGCCGTCGGTGGTGCGGTACACCCCGCGGTCCTGGGCCGGCCCGTACGCCCGTCCCAGCGCGCACACCAGCACCACATCGGGGTTCGCGGGATGGATCACGATGCGCGCGATCCGTCCCGTGGCGTCGAGCCCCTGGTGCTGCCAGCTGCGGCCGCCGTCGGTCGAGCGGTAGACGCCGTTGCCGAGCGCGGTGGTGGAGCGGATGAAGAACGTCTCACCGGTGCCCGCCCACAGCACGTTGTGCGCCGACGGCGCCAGCGCGATCGCGCCGATCGCCTGCGCCGGCTGGCTGTCGAACACCGCGCGCCAGTGCACCCCGCCGTCTTCCGTCTTCCAAATGCCGCCCGACGCGGCTCCGACGTAGGCCACCTGGGGATTGCCGGGCTCTCCTGCCACGGCCACCGCGCGGTTGCCCTCGGGACCGACGAAGCGGTACCGCAGGCGCGCCCCCAGGGTCGAGTCGATCTGCTGGGTTCTGGCGGTGGGGACGAGCAGGAGGACGGGCGCGATTACGGCCAGGATGCGGGCCATGCGTGACGGAAGCCTCGAGCGCGGGGGAGGGATAGCATGGCGCCGAAGGCCCGCCGGCGCCAGCCGGGGCACGCCGTTTCAGCCCGGGTAGTGGCTCCAGCGCCACGCCGGGCGTGGGAGAAACGGGGTAGCTTTCGCGCGGAACCGGGCCGGGGAGCGGTGTGTTCTTGGCGGTTGGCCTGTCGTTCGCCGATCAGCCCCGAAGGAGCGTCGCATGTGGATCGTCCGGTTGGCCCTGCGCCGACCTTACACCATTGCCGTCATGGCGCTGCTCATACTCGTCCTGGGCACGTTGTCGCTCACGCGCATGATCGTGGACATTTTCCCCGCCATCGACATCCCGGTAGTCGCCGTCGTGTGGAACTATCCGGGGCTCGCGGCCGAGGAGATGGAGCGGCGCGTCGTGATCATCAGCGAGCGCGGCTTCTCGACCACGGTCAACGGCATCGAGCGCATCGAGTCACAGTCCATTCCCGGGATCGGGCTGCTCAAGATCTACTTCCAGCCTGGCACGGACATCGGGGGTGCCATCGCGCAGATCGGCGCGCTCACGAGCACCATCCTGCGCATCGCGCCGCCGGGGATGCAGCCTCCCACGCTGGTCCAGTTCAACGCGTCCAACGTCCCGGTGGCGCAGCTCACGGCGTCGAGCGCGACGCTGCCCGAAGACCGGATCTTCGACTATGGGCTGAACTTCATCCGGGTGCGGTTGTTCACGATTCCCGGGCTCTCGACACCGGCGCCGTTCGGCGGCCGGCAGCGTCAGATCTCGATCGACATCGACCCGCAGGCCCTGGCGGCGAAGGGGCTGTCGCCGGCCGACGTGGTCAGCGCGCTGCAGGTGTCGAACGTCATCGTGCCCGCGGGCACGGCGCGCGTCGGCTCCACCGAATACAACGTGGCGCTGAATTCGAGCCCGACCGCGGTGGCGGAGTTCGAGCGGATTCCCCTCAAAGTCGTGAATGGGGCACCCGTGCTGCTGGGAGACGTGGCTCGTGTGGCCGACAGCTACGCCCAGCAGTCGAACATCGTACGCGTGAACGGCAAGCGCGCGACCTATCTCGCCATCCTGAAGCACGCCGACGCATCGACGCTCGCCGTGGTCGAGGCCACCCGCCGGGCGATCCCCGCGATTCAGGCGGTGGCCCCGGAGGGGCTCGACCTGAAGATCGACTTCGACCAGTCGCTATTCGTGCGGGCCGCGATCTCGGGCGTGGTGCGGGAGGCGATCCTCGCGTCGGTGCTCGTCTCGCTGATGATCTTCGCGTTCCTCGGCAGCTGGCGCAGCGTGGTGATCGTATCGACCTCGATCCCGCTCGCCATCTTCACGGCGTTCCTGGGGCTCAAGTTCACGAACCAGACGATCAACATCATGACGCTGGGTGGCCTGGCGCTCGCGATCGGGATGCTGGTGGACGACGCCACCGTCGCGATCGAGAACATCCACCGCAACCGGGCCCTGGGAAAGCCGCTCACCGTGGCGGTGCTGGATGGAGCCCAGCAAGTCGCGGTGCCCGCCATCGTGGCGACGCTGGCGATCTGCATCGTCTTCTTCCCGGTGGCGCTCTTGTACGGGCCGGCCAAATACCTGTTCACGCCGCTCGCCCTTGCCGTCGTGTTCGCGATGCTCGCGTCCTACGTACTGTCGCGGACGCTGGTGCCCCTGCTGGCCCGGCTGTTGATGCCGGGCGAGGAGCACGCGGCGGCCACGCCCTCGACGCTGCAGCGCAAGCGCGACGAGATCTGGGACCGGTTCCAGGCCGCGTACGGCCGGGCGCTCGAGACGGTGCTCGCGCACCGCCGCTTCACCCTGGTCCTGGCGCTGGTGCTGTCGCTCGGCGGCGTCGCGCTGCTCACGGTCGTGGGCACCGACTTCTTCCCCGCGGTCGACGCGGGCCTGATGAAGCTGCATTTCCGGGCGCCCGCGGGCACGCGCATCGAGGAGACCGAGCGGCTGGTGGAGCAGGTGGAGGGCCGCATCCGCGAGACGATTCCCGCGGACGAGCTCGAGACCGTGAACGACATGATCGGGGTGCCGCTGTTCTACAACTTGGCGTTCGTCCCCACGGACAACATCGGAGCGATGGACGCCGAGATCCTGATCGCCTTGAAGCCGGGCCATCGCCCGACGGCGCGCTACATGCGGGCGTTGCGGGCGTCGCTGCCGCCGGACTTTCCAGGCTCGAGCTTCTACTTCCAGCCGGCCGACATCGTGAGCCAGGTGCTCAACTTCGGCGTGGCGGCGCCGGTGGACGTGCAGATCGAAGGGGCCAACCTGACGCGGTCCTACGAGGTGGCACGGCGCCTGCGAGACGCCATCCGCACGGTGCCGGGCGCCGTGGACGTGCATATCGCGCAGGTGCTCGACTATCCGGCGCTCAAGGTCCAGGTCGATCGCGTGCGCGCGGCCCAGCTGGGTCTGACCCAGCGGGACGTGGCGAACAGTATGCTCATCTCGCTCTCGTCGAGCGGGCTGATCGCGCCGTCGTTCTTCCTGAACCCGGCGAACAACGTAAACTACGCCGTCGCGGTGCAGACGCCCATCGCGCGGCTGGCGTCGGTGCCGAGCCTGCTCGCTACTCCGCTCACACCCGCCGCCGGCGTCCGGCCGGCCGACGGGAGCGGCACGCCCGCGCTCGCCGAGCCGCCCGAAGCGCCCGCCGTGATGCTCGGCAACGTGGCCAGCGTGTCTCCCGGCGCGGCGCCCGGCGTGGTGAGTCACTACACAGTGCAACGGGTGATCGACGTCGAAGCAGGCGTGGAGGGCCGGGACCTGGGCGGTGTGGTGGGCGACATCCGTTCACGTATCGCCGCGCTGGGGACGCTGCCGACCGGCATGCGCATCACCGTGCGGGGGCAAGGCGAAGTGATGAGCGCGTCGTTCCGCAGCTTGGGATTGGGCCTGATCCTCGCGATCGTGCTTGTGTACTGTCTGATGGTGGTGCTGTTTCAGTCCTGGGTCGATCCGTTCATCATCATGGCCGCCGTGCCCGGCGCGTTGGTGGGCATCCTCTGGATGCTCGCCCTCACCGGCACGACGCTGAACGTCGAATCGCTGATGGGCTCCATCATGGCCGTGGGCATCGCGGTGTCGAACTCGATTCTGCTCGTGAGCTTCGCCAACGACCGGCGGGTCGAAACGGGCGGCGACGCCCTGGGCGCCGCGCTCGAAGCCGGCAAGACCCGGCTGCGCCCCGTGCTGATGACGGCCCTGGCGATGATCATCGGGATGGTGCCCATGGCAGTGGGGCTGGGCGAGGGCGGCGAGCAGAACGCGCCGCTCGGCCGCGCCGTGATCGGGGGGCTGCTGCTCGCGACGGCGGCCACGCTGTTCGTGGTCCCCGTCGTGTATTCCTTGATCCGGACCGAGCCGCCGACCAGCCATCTGCTGGACGAGCGGTTCCTCGCGGAAGAGAGAGGGGAAACGTGATGACCGAATTGCGTCAGTCGCGGTCCGGGCGCCGGCTGTTCGTCGGGGGCGTGGTGTCGATGGCGGCGTCGGCCGCCGTCGTCGCCGGGCTGCTCGCGCGCAAGGTGAGCCTGGTGCGGGCGGAGGGGCGGGCGCGCGCCGCCGACGTGGCGGCGGGGCCGCATGTACGCGTGGCACGCGTCACGACGCCGCAAGGCGTCCAGACCCTCACACTGCTGGGCGAGGCGCGCCCCTACGCGGCGGTCACGCTGTACGCCAAGGTGAGCGGCTACCTGCGCCAGATCCTGGTCGACAAGGGCGATGCGGTGGCGGCGGGCCAGGTGCTCGCCGTGATCGAGTCGCCGGAGTTGGACCAGCAGTACGAGGCGGCGCTCGCCGATGCGCGCAACAAGCGCGTCAACGCCGACCGGTTCCGCGCCCTCGCCAAATCGAACGCCAGCTCCGCCCAGGAGGCCGAACGCTACGAGACAGACGCGGCCGTGGCCGAAGCCAACCTCAAGGCGATCGAGACGCTCAAGTCGTACGAGGTCATCCGGGCGCCGTTCACCGGGCGCGTGACGGCCCGCTACGCCGATCCCGGCGCCTTGGTGCAGAACGCCACCAACGCGCAGACGGGGGCGCTCCCCGTCCTCACGGTGTCGGAGACGGGCCGCCTGCGGGTGTATGCCTATGTGGACCAGCAGGATGCCCCCTTCGTGGGCGTGGGCACGCCGGCGGAGGTCACGGTTCCCGACCGGCCCGAGGTGCGACTCGCCTCGCGCGTGACGCGGGTGAGCGGGCTGCTCGACCCGCGGACGCGCACGCTGCTGGCCGAGGTCGATCTCGAGAACCGCGGCGGCGGGATCTTCCCCGGGAGCTACGTGACGGTGAAGCTCGCCGCCAAGGGGCGGGATTACCCGGAGCTGCCCGCGGGCGCGCTGATCATGCGGGGCGACACGACGCTCGTCGCGGTCGTGGACTCGGCGGACCGCGTCGCCTTCCGGCGCGTGGTCGTGGCCCGCGACGACGGTCAGAGCGCCCAGATCGCCGGGGGCGTCGTGCCGGGCGAGCGCGTTGCCCTGAACTTGGGGGAGAGCGTCGCCGAGGGCGCGCGGGTACAGCCCGTGGAGCAGCACTGATGCTGGGCGTGCTGGCGATCGCCCTGCCGCTGGCGCTCGACACGCTGCCCAGCGTCTCGCTGGGCGAGGCGATCGCGCGCGCCGCCCGGCTCGATCCGGCGTACGTGAGCGCGCTGGGTCAGGCGGACAACGCCGCCTGGGCGCGGCGCGCGGCCCGGCTCGCCTTCATCGTGCCGTCCCTCGATGTGGGCGTGGACGCCACGAAGTATTCGTCCCCGTTCTTCAACCCGGGCACGGGTCAGCAGGGGACGAGCGCCGTGACCACGCACGTCGCGGCGAGCTACGAGGTCCTCTCCGTGCGGAAGATCGCCGATCTCGCGGCGACCGATGCGGGGCATGAGGCCGCGGCGGCGGGTGAGCTGGCGCAGCGCTTCCAGACCGCCATGGCGACCGAGGCGGACTATTACGACGTGTTGGCAAACCAGGAGCTGTTGCGCGTCGCCACGGAGCGGCTGAACCGGGCGCGCGAGCAGTTGTCCGTGGCGCGCGCCCGTGTCACCCAAGGCGTGGCCGTCCAGACGGACTCGCTCCAGGTGTCGTTGGAGGAGACGCGGGCCGAGATCGACTCCGCCCGCCAGGCAGTGTCCCTCGCCGTGGCCCGGCTGCAGCTGGGCCGGCGGGTGGGCGCGTCGGGACCGGTGGCCGCTCAACCGCTCGACACGCTTCCGGCGCCGGCGCTGCCGATATCGCTCGAGGAAGGCGTGCGCTTGGCGCTGCACGAGGGGCCCCAGTTCCGCATCGCCCGCGCCAACGAGCGCGCCGCCTCGGCGCTGCTGGCCGGCGCCCGCGGCACGTACCTCCCCGAGCTCACGCTCGCGGGAGAAAACGAGCACTTCGACACCCATTTCTTCCCCGAGGCGCGGAACCTGTCGTTCGTCACGTTCCGCGTGAGCCTCCCGATCTGGACCGGCGGCGTGCGGGAGCTCGCGATCAGCGAGGCGCGCGTGAACCGCGATGTGGCGCGCGCCGCCCGGGAGGATGTCGAGCGCGCCGCCCGGCGCGATGTCACCGAGGCCTATGAGACCTACACCACGGCCCGCGACAATTACGCCCTCTCGATCCGGGCCCTCGCCACCGCCGCCGAGAATTTCCGCGTGCAGGACCAGCGCTACCGCGCGGGCGCGGCGACGATTCTCGAGCTGGTGGATGCGCAGGTGCAGCTGACGCAGGCGGGATCGGACGTCGTCCAGACGCGCTACGCCACGCGCCTCGCCCTCGCGGGCCTGGAAGCGATCCTGGGACGCCGGCTGTTCGGCTGAGCCTAGCTGCCGGCCGCGGTGCTGGGCGCGCCGTCGCTCCAATTGCGCGGCAGACGCATGCGGGCGAGGTCCGCGACGGGCGCCGTCGCTTCCCCGCGACGCGGCGCCTCATCGCGATGCACGTACACGCTCAGCGTGCGCCGGGCCGGCCAGCCCAGGTGATGCCGGGTGATGGTGCCATAGCGCCGCCACCCGGCGCCCTCCGCCCAGGTCCGCGCCACGCGGTGGCTCTCGTGGATGTGCGTGATGAGCGTCTGCACCCCCGCCCGGCGCGCTTCGTCGTACAGCGCGTACGCGAACTCGGTGCTGACGCTGGCAAGGCGCGCCGCCGAAAACGCGAACAGGTGGTCGACCTGCCCCGTGCCCCGCGGCAGGGGGGGATACATCCCGGACCAGTCGCTCAGCCGCCGCAGCTGACGATTGTCCTCCGGTAAGAGGAGCCACTGAATGCACAGCGGCCCGTCCGCGCCGAGCCAGATGTAGGCGCGCCGCAGGCCCTCATCCCAGAAGCGCAATCCGGCCTTGAGGTTGGTTTCCGCGCGATCGGGACGCTGCCGCAGCTCGCCGATGATCGGGTCGGTCACGCGCGTCAGCCGCACGTGGGGCGGCGGCGGGGGCGTGTCGGCCAGGTCGATCTCGTAGCGGATCCACCGCTGCCGCAGCACGTGACGCGGGAAGGCCGCACGCGCGAGGCGCAGCACGGCGGTCGCCCCTACCCGTAACGGGAGTCGCGCCCGGCAACAGGCCCGGCCGAGGCAAAGCCACTCTCTGAGGTCTTGGGTCATGGATCGTGGCGACGCCGCTGCAATTCCCGCGCGCCTCTGGACCACGTTGGCAACCCACTATCCGGACAGCAGATAACTGACAGGTTCAGGATGAGACGTAGCGACCACGCTGCAGCTAATAGGCTAACTGCTGCTTCGACGCATCACAAAGGTCGCCCGTCTGCTTACTGCCGGCAGGGCGTGTTCGGATCGGGCTTGGGGTGATCCACCATCACACGGTGATCCAGATCGGCGACGTGCAGCGCGATGTCCTCGACCAGGCTGGCGACTCGCGCCATGTGCGCATAGTCGATGTATTCCGGCTCGTCGGTCACCTGGTGGTAGTCGGAATGCAGGCCGGTGGTGAAGAACGTGATCGGGATGCCGTAGCGGGCGTACTCGTAGTGGTCCGAGCGGCAGTAGATGTTCGCCGGATGCCCGTCGGCGTCGATCGAGTAGTCGAACACGAGGACGTGGCGACCTGCCGTATTCACGCGCTCCACCAGATCGCCCAGCTCGGTGGAGAGGCGGCGCGAGCCGACCAGCTGCAGGTAACGAGGGCCGCCGTGCAGCGGCGCGCCGTCCCTGGTGCGCCCCGTCTCGTCGCTGGCGGCGCCCCTGCCGACCATATCCATGTTCAGCTGCGCGACGATCGAGTCGCGCGGCACGGTGGGGTGGTCCGTGAAGTAGCGCGAGCCCAGCAGCCCTTTCTCTTCGCCGGTGTGCCACACGAACAGGATCGACCGCTTCGGCTTGCGCTTGAGCGACGCGATCCGCTCGGCGATCTCGAGCGCCGCGACGGAGCCGGAGCCGTCGTCGTCGGCGCCGTTGGCGATCGAGTCGGCGCGACTCTCGCCCCGATGCACCGATCTGAGCCGGGCGAGCAGGGAATCGACGCGCGCCTGCTGCTCGGGCGTGGCCTGCTTGCCGGCATCGTCGGCGCCTTCCGGGCGCACCACGTGATTCCAGATACGGATCGAGTCGTGGTCGACGGCCGTACGGCTGAACCCGATGTGATCGTTATGGGCTCCAATGGCGACGTACTCACCCTTGAGCTTTGGATCACTGCCGGGCACGATACCGACCACGTTGCGTGCCGGGGAAGCGACCGGCACGACGTCGAACCGCACGGCGACGGCCGCGGTCGTGCCGGTCGCCCCGGGCGTGAGCTGCTCCAGCGGCGTCGTGAACATCTTCGCCGCGGTGGCGGCGGTGATCAGGAATGCCGGCGCCCGGGCCGCCGGGCCCGCCGGGTTGTCGTCGAGCACGGTGCGCGGACGGCGCAGGAAGGCGACGGCCTGCGGGGGAAGGCTGTCCAGCGCGACGAGCGCGACCGCCGCCGCGCCCGGCACGCTCGGCGGGTTCCGCAGCGCGCGCAGCCCCAGCACCCCTCCCGGTACCCGCAATACCACCAGCTTGCCGCTCGCTTGCTCGGCCGTGATCCGCGCGGCCGAGTCGCCGACTTCGCCGCCGAACACGATCGAGAGCGACTGGCTCTCGAGCGGCCGAGGCCCGAGCGGCAGGTAGTCGGTGAACGCCGTCAGGGGGGCTCCCGCGAGCGCGAACGTGGACGTCGTGTCGAACGTGCGGGTCCTGAGCGGGATCGTCTGGAAGTACGTGCCGTCGTCTCCCGCCGGCACCAGGCCCGCCCGCTTGATCTCGGCCGCGATGTAGGCGGTGCCCTTCACGTTGCCGGGCGTCCCCGCCTCGCGCCCCTGCATCGAATCGTCGGCGAGGATGTAGAGCCGAGTCATCAAGTCGCCCGGTGTGATCGCCGGAGCCGTCGGGCCTGGGCGGTGTGTGCGGGGCAGCTCGACCTGGGCGGCGGCGGTCGCCGGCGGAAACAGCGCGAGGAGGAAGGCGAGATGGCGTCGCATGGGTCGCTCAGTGACGTGGGCGATGGTGGTCGATGTGGCGGGCCATGATGCGCATCAGCTCCGCGTTGGTCCAAGGCTGCCACCCGTGCGGCTTCAACGGGCGCCCGTATGCGAACTCGGCCTCGGCGGCGGGACGCGCCCGTTTGAGGAACTCCTCGAGGTGATAGACCGCGAGGTTCAGATAGAACGTGTCCATGTCCCCCACGAACAGGTGCAGCTGCCCCCTGAGCTTGGGGCCGAGCGTCGACCAGTTGCGCTCCAGATAGTCGCGCAAGTCGTAGTCGTGAGCCTTGAAGTACTCGGCCACGGCGTGGTCGATCGTGCCCGTCGCGAGATTCCACAACTCCGCGGGATAGCCGCCGGGGCCGACCGGACCGTAGGTCGCCTCCCAGATCGCGAACTGCTCGCCCGAGCGGGCGCGACTGCCGAGCACCGCCTCGAACTGGCTCTCCTGCCGCACGCTGATGCGTGGCTGCCCGGTGACCTCCTGCTCGGCCGGCACGTCGTAGCTCATCCACCCGGCCACGGGGTGCACGAACGCGTTCGTGTCGGCGTAGATGTCGGGGATCTCGTAGTTCCGGAAATCGACCGGGTCCGGGTAGAGGACCCACGTGCCCCCGAAGAAGTCCGGATGGTACACCTGCAGGGCGAGAGCTTCCCAGCCACCGGTGGAGCCCCCGGTGAGCAGGCGCGCCCAGGGCGCGCGGATCATGCGGAAGTGCTCTTCCAGGTAAGGAATGAGCTCCCGCAGGATCGCGTCGCCGTAGGGCCCATTGTTCGCCGAGTTCACGGCGTAGGAGTCGTCGAAGTAGGGCGTCGGGTGCTGGAACGTGACGGCGATGAGGCGCGGGAAGGCGGGGGAGCGCCACGCCTGGTAGAACTCGAAGCCGGGCTCGCGGGCCGAGCGCGCCAGCCGGGCCTCCCGCTGCTGCGGCGTTTCGGCGCTCGAATCGGTCGAGAATCCGAACGGCGGCCGGAGATTGAAATGTCCCTGCTCGTACACCGTGGGGTAGCGGCGCGCCGTGTCGGTCTCGTAGCCCCGGGGCAGCAGCACCGTCGCGCCGAGGTACATCGGGCGGCCCCACCAGGCGGTGAGCATCGCGCTCTGAATCTTGATGTGCTTCACCCACTTCGTGTCCGGTGGCAGCTCGACCGGCGGCAGCGCGCGCGTGAGCTCGAGCCGCACGGTATCCGGCGCGGCCGGATCGAGGTGCACCTTGCGCACCTCGCTCACCAGGTTGCCGGGAGACTTGTTGAACTGCTGCCCCTCCCACTGGTCGTCGTGCAGCCAGAGGGTGTGCCCGTCGGTGCGGTGGAACTCCGAGTAGACGTTGAGCAGCCCCTGCACGTAATAGTCGCCGGCGGGAATCTCCTTGAGGCTCGCGACCGGATAGCCGAGCGTGGTGCCGTCGATCACGCCGGGCGTACCGGCCGGGAGCGCCGTGACGTCCACCCCAAAGAACGGCGTGCAGTCGCTCTCATGCCGGACCTGGAGGCGGGGCTCGGCGTCGTCGCCGCGGCTCACGAAGACGTACATGCGGCCCGTGACGGGTGTGGCCCGGAGCGCCGGTGCAACCCGGATCTCCACGCGTTGCGCCGCTGCCGGGGAAGCGAGGGCGACGGTGACGAGGGACGCGAGCGCAGCGAGCCGCAACGGACCAGTCCTGGAAGGGGCGCGCTAGTGTGGCCTCAAACGGGCGGCTCCGCAAGGACGGCCCGCGCGATCCGCAGCACGATGAACGCCACGTCGGCGGGGGTGCGGGTCGGTCCGGCGAGGAGGTCGAAGGTCTCGAAGGCGGTGAGGGCGAACAGCGCATCGACGACCTCGCGGAATCGCGATCCGGAGTACAGGCGGTCTTCGTCGGTAAATTGTTCCGACCCGATGTCCACATCAGGCATCTGTCACCTCCGTGCAAACTATACCGCCGGAGAACTCGTTGAACCGTCCCGCCAAACGGATGAGCCATGCGGAAATCGCCGAAGTTTTTGTGCAGCGTTGCATCCGATCGCCACTCT
>Ga0137364_10001098_pt1 | contig 12296 bp, 14 predicted proteins | sample SagtaG_10_FD_104798 | JGI IMG/M metagenome (GOLD analysis project Ga0137364, IMG submission 104798) | Vadose zone soil microbial communities from Sagehorn Ranch, Mendocino, California, USA - Sage1_L_20_16 metaG | ecosystem: Environmental > Terrestrial > Soil > Vadose zone | place: USA... | reverse complement strand
GCATCGTCGCTGACCGGAATGGAAACGGAACTACATGAGCAGCCTCATCCTGTTGGTCGAGGACAACGAGGCCAATCAGATGCTGGCCAGCGCCGTGCTGGAGCTCGAGGGCTTCGAGGTCCACGTTGCGGGTTCGGCGGTGGAGGCGCTCGACCAGATCACGGAGGGTATGCCCGACCTGATCCTGATGGACGTCCAGCTGCCGGGACAGGATGGCCTCTCGCTCACTCGCCAGCTGAAGGCCGACCCTGCCACTGCGGCGATTCCGATCGTCGCCCTCACCGCGCACGCGATGTCAGGGGATCGCGCCACCGCGTTGGGGGCCGGCTGCGCCGGCTACATCTCCAAGCCGATCGACACGAGGACGTTTGGCGCGCAGGTGCGCAGGTACCTGGGTACCGACGTGCAGCACGACCGGCCCAGGGTGGCCTCGTGAGTCGCGATCGGATTCTCGTCGTGGACGACGATCAGGCGAGCGCGGAGCTCGTCCTTTATTTCTTGCAATCGCATGGATTCACCGTCTCCACCGCGCTCGACGGCAACCGCGCGCTGGAGCTGGGCGCAAGCGGCGACTACAAGGTCGTCATCCTGGACGTGCACATGCCGATGTACGACGGCGTCGAGGTCCTCCAGCTGTTGCGCAAGCGGCACGTGCTGCATCCGATCAGGGTCATCGGGCTCACCGGCGATCTCTCGGACGAGGTACGCCACGCGCTCGAGCTGTCCGGAATCGACAGCTTTCTCACCAAACCGGTCGACCTCGCGCTGCTGCGCAAGGAAGTGGATCGCCTGATGGCGGCCTAAATTCGAATTGTTGGCCCTGTCCCCTCCCGCGATGCCGACCGGGGTGCCGACCGAGTTCCTCACGCCATGGGCGCTGCTGATGATCCCCGACCCGCGGAAGCGGCGCGCAGTCCGCAAGGTGTTCCAGCACGCGGGGTTTGCGGTCGAGGTCGCCGAAACCGTCGATGAGGCACTGCTGTTGATCTCCGTGATGACGCCGGCGGTGATCGTCTTTGACCCGCCGGTGGCCTTACCAGGTGCGGGTAACCTTCTGGATCGTTCGCGGACGGTCGGGGTCGAAGCCGCGGGCGACAGCGACGTGATGGGCCAGCAGCTGCCCAAGCACCGCGAGGGGAACGGGGGTCAGCTCCTCAGGAAGACCTGAGACATCGTGCAGCTCCAGGACGTGGCATCCCTTCGCCTCGAGCCTCGAGCGGATCGACTCGAGATCTGACGCCACAGGACCTCCGCCGTCGATGACGACCACGGGCAGGCCCGCCTCGACGATCGCGATCGGGCCGTGCTCGAAGTCCGCCACCGACCAGGCGCGCGCCAGCACGTAGCTCGTCTCGCTCAGCTTCAGCGCCACCTCTTCCGCGGTCGAGAAGTTGAAGCCGCGGCCAAGGACGATCGCACGTGGACCCAACAACGGACGGACGAGAGCTTCGATCTCGTTCTCGCTCTCGAGGGCACGGGCGATCGCCTGGGGCATGCGTTGCAGCGCCGACTCGAACGAAGGGTCCGGGTCGAGGGCCTGCGAGATCAGTGCGAGGGCGACAAGGCTCGCCGTGTATGTCTTCGATGCGGGAACGCTGACCTCCTCGCCAGCTTCGAGGGGCAGCACCAGCTCGGCCGCACGGGCGAGGCTGGACTCGGCGACGTTGGTGATCGCGATGGTCAGCGAACCTTGCCGTCTGGCTTCCTCGACAACCGCGACGACATCGGGCGATTCGCCAGACTGCGAGATTCCGATCACAGACTGCCCATCCAGTCGCGGCGGACGGGCGTAATGAGTGAACAGCGATGGCGCGGCGAGTGCGACCAACTTTTGGTTGCGCACACCGAAGAGATATTTGGCGTACAGCGCCGCGTGGTCGGAGCTGCCGCGCGCCGCGATGACGAATCCGCGAGGCGCGGCGGCACGGATTCGCTCGCCGATCGTGCTTGCCGGCGCCGCGCCGTGCACGAGCAGGCGCGCCACCACCGCCGGCTGCTCCGCGATCTCGGAGCGAAACTTGCTCACGCTTGCAGCATCTCCTCGGCCAGCCGGAGCGCCCCCTCGACCGGAGGCTCGACCAGCCGAATGCACGGCGACGCCAGGCGCTCGCGGACAGCGGCCTCCAGGCGAGGCTGGTGCAGCAACAGACCTCCCGCCAGCACGACTGGGCCATCCACCCCGAGCGCCTGGCGCAAATCGCGGACGAGCTTCGTCAGGGCTTCCGCGGCGCCGCTGACGATCTCCCTGGATGCCCCATCCGCCTCGAAAGTGTCAAAGACAGCCGACGCGGCCGCGGCCCACTGCATAGGCTCCCGCATGGCATGAAGGTTGGCCGTGAGCTCGCGGGCATCGGTGGCCCGGCATGCCGCGAGCAGCGCGTCGCCGAGTGCTCCCATCGGCCTACGATCGTCGGCGCGCGCCGTCACCTCGCGCGCAGCCTCGCGCGTGATCCACACCCCGCTGCCGTCGTCGCCGAGCATCCATCCCCATCCGCCCCGCTGTGCGTCGCGGCCATCGGCGCGGCGCCCATAGGCGACCGAACCCGTACCCGCGACAAGCGCGATGCCCGCGGCGACGCCCGCCGCGGCGAGAACCAGGCGGGTGTCGTGGACTACCGCAAGCCGGCAGTCCGGAAGCATGCGCTGCAGCAACTCTTCGAGCCGGGCACGCGCGGCTGGTATCTCAGCGCCCGCGGCGCCCGCGCAGCACGCTTGCGGATGCGCGTCGCCAAGCCGTTCCAGCAGCGCCGCCAGGCGATCACCGACGAGGCCCCACTCCAACGTGGCGATGTTGGCGCCCGGCCCTTCGACGTCGACCGAGGCGTGTCCGTTCGCGCGCAGCCTCGCGCGGCTGGAGGATCCGCCGATGTCGAGGCCTAGGAGGGTTGGCGGAATTTGACCACCCCTCGAATCATCGTCAGCCTGACACGCATCTGCGCATCCATCACGACCAGGTCTGCGCAGGCGCCCTCGGCGATGCGACCCAGGCCTCGCTCACCCAGCACCCTCGCAGGCACAGCCGAGGCCAGGCTGATCGCGCGCGCGAGGCTCATCCCCGGGAGCCGCGCCATCAACCGGACGAGGTCCGGCATGCTCGCGGCGCTGCCGGCAAGGGTTCCGTCCTTCAGCCGCACGACCCTGCCGTCGCTGACGACCGGACGGCCGGACAGCGCGTATGTGCCTGGCGGCGCGCCCGCGGCTGATGTCTGGTCGGTGGTCAGGGCAATGCGCCCGATGCCCTTGACGCGAAGGAGCTGCTCGCAGACTGACGCATGGACGTGCTCACCGTCGGCGATCAGGCCAACGGTGACCCGAGGGTCGAGGAGCAGAGCGAGCGCGATCCCCGGCCGGCGGTGGTGCACCGGCGGCATCGCGTTGTAGATGTGGGTCGCAAACCGAACCCCTGCCGCGATCGCCTTGCGTCCCTGCTCGAAATCTGCACCCGTGTGTCCTGCCGCGACCACGATGCCGGACTGGTGAAGTCGTTCCGCCGCCGCGAGCGCGCCCGGCAGCTCAGGCGCGAGCGTCACCAGCCGCGGCCGCGCCGCCGCGATGACATCGACGTTCTCGGGCGTCGGCTCGGCGAGGTGCGCGCGCAGGTGGGCCCCCCTGAAGGACGGGTTGAGAAACGGCCCTTCGATGTGCGCGCCAAGGACGCGGGCACCTTGCGCTTAAGCGGCGGCACCGACGGCCGCGGCAAAGGCGGCGCCAACCTCGACCGGCGCCGAGATGAGGGTCGGGAGGAAGGCTGTCACGCCGGTTGCCGGCAGGGCATCCGACAGGGCCGCGATCGAATCCGCGCCCGCCGCCGCGTCATGACCCGCGTAGCCGTTGACCTGGAGATCGATGAATCCCGGGGCGATGATCTCGCCTGGAGCCGCCACCACCTCTTCATCTGGTCGGCTGGGCGGGTCGCCTCGCCCGACCCAGGAGATGACCTCGCCGTCCACCAGAACGCTGTCCGCCAAACCGGCGCCGTGGAGGCGGCCACGGAACAGGGTCCTCATGATCCCTGCACGCGACCGGCGGCAAGCACCGCCTTCAAGTCGCCGCCGACGCCATCGAGCAGCTCGCGCGCCGCTTCTGCTTGGACGCCCCGCCGCAGCATGACGATCGCGACCTTGGGGTTTCCGTCCGCCGCCTCCAGCGCGCGCAACGAGTCCTCGCGCGTTGCCCCGCCGAGCCCAGCGACGACCAGGGTCGCGCGCGCCCGCAGCTTGTCATTGCCCGAGACGACGCCAACCATGCGGCCCCGGTGCGTGTGGGCGAGGCGCGTGAAGACGGCGGTGCTGAGCATGTTGAGGACGAGCTTCTGCACCGTGCCTGCCTTGAGGCGAGTCGAACCGGCGATGACCTCGGGCCCCGTCTCGACCTCGATCGCGATGTCCGAGGCTCCGCCCAGAGGCGATCCTGGATTGCAGCTGATCGCCACCCGCAGGGCACCGGCCGAGGCCGCGTGATCGAACGCGCCGAGCGCGAACGAGGTCCGCCCGCTCGCGCTGATGCCGACCGCCACGTCGCGTTCGCCCAGCTGCGCCTTGCGCGCGACATCCTGGCCAAGATCGCGATCGTCCTCGTCGGCAGGCGCTTCCACCGCATGCGCTTGCACGACATCCGGGTCGACGCCGAACGTGGCGGGGCACTCGGCGGCATCCAGCCTGGCGATGAGCCCGCTCGTCCCGGCGCCGAAGTAGTGCAGCCGCCCGCCGCCACGCAGCCGCACGGCGATCTCTTCGACCGCCCGAGCGATCACGTCGAGCTTCGGCGCGATCGAGCGGACGGCTTCGACGTCCTCCGCGTGCATGAGCCCTACGAAGTCACGGGGCGTGAGGTCGTCCAGCTCGTCCGCGCGCGGATGGAGGTTTTCGCTCACGGGGCGGTCATCTGGTGAGGAGCTCGGCGGCCGCTTCGGCGCAGACGCGGGCCGAGCCGTGAGTCGCGATGTACGCCGTCGCCCGCTCGGGCCTGCAGATGGGAACACCCATCTCGATGAGGATGGCGTCAGGGCGGTGCGCGAGCAGTGCGTCGACCGTCAAGGCCTGTTCCGGGCGGCGGTGAAGGTCGCGCACGACGAGCACGATGCTCCTACCTTTCGATTCCTCCAGAAGCACGACCGGATCATGCTCCGCGGGATCAACATCGATCGGCGTTACCCGTACGCCCCGGGCGGCGAGCGCGCCTGCGACACCCCACGGCACATCGCCGGCTGCGATGGAGGCGGTTGACTCGAATCGCAGCACGGCAGCATCGGGGCCGACTTTCACGACTCCATGCACCCGGATCGCCAGCCTCGCCGCGACCGCGCCGGCATCGCCTCGCGGGGCGCCTCCGCCCGCACGAGCTGCCCTCCAGGCGGCCACTGCGTCCACACGGGACGCGGCCTCCCACAAACGGCTTTCACGGAGGCGGCCCCGCGCAACCGCGGCGGCCACAGCATCGACGATCTCGTCCACCACCCGCTCGTCAGCACGCCCGCCTCCGATGCAGAGCGCGTCGGAGCCCGCGATCAGTGCCTGGACAGCGCCCTCGGCGATCCCGATCCCACGGCTGAGGCCCTGCATCTCGAGGCCGTCGGTGATGGCGAGGCCCTTGAATCCAAGCTCGTAGCGAAGGAGGCCGGTCATGATCCGGGGGCTGAGCGTCGCGGGAGCATCGTCGATGCCGGGCACCCCGACGTGCGCGCTCATGATCGACTGGACCCCGCACTCGATCGCGGATGCGAACGGCCCCAGAGCCCGCAGATGCGGATCCTCGGCGACGACCGGAAGGTCGAGGTGCGAGTCGATGGCGGTGTCGCCGTGCCCCGGAAAATGCTTCGCGCAAGCGGCCACGCCGGCATCCTGCATTCCTTCTATATATGCAGCGGTATGGCGGGCGACGGCCGCCGCATCGGATCCGAAGGACCGCACCCCGATCACCGGGTTCTGCGGATTGCTGTTGACGTCCGCCACGGGCGCAAGGTTGAGATCGATCCCGCAGGCCGCCAGCTCGGCGCCGATCGCGGCCGCCACGTCACGTGTGAGCGAGACGGTGTCCGCGATGCCGAGAGCAAGGTTGCCCGGATACGAGCTACCGGTCCGCGCCTCGAGCCGCGTCACATCGCCTCCTTCTTCGTCGATGCAGACAAGCAATCCGGGGCGCGCGCTGTGCAACTCGGCCGCCAGGCCGGTCAGTTGCGCCTTGCTCTCGAAGTTGCGGGCAAAGAGGATGACGCCGCCCAGTCCATCGGCCGCGCGGCGGAGAACCCAATCCGGTGCTCGCGTGCCTTGAAAACCCGGCAGGATGCACCGCAGCGCGACCGCCTCGAGGGACGTCATCCCTTCACCGCGCCGGCGGTGAGGCCGCCGGCAAGGTAGCGCTGGAGGATGAGGAAGAAGGCCACAACCGGCAGACCGGTCAGGGTCGCGGCGGCCATGAGCGGCCCCCACTCCGGCCCGTGGTTCGTGGTGAACGACGCGAGCCACACCGTCAGGGTCTGGTTGTCGGGGCTCGACAGGAGGACGTACGCGACGATGTATTCGTTCCACGCCTGGATGAACCCGAAGATCGCGGTGGCTACGAGGCCAGGTCCGACGAGCGGAAAAGTGATCCGGAAGAACGCGCCGACTCGGGTGCAGCCGTCGATCATCGCGGACTCCTCGAGCTCGGCAGGAATGTTCGCGACGAACCCTCTCAGCGTCCAGACCATGAACGGAAGGACCACCGCAAGGTAGACCGCGATCACGCCAGGCAGCGCGTCGGTCTGGCCGACGCTGTCCAGCATCAGGTACAGGGGGATGATCAACGCGTTGAGCGGCACCATCTGGACGCCGATGATCATCACGAGGAACGCCGTACGGCCCTTGAAGCCGAAGCGAGCCGTCGCCACCGCGGCGAGAAACGAGATCGCCAGCGCGAGGACCAGCATCACGCCGACGACGATCAGGCTGTTCTTGACGTCGTCGAGGAAGAAAGGCCGGGCGATGGCGTCCTGGAAGTTCTGCAGCGTGAAGGGCGCCGGGAACCACTTCGGCACCAGGGTCAGGATGTCGCGGCCGGGCTTGAACGCCGTGGCCACCATCCAGTAGATCGGGAACAGCATCACCACCGCGACCGCGACGCCGATGATGTCGTAGAGCGCCTGGGTCACGTGCTGCCGCACGTTGACCCGAAGGTTGACCTCGGTCGCCCCGCGCGCGCGGCCCGAGCGGATTCCCTGGGCGGTGCCCGGCGCGATCATGCGATCTCCGCCACCTTCACGGTTTCGCGCACGTAGAAGAAGGTGACGAACACCAGCACCAAGACCATCAGGACGGCGATCGCCGCCCCCAACCCGTATTGGGTCACGCCGAACGACTCCCGGTACGAGTAGATCGCGATCGTGAAGTAGTCGGAGCTGGGCCGCTGGTTGAGCATCACGTAGATCTGGTTGAAGACCCCGAAGTCCCAGATGGTCGAAAGGCAGGTGACGATCAGGAAGATGGGCTTGAGCAGCGGCGCCGTGACAAACCAGAAGGTGCGCCACGCCGAGGCGCCGTCGACCTTCGCGGCGTCCATCACGTCATTCGGAACCTGGAGCAGGCCGGCGAACACCGTGATCGTGACGAAAGGGATCGCGCCCCAGACGACGACCACCACCAGCACGCCCAGCCCCTGCACAGGGTTGTCGAACCAGTTGTGGTGGATGAAGTTGCCCAGGTGCAGCTGGGTGAGCAGGTAGTTGATGACGCCGAACTCGTAGTCGAACATCCACTGCCAGATGTCGACGCTGACGATCACAGGCGTCGCCCAGACGAAGACGAGCGAGCTCATGACGAGGACGCGCACGGCCGACCGCACCCTGAGCAGCAAGAGCGCGATCAGGGTGCTCAGGACGACGGTCAGGGCGACGCACGCGAAGGTGAAGAGGAGGGAACGGACGATCACCTGGTGAAACAGCGGGTCGACAAGGATCGCCCGGTAGTTGTCCAAGCCCACCCAATCGCCCGCGTGGTGGATGAGCTCGCGCAGCCCGTAGTGCTGGAGCGAGAGCCAGACCAGCATGCCGAGCGGGAAGGCGAGGATGCCGGCGATTACCAGCACGCTCGGACTGATCAACGCGTAGGGAAGGATGTTACCCCGCAGCCAGGCGCGGTACCGGCGTGACGGAGAAAACGGAGGGACCGGCTCGAGGTCAGGCGCAGCGACCGCCATACCCATCGAGCCAGCCCCCTTTACTTGTAGTTCGTCAGAGCGGCGCTAGCCGCCGCCGTTGAGGAGCGACGTGATCCGGCTGCTGGCCGAACCTGTCGCGTCGGGAATCGTCTGCTGCTTGGTGAATATCTTGACGAGCATGTCGGGAAGCACGTTGGCGTTCTCGACACTGGCCCAGTTCTTCGAGTTGGGGACGAACCGGCTGTTCTTGGCCGCGCCGAAGAACACCTGGTTGAGCCCGGTGCCAAGACCCAGCAGCGAGGTCGTGTTCGGGATGACTCCCCCGACGGTCGCCATGTCTGACATGTGCTTCTGGCCCGTGAGCATCCCGACCCACGCGTTGGCGAGGTCGGTGTGCTTGCTCCTGGCCGCGACCGCGAGGTCGGATCCGCCGAGGAATACGGGGGCGGTCTGGCCCGAGTTGTGGCTCGGGATCGGGAACGCGCCCAGCTTGTCCTTGAGGGCCGGGTTGCCGGCCTTGGGGTCTGTGATCACGCCGACTTCCCAGCCGTTGGCGATGATCATCGCGATGTGACCCTGGGCAAACGCCGCGTCCTGCTTCGCCTCATCGCCAGTCTTGTCGGCGCGGGAGAGTGCGTTGACGAGGTTCTGCAGCTTGACGAGGCCCTGCTGCGAGCTGTCGGCGTTGAGGCTGCCCTGCCACTTGTCGCCTGACTGGGTGGCGATGTTCCCGCCGAAGTCCCAGACGAAAGGAAGCGCCGCGTACCAGTACTTGCCAGGGAAGTACAGGGCGGAGAAGTTCGGATCGGAGCTGTGCGCCGTCATCAGCTTCTGGCCGACGGTGAGCAAGTCGTCCATGCTCGTCGGAACCTGGACGTTGGCCGCCGTGAAGAAGTCCTTGCGGTAGATGATGGCCCGGCTGCCCGCGTAGTAGGGGACGCAGTACAGCTTGCTGTTCACCGTGCAGGAGTCTGTCAGGGACTGCAGCCAGGTGTTGGAGTTGTCAAAGCTCGACTTCTTGCCGCTGATGTTCTCGAGCGCGTCGGCCGCCGCGTACTTGGCCACCAGCGTGTTGCCCAGCTCGATGACGTCCGGCGGGTTGCTTCCGCCAAACGCGGTGTCGAGCTTGGTTCCGATGTCGCCCCATTGCTGGATCTCGATCTTGACGGTCACCTTCGGATACTTGGCGTTGAAGTCGGCGTTGACGCTGTCGATCACGCTCTGAGGCGCGCTGCCGTTCATCAGCCATACCGTCAGGGTCCCCGTCTGGTCAGCCGGATTGGTCGTCGTCCCTGTGCTGCCGCCGCAGGCGGTCGCGATGACAGCCACGGCGACTGTGACCACGCTTAACCATGTCCTTGTGAATTTCATCTAGGCAATTTCCCCTTATTTCTTGAATGTGGCGCCGGGGCGCCGTTGTCCTGGTCGCCTCTCGATTCGCTTGCCGCCTGGCCACGCGAGGCGCCGGCCGAGCGCCCGTTGCGGCTTCGTTGCGGAACAAGCTCGGCGACCAGGCGATAACGGTCGCCGCGATAGATGGAGCGGACGAACTCGACGATCCGCCCTGACTCGGAGACGGTCGTCCGCTCGAAAAGGAATGCAGGCGTGTGCAGCGGGACTCCGAGCACCTCGGACTCCTCGTCGCTTGTCACGGTCGGCTCGATGGACTGAGTGCCGGACGCGATCGTGATCCCGTAGCGCTCACGGAGCAGCTCATAGAAGGAGTGGTCCTCGAAGTCGGCGCGGGAGAGGCCGGGCACGAACGCCTCGGGTACATGCAGGACCTCCATCGCCATCGGCTGCGAGTCGGCCAGGCGGAGACGCTTGACACGGATAAGCCGCGTCTCGGGGGAAACCTCCAGGCGGTGGGCCAGGCGTGCGCCGGCGACCGTGGTCGTGAGCTCGAGCGTTCGGCTGCCCGGCGTCATGCCGCGGCGGCGCATATCGTCGCTGAACGAGGTGAGGGTGAGCGGCTGAGCGATCTTCGGCTCGGTCACGTAGGTGCCGCTGCCGTGGCGGCGGTCGAGGTGGCCGTCGCGTACCAGCTCGTCGAGCGCGGCGCGGAGGGTCAGCCGCGAGACGCCGAGGTCGATGGCGAGCTGACGCTCCGCCGGGATGGGCTGGCCCACCGCGATCGATTCGACCAGGTCGAGGACGCGGTCGCGGGTCTCCTCCTGCTTGCTCATGGAAGTGGTACTACCCTCCCGCCCGGTGCCACGGCGGAAGTAAAGCACACAACGCCTAAGTGGTCAATACCACTTTCAGCGAACCCGGGCGGCGAGCCTCCGGTGGGTCAGCTCTGAGCGCAGCCTGGCGCGTGCGCCGGTGGTCGCGTCCAGCTCATCGAGCCCGATCAGCGCTGCGCCCAGCACCGGCGGCGCCGCGAGATGGAGGACCTGCGCCTGCGGGGCCTGTCGGCGAATCCCCGCGGTGATCCTGGCGATCAGGTTGTCGTCCGCCGCGCGCAGGACGCCCCCGCCCAGCACGACGTGGACATCGCGCTCGCTGAGGTGTAGCCGTTTGATTGCCGCGTTGGCGGTGACCACGATCTCCTCCGCCATCTCATCGACAAGTCCCTGCGCCACACGATCCCCGGCGCCGGCCGCCTGGAAAACCAGCGGGGCGCCTTCGCTCAGCCTGTAGCTGTTCAGCTTGCCGGTATAGACGGCCTCCATCACCGCGGTAGGCCGCGTCATCCCGAAGTGCGCGGGCACGAGTCGCTCGAGCAACGTCCGCGGGCCGCGACCGTCACGGGCGCGGATCGCCGCGCCGAGCGCGCTGCGCCCCAGCCAGCCGCCGCCGTGAGCGCGATCGCCCGACAGCTCTCCGAACGACGGGAACCGCACGGAGCGGCCATCCGGCCCGACGCCTGCGCAGTTCATGCCCGTGCCGCACACGACGGCGACCCCCCACTTGCGGTCCGTCCCCGCGCGCAGGACCGCGAATGTGTCGTTACGGACGATCGTTTTGCGTGTCCATCGCTGACCCTCGAGCTCGGCCGCGATGCGGCGGTCGTCGATCGGAATGTCGGCACCCGCGAGGCAGAAAACCCCCAACGCAGCCACTGCCCGCGAGCTGTCGACGCCGCCGCGGCGAGCGATCGCCTTGATGGCGTTCGTCAGTGTGTGGAGAGAGCCGTTGTACCCGAGGCCAAAGTGATACCTGCCCCGGCGGCGCATGGCCGCGAGCAGGTTGCCCTTCACGTCGACCAGCGCGAGGTCGGCTTTCGACGCGCCGCCATCGACCGCGAGCACCGTCTTATCAGGAAACATCCCTAACAATTTCCGCATATTCTCGCGTACGATGCCGCCCAATGGGCGCCATTTATGGGGGTCCCGGCGACGCCACGCCGAAGGCTCTGACTTCGTGGGGATAAAGATTGCGGTCGTCGGCGGCGGCAGCACATACACGCCGGAGCTGATCGAAGGATTCCACTCGCGACGCGACCGGCTGCCGGTCGACGAGCTCGTCCTGCACGACGTCGACGATGAGCGGCTCGAGGTGGTCGGCGGGCTGGCGCGCCGCATTCTCCAGAAGCACGAATGGCCGGGCACGCTCGTCGCCACAAAGGACCGCGAGCGCGCGTTGGACGGCGCGAGCTTCGTCATCGTCCAGCTCCGAGTCGGCGGCCAGGCCGCCCGGCTCGTCGACGAGACCTTGCCACTCGAGTTCGGCTGCATCGGACAGGAGACAACCGGCCCGGGAGGATTCGCCAAAGCGCTGCGAACCGTCCCGGTAGTGCTCGACATCGCGGACGAGACCGAGCGGCGCGGGGCTCCCGGGGCGTGGCTGATCGACTTCACCAACCCGGTCGGCATCGTGATGCAGGCGCTGCTCGACCACGGCCATCGCGCGATCGGCCTCTGCAACTCGGCGATGGGATTCCAGCGCAAGTTCGCGCAGCTCCTGGACGTCCCGCCCGAGCGCGTCTCCCTCGACCACGTCGGGCTGAATCACCTGACCTGGGTGCGCGCGGCGTACGTGGACGGCGACGACCGCCTCCCCGAGCTCATCGAGCGCGCGGCCGGCGAGATCGCCTCCGGCATCGGGCTCCCGGCCGACCTGCTCCGCCTGCTGCACGCGGTCCCCTCGTACTACCTGCGCTACTTCTACGCGACAGACGAGGTGCTTCGGGAGCAGGTTTCGGGTGGCAAGCGCTCGCG
>Ga0137364_10001094_pt1 | contig 12308 bp, 11 predicted proteins | sample SagtaG_10_FD_104798 | JGI IMG/M metagenome (GOLD analysis project Ga0137364, IMG submission 104798) | Vadose zone soil microbial communities from Sagehorn Ranch, Mendocino, California, USA - Sage1_L_20_16 metaG | ecosystem: Environmental > Terrestrial > Soil > Vadose zone | place: USA... | reverse complement strand
CCGGAAATCTGCGACACAATTGGCCCTTCCAGGTTGTCAGGCACCGAATAGTACAATTTTGAAATTGATGCAATATTTGAGGGCGCGAGAGGTGTTTCCGTGGCCAATGTCAACCTAGCGCGGAAATTGACAATATATTTCGTTAAATCAACAAAGTAGCCTAGCTCATTGATGCGGTTCATTCCAGCAAAAATGAATGATTGAACTATAAGAAGTTTGACATCAGTCGTCCATTGGCTTTTATCGTCTGCGCAAGGGAGTGAACGGTGATTTACGAAATTCGAGTCTATGACGCGGCCGATGGCAAGGCGGATGCCATGAAGGCGCGGTTCAAGAATGAAGTCGTCAAACGATTTTCAGGCCACGGCATCGAACTGCTCGGCGTGTTTGAATCGACGGCTGAGGTTTCGCGGCTGACCTATCTGACGCGATTCAAGTCGGACGACGATCGCACTAAGGCCTGGGCCGCGTTCGGCGCCGATCCGGAATGGCGCGCGATCAAGGCCGCCACCGAAGCGAATGGCCCGCTTCTCGGCAATCAGACGGTATCGGTATTGTCGCCGGCGGTGGCCGGCTTGCTGCTCGCTTGATGGCCGGTCGCCGTCTGGAATACGAAAATGAAACCAGCGCCGTTCGAATATGTCAGGCCCGACTCGCTCGCCGAGGCGTGCGGCCTGCTTGCGGGCGACGAAGACGCGCGCATCATCGCCGGCGGCCAAACCCTCATTCCGATGCTGGCGATGCGGCTCGCCCGTCCGACCCGGCTGGTCGACATTCTCAGATTGGCGGAATTGCGCGGCATTCGCCGCGAAGCCGATGCGATCGTCATCGGTGCGGTCACCCGCCAGGTCGAGGTGGAACGCAGCGACACGGTTCATCGTGCGCTGCCGTTGCTGACGAAGGCGCTGCCGTGGGTCGGCCATCCCCCGACACGCAATCGCGGCACGGTCGGCGGCTCGATCGCCAACGCTGATCCCTCCGCCGAAATTCCGCTGGTCGCGGTCACCCTCGGCGCCGAAATCGAAATCCAAAATCCGTCCGGCCGAACCACCATGCCGGCCGACGAATTTTTCATCGGGCCGATGCTGACCTCCGTGATGCCAGGCGATTGCGTCCGCGCGGTGCGCTTTCCGGTCTGGTCGCAGCCGCGGGTCGGAACCGGATTTCACGAAGTCAGCGCCCGCCAGTCGGATTTCGCGTTCGTTGCCGCCGCGGCGCAAGTGGCGCTCGACGAAGAGGGCCGTTGTCTCGACGCGGCATTGGGCCTCGGCGGCGTCGGCGATCGCGCGTTGCGGATCGACGTGTCGCCGTTGATTGGCAAGGCCGGCGCGCAAGCGTCGATCCCCGATATCGTTCGAGCGGCAACCGAAGACCTCGAGGCAAGCTCCGACCTGCATGCGACCGCGAGCTATCGCCGGCGTGTCGCCGCCGTGCTGGGAACCCGCGCGCTCGAAGATGCTTTTGCCGACGCGCGCGCCCGGGGCGCTCGTTCCGCTGATGGGGCCGTGCAGTGAAAGTCAGCCTGAACATCAACGGACGACAGCGCCAGGCCGACGTCGAGCCGCGCAAGACGCTGCTCGATACCTTGCGCGAGGATTTCCTGTTGGTCGGCAGCCATGCCGGCTGCGAGCACGGCATCTGCGGCGCCTGCACGGTGCTGCTCGACGGCGAACCATCGCGGGCGTGCCTGATGTTTGCGGTCCAGGCCGACGGCTATGAGATCACGACCATCGAGGGGCTGGCGCCGGCGCCGGGCGAGCTGAGCGTCGTGCAGGATGCGTTCTGCGAAACCCACGGTCTGCAATGCGGCTATTGCACGCCCGGCATGATCCTGACCGCGCAGGCGCTGCTCGATCGCAACGATGCGCCGTCGCGGGAAGATATCGTGGAGGCGATCTCCGGCAATATCTGCCGCTGCACCGGATATGGGCAGATCGTCGAGGCGGTCGAGTTCGCCGCCGACCGCTTGCGAAAAGCCAACGCGCCGCGAGAGGATGTTCTGCAAGCCGCGCCAGCCGATCCGCCGCACGGAGGCCGAAAGTGAATCCGGTCAGGCCGCCGCTCAAGTTCGTTTCCAGCAATCGCCGCGTGCGCGAGGATCGCCGTTTTGTTGCCGGTCAGGGCCGCTACGTCGCCGATATCGCGCTGGAAGGCCTGTTGCACGTCGCGCTGGTGCCTTCGCAGCATCCGGCGGCGCGGATCGTCTCGATCAACTCGATCGAAGCCATGAAGATGCCCGGCGTGCATTATGCGCTGACCGGCGAGGAGCTTGCGAGAGCAACCGACCCGCTGATGAACGGGCTCGACACGCCCCACGTGCGGCGCTTTCCACTCGCGGTCGGACAGGTGCGCTACGCCGGCGAGTGGGTGGTGGCGGTGGTCGCGGAGAGCCGCGCGCAAGCCGAAGACGCCGCCGAGAAAGTGCGGATCGAATATGAGCCGCTGCCCTATGTGATCGATTCCGAAGCGGCGTTCGATCCGTCCAGCCCGCCGGTTCACCCGGCGCATGGCAGTAACGTATTGCTGGACCGGACGTTTGTCTGGGGCGAGGTCGAGAAACATTTCACCGAGAGCCCGCGTCATCTGTCGTTTCGTGTGGTGTGGGGCCGCAGTTCGACGGTGCCGATCGAAACCTTCGGCGTCGCGGCCAAGTGGGATCCGTGGCGGGAAATCCTCGACGTCTGGGCCTCGATCCAGATGCCGAAATATCCCGATCAGATTGCCCGCGCGCTGCGTATCCCCGCCAACAATGTCCGGGTTCATCAGGATGTCGACGTCGGCGGCAGCTACGGTGTCAAGCGCGGCATCAAGCAGACCGTGATTGCCTCGCATCTGGCGCGTACCCTCGGGCGCCCGGTCCGCCTGATCGAAGACCGGCTCGATAACATGCGGGCCGGCGATGCCCACGGGCCGGAGCGGATCTTCGACGTCGATGTCGCCTTCAATGATGACGGCATTGTCAAGTCGATGAAGATGCGGGCGCTCGACAATGTCGGCGCCTATGCCGGCCGGTCGCCGTTCCAGTTGGGAAAGCCGATCGGCGCGATTGTCGGTCCCTACAAGATCGAGAGCGTGCAATATCGCGCGGTATCGGTCACCTCGAACAAGGCCGCGCAGGAAGCCGTGCGCGGCTTTGGGCAGGCGCCGACCAACTACGCTATCGAGACGGCGATCGACAAGGTCGCTGCCGCCGTCGGTCTCGACCGGATCGAAATCCGGCGCCGTAATTTCATCCGCAGCGATGAATTCCCCTACCTCATTCCAAGCGGCACCCATTACGACAGCGGCGACTATCATACCGTGGTCGCCAAGGTGCTGGCGCATGCCGATTACGAGGGATTGAAGCGGCAGCGCGATGGTTTGCGCGCGGCCGGGCAGTGTGCCGGCATCGGCATTGCCGCCTGCCTCGAACCCAGCGGCGGAAACTCTTCGTTCGAGCCGTTGCTGAACGAAAAGAACACCACCACGACCTGGATGGACTCCTGCCGCATCACCGTCGACGGCCTCGGCTTCGTCACCGCGACGATCCACACGACCTCCGCGGGGCAGGGCCACGAGACATTGGCGGCAACCGTCATCGGCGAAGTGCTTGAGATCGATCCGGATTTGGTCCGGATCGTGCGTCCGGACACGCTGAACAGCCTGCCGTCGAACAGCCCGGTCGGCAGCCGGATGGCGATCATGCTGGGCGGCGCGGCGTTCCATGCCGCCCAAAAGCTCAAGGCGAAAATGGTGCGGCTTGCCGCGCATCAATTCGGATGCAGCGAGCAGGACGTGGTTTATGCGGGTGGCAGCATATCCAACACGGCCTTGGCCAAGAAACTAGCCTGGGGCGAGCACGTCAACATCGCGCACCGCAACTTCCATTTGCTGCCTGATGGCATGGAGCCCGGGCTCGAAGTCACCCACGTGATGCAGGTGCCGACCGGAACTGCGCTTCCCAGGGACGGCCGGGTGCAGATGTATCCTTGTCATTCCTTTGAGTTTCACCTCGTGCTGATCGCGTTCGACCCGCAGATCGGCAAGCCGACCATTCGCCGCTACGTGATCGGCCACGACTGCGGAACGGTGATCAACCCACACATCGTCAAGGGGATGACGCTGGGCGGTATCGCCCATGGCATCGGTGCGGCGCTGCTCGAAGAGTTTGTCTATGATGGCGAAGGCCAGATGCTGACGCAGAGCTTTATGGATTATTTACTGCCGTCATCGCATGAAATGCCGGAGGTGGAGATCGTGCATCACTGTACGCCGTCGCCGTTCACGGTGTTCGGCCAGAAGGGTTCGGGCGAGAGTGGTTATCTGGGTTCGCCGGCGGCGATCTCCAGTGCCATCAACGACGCGGTTGCGCCGCTCGGGATTTCATTTTCAAAGCTTCCGATCCGGATCGCAGCCATCAGTGATGCCATCGCGTCCGCGCAGAACCCGCAAAGCGAGGCCGAGACATGATCATCGACTGCCACGCCCACCTTGTCCCGCCGGCGCTTGTGGATGCCATCCGCGTCGAGCAGGCAAATTTTCCTTCCGTCAAGCTGATCGAGGAAGCCGGCAGCCTCGGCTTCGCTTTCGCCGGCAACAAACCGACCAGGCCGGTGTCGAAACCGCTCGGCGATATCGCCGCGCGCCTGCAATGGCTCGACACCAACAACATCGAGCGTCAGGTGGTGGGCGGCTGGCTGGATATGTTCGGCTATGAAATCCCGGCCGAGGAGGGCGTTCGCTGGTCGCGCCTGATCAATGCGCACCTCGCCAAGGCTGCGCAGGAGCAGCCGCGGTTTATTCCCTTGGCGACAGTTCCGCTGCAGGACGGCGCGCGATCGGCTGAAGTGCTGAAGGAGGCCCACGGCCAGGGCTTCAAGGGCGCGATGATCGGGACCCAGCCGAAAGGCAAGGGCGGCGTGCTGGACGATCCGTCATTGCTGCCGTTCTGGGAAGCGGCAGATAGCTTGGGATCGATCGTCTTCATCCATCCCGTGTTCGAGAGCGGGGATGACCGCGTTCATGACTACGGAATGGCCAACGCGGTCGGGCGGATCACCGATACATTGATTGCGATGTCGCGGCTGATCTATGCCGGCCATGTCACCCGCTTTGCCAATATCAAGATCGTGGCCGGCCCTACGTGATCGGACGTCTGCGCCGGAATTATTCGCTCGACAAGGACAAACTCGGCGATCCCGACGCCGCGCTCGCGGCCATCTATTACGACACCATCGTGCAGGATACCCGCGTGCTGCGTTATCTCGCCGATATCGTCGGCGCCGGCCGCATCATGATGGGCTCGGACATGCCGTTCCCGATCGGCGATCTGGCGCCGCTTGAAATCGTGCAGGAGACGCCGTTCACCGATGCCGAACGCACCAGCATCAACGGCGGTCTGGCGCAGAAACTGTTTGGATTGTGAGACGACGACGTGAAACTCGATATCGGTGGAAATGAAGCGATCCCGACCACAGTCGATGCGCTGTGGGTCGCGCTCAACGATCCCAAGGTGCTGACGCGCTGCGTTCCCGGCTGCAAGAGCATGACGGAAATTGGCCCCGACACCTACAAGGTCGATATGCAATTGCGTGTCGCCGCCGTCGGCGGATCGTTCGAGGGCGAGATATCGCTATCGGACAAGCAAGCGCCGAAGACATGCAGCATCAAGGTCTCGGGCGCGGGAACCTTGGGGCACGGCAACGGCACCGCGCGGTTTGAAATCGAGCCGGATGGCGAGAACGGCACGCGGCTGGTCTACAAGGGCACCGGCGAAATCGGCGGCCTGGTCGCGGGCGTCGGGCAGCGCATTCTGGCAAGCGTTTCAAAGCATCTGATCGGACGTTTCTTCGTCGCCTTGAGAAAGGAATTCGAGGCGCCGATCAGCGGGGCGGCCGGTTGACCAGAGGCCTGGAGGGAAAGATGATGAAACGAGTTCAAATTGGCCTTGGTCCTGGTCTGAGTCTTGGCCTGCTGCTGGCGACGGCGATGCTATCGCCATTATCGGCAGAAGAACTTCGGAAATTGTCGATCGTGGTGTTCGGGCCACCCTCGCTCGGCGCCTTCCTGCCACCGGTGATCAAGGCGCAGAAGCTGGACGAGAAGAACGGGCTGTCGATTACGTTCCAGGAACGAACGCCGGACGCCTACACCGCGCAATTCAATTCCGGCGAATTCCAGCTCGGCGGCAGCGCGGCGCTGCTGACAGTCGGGCTCGCCGATATCAGGGGTGTCAAGGTCACCTATCTGTTCAACCTGTTTGACTTCTGGGGAACGGTCGTCACGTCGCGCCCGGAAGTCAAGTCGGTCAGGGATCTCGAAGGCAAGGATCTCGCCGCGGCAAGGGGCACGACCAATTACGTGATGTTCGACTGGTTCGCCCGGCAACTGGGCGCCGATCCGGGAAAATTCTCGGTGGTCAATACCGCCACCCCCGGCCTGGTCGGTTATGCGCTCGCCGATCGCGCCACCGCGGTTCAGTTGTGGGAACCGGCCTACACCACGCTGCATGGCAAGAAGCCCGATATCAAGATGATCGATCTGAAGATCGAGGAGAACTGGAAGAAGGCGACCGGCAGCAGCAACATCCCCTACCTCGGCGTTGCCGCGCATATCGACTGGGTGGAGAAGAACAGGAATCTGATCCCGAAACTCTATGCCGCCTACAAGGAGGCGGGCGAGTGGACCGCGGCGCATCCCGAGGACGCCGCCAAGCTGATCATGGCCAGGGGCACCGATGAGGATCGCATGGCGATTGCGGAACTCATCCGGGCCAACGACCGGCTTGGAATGAATATTCGCATGGCTGCCGAGGTCGGCAAGGAGATCAAATCGGTCTATGACGCCGGCAAGTCGATCGCCTTCCTGCCCTCGGACCCTTCCGCCGCCACGATCTATGACGGACCGATGCAATGACGGTCTCCTCCGACGGGCAATCGGACGCGGCGGGCTGGAGCGCGGCGGTCGGCCGCCGTGCGCTCTCCTATGTCCTGCCGTTCGCAGTCGTCGCCGGGTGCTGGCAGATTGCATCGCTGTTCTTTCCGCCGTTCCTGTTCCCGTCGCTAATCGATGTGTTCAAACGCTGCTTCGGGATTCTCTTAAGCTGGAGCCAGTTCAGCGACGTACTGGCAACCGTCGGGCGCATCTTGGCGGGGCTTGCCGGGGCTTTCATCGTCGGCGCCGGCTTCGCTGTCATGATGGCGCGCTCACGCGCGGCGAATGAGTTTCTGTCACCGATCCTGACTTTGTTCCAGGGCATTCCGGCACTGTCATGGGTGGTTTTTGCGATCATCTGGTTTCACGGCATCGAGCCGCGAATCTTCTTTATCATGGTGATGACGACGCTGCCGGCGTTCACCTTTCAGGTGCTGAGCGCGCTGCAGGGGATGTCGCGCGATCTCACGGAGATGGTGATGAGCTTTCGCCCGACCCGGGCAAAGCTGTTTCGCACCATGATCATCCCCGCGATCCTGCCGGACATCCTGACGGCGTGGAAGGTCAACCTCGGCAATGCTTCCCGCGTGGTGGTGGTGGCCGAGCTGGTCGGCGCGACAGGGGGAGTGGGGTATGAACTGTTGCAGCAACAGCAGGTTTTCGACATGGCCGGCGCGCTCGCATGGACGCTGCAGCTGGTCTTTTTCGTGCTGATCGCCCAGGCCGTGCTCACTTTCATCGAGAACGTCGCGTTCCGCTATCGCGCTGTTTCGGAGCGTACGCTGTGACCGCCGCCGCACCCCTCATCAGTCTGACCCAGGTCTCGAAGTTGTTTGGCAAGCCCGGAGCTGCGCCGGACTATGTCGCCGTGGACCGTCTCGACCTCGGTGTTGACCAAGGGCAGATGCTGGCGCTGCTCGGCAAGACCGGCTGCGGCAAATCGACCATCTTCAACATGATCGCAGGGCTGACCGAGCCGACCTCGGGCGCGGTGACGGTCGATGGCCGCAATCCGTTCCTCGAATTCGATTGGTTTCGCGGCAAGATCGCGATCGTCTTTCAAAACGATCGGCTGCTGCCATGGCGAACCGCCGTCGGGAATGTCGAACTCGGCCTTGAGATGCTCGATATTGCCGCCGAGCAACGCCTGATGACTGCGACCCGATGGCTGCATACGCTGGGATTGCGCGGTCACGAGCATGATTATCCGCACGCGCTGTCCGGCGGCATGCGGCAGCGGGTGTCGATCGCACGGGCATTTGCGACCGACGCCAATATTCTGTTGTGCGACGAGCCATTCTCGGCGCTGGACGAGATGACAGGACGAACGCTTCGCGCCGAATTCGTCAGGCTGGTCAAGGAAAACGGCAAGACCGCCGTTTTCATAACCCATTCGATCAATGAGGCGCTGGAAATCGGCGACCGGATCGTGGTGCTGAAACGGCCGGCCAACATTGCAATCGACCAGCCGCTGACGGCGGCGACGACCGATGCGGAGAAAGAAGCGATCCGTCACCAGGTCCAAAGCGTGCTGGTGGCATGAGCTGCCGTGTTTCCTGGTAATATCTGTGGAGAGCGCGATGCGAAGATTGTTGGTCACCGGCCTTTTTTTCCTTTGCACATTCGCCGGCGGACAAGCCGGTGCCGATGAATGGCCGACGCGCGCGCTGACCATGATCAATCCGTTCGCCGCCGGCGGACCTAACGATGTGCCTGCACGGCTGTTCGCGCAGCGGATGGGCGAGATCCTCGGCCAGTCCGTCATTGTCGAGAACGTCGGCGGTGCCGGCGGCATGAATGGCGCCGACCGTGTGGTGAAAGCCCAGCCCGACGGCTACACATTTCTTCTCGGGACCGTCGGCACCCAGGCGCAAAACCAGACGCTCTACAAAAAGCCGGCCTACGATTCGACCAGGGATTTCGTCAGCGTCGGTCTGTTTCTGGAAGCGCCGCTGGTGCTGGTTGCGCGCAAGGACCTTCCGGTCAATTCGATGAGGGAATTCGTCACTTACGCCAAGGCAGGTGAGGCCAAGATGCAGTTCGCCTCTGCCGGCACCGGCTCGGCCATCCATCTCGGCTGCGCACTGATGAACTCGGTCACGGGATTGAACAATGTGGTGCACATCCCCTACCGGGGCGCCAATCCCGCCATGCAGGACCTTGCGAGCGGCCGGGTCGACTACCTCTGCGACATCGTTACCACGGCGAAGCCGCAGATCGACAGCGGCGCCGTGAAAGCAATCGCGGTGCTGAATGACACGCGTTCATCGGCGCTGCCGAACGTTCCGACCGCGATGGAGCAGGGGTTCGAGGTCCGGGCCTACACGTGGAACGCGTTCTTCCTGCCCAAGGGTACGCCGCAGGCGATCGTCGAGAGGCTCAATCACGCCATGGTCGAGGCGATGAAGACACCAGCCATTCGCGAGAAGCTCGAAAGCGTCGGACTGAAGCTCGTTTCGCAGGATCGTGCGACACCGGCCTATCTGGACGGCTTCGTAAAAAGCGAGATCGCGAAATGGGCTGTTCTGATCAAGGCAAGCGGCATCAGCATCGATTGAGCCGGGGGCCGTAGAGCATCGTCACAGCCACAATATCTTCTTGCGGTAGTCGAGGTCGGTCAGCAGGGGAGCCGCGGGCCCCTGATGAAAGACCGCGCCACGCTCGAGCGCGAACACGCGGTCGGCCAGCGCCAGCACCAGATCGAGATTGTGCTCGACGATCACGATGGACATCTGCTGTCGCAGCCGGTCGAACACTTTGAACAGTTCAAGGATCACCGTCGGCGCCAACCCCTCGAAGGGCTCGTCCAGCAGCAGCAATCTCACATTGCCCGACATGGCGCGGGCCACCGCCACCATCTGCTGTTCGCCGCCGGACAGATAATCCGCCGCGACGTCCAGCCGCTCCCGGAGGCGGGGGAAATATTGCAGGATCTGCTCCTCGTTCCACACCACGCCATGGCTGCCGTCGGTCTTGCGCGCCAGACGGCCGAGCGAGAGATTTTCCCGCACCGTCATGCCGGCGAACAGGCCGCGGCCCTGCGGCACGTAGCCTATTCCCAAGCGGGCGATATCCGGCGCCGGCAGGTGCGCGATATCAGCGCCCGCATACTCGATGGCGCCGGATGAAAGCGGCACCAGCCCGGCGAGCGCCTTCAAAAGCGTCGATTTGCCGGCGCCGTTGCGCCCCAGCAGGGCGACGATTTCACCTTCGCGCACATCCAGCGTCGCGTCGTGAAGGATATGGCTCTTGCCGTAGAAGGTGTTGACGCGTTCGAAACGCAGGACTTGCGCGCCGCTTTGCCTGGCTTCATCGGTGCGATGGTGGACAATTTCGCGGACGCCGGTGCCGGTATATATCTCCTGCACGCGGCGGTCGGCGCGCACGGCGTCGGGCGTACCGGTCATCAGCACCTCGCCCTGGTTCATCACGGTGACGGCTTGCGAGAACCCGAGCACGCGGTCGATATCGTGCTCGACGATCAAGACCGGAATGTTCGCGGCTACATTCCGGACCAGTTTCGAAACCCGTTCGCGCTCGGCGGCGGCAAGGCCCGCCAGCGGCTCGTCCAGCAACAGCACCTGCGGCTTGGAGCCGAGCGCAATGCCAAGGTCCACCAGTCGCTGCCCGCCATAGGACAGTTCGCCGCCCTCGATGTCCTCGATCCCCTCGAGGCCGAGGAATTTGATCAGCTCCGCGGTCTCGTTGTGGATGCTCTCGTAATTGTCGATATCGCGCCAGAGGTTGAATCGCCCGTCGCTTTGCGCCTGCAGCGACAGCCGCAGATTTTCGTAGATCGACAGGCCCTTGAACAGGTTGGTGATCTGGAACGAGCGCGCCAGGCCCTGATGGCAGATGAGGTCGGACGGCACACCCTGGATGGCGCGCCCGCCAAGGCTGATGGTGCCGCTATCGGTCGGGAACAAGCCAGATATCAGGTTGAACAGCGTGGTCTTGCCGGCGCCGTTGGGCCCGATCAGGGCGTGGATCTCGCCGGCGCCGACCTGTAGGCTCGCATTGCTGACGGCGCGGATACCGCCGAAACTCTTGGAGACGCCGTGGACTTCGAGCACGGTGCCGGTGAGTGCCTTCGGCATCAGGAAGGCCGGCAGCGGCAAGCCTTCGTAGATCCTGCGCTTGCTCATGGCCGCGGCTTCTTCCGGCGCCGGCCACCAGCGCTTGCTCAAAGTAGCCCAGATGCCGACCAGCCCGCCCGGCGAGTACAACACAAAGGCAACGAAGATCAGCCCGAACCAGAGCAGCCAATTCGGCGTCCAGATCGAAAACAATTCGCGGAACAGGATAAAGAACAGCGCGCCGAGCGCCGGACCCAGCATGCTGCGCATGCCGCCGATCACGACCATCGCCAGCAACTCGCCGGAAAACGGCACCGAGACCGCTTCGGCGGAAACCAGATAATTCTGGAATCCGACCAGTGCGCCGGCAAAACCCGTCACCACCGCCGAAATGACAAAAACGCCGAGCTTGTAACGCTCGACCGGATAGCCCTGGAAGGTGGCGCGCAACTGGTTTTCGCGGATCGCCATCAGCACATGACCGAACGGCGAGCGCACCAGCCGCAGCAGCAGATAGAGCACGCCCAGGCAAAGCACCGCGACGGCCATGTAGTAGTTGAGCGCACTATCGAGATCGAAAGGCCCGATGCTGCCGCGCTTCAACCCGCCGAGGCCGTCTTCGCCGCCGGTCAAATTGCTCCAGCGGAACGCGGTGGTGTAGGTGAGCGCAGCCAGCGCCAGCGTCAGCAGCGAGAAGTAGACACCGCGGCGCCGCAAGATGATGATGCCGACCAGCGTCGAGGTGACCGCGACCACGATCATCGACAGCAGCAATGGCAGCCAGATCTCGCCGCGAAACCAGTGCAGCTGGATCAGCCCCGCCGCATAGGCGCCGATGCCGAACCAGGTGCCGTGACCGAACGACACCAGGCCGGTGTAGCCGATGCACAGATTGAGCCCCATCGCCGCAATGGCGAGCGCCACCACGATGGTTCCGGTGTTCAGCGACAGACCGAGCAGCTGCAGGGCGAATGGCAGCACGATGATCGCGAGCACCGCCAGCAGCAGCGGCCGGTATTTGGCGCCTGATGAGGCGGTCTTCATTCGAACTTCTCGATGCGCTCGCCGAGCAGCCCGCGCGGACGCACCAGCAGCACCAGGAACATCAGAAGATAGATCGAGGCTTCGCCGGCGGCCGGTGCGAAGTGAATGGTGATGCCGCGCACCACGCCGACCAGCAGCGCCGCGATCACCACCCCCCAGAAGCTGCCGAGACCACCGATGACCACGACGACAAAGGCGACCGTGATGATCTCCGCGCCCATGGCCGGATGCACAATCGTGATTGGCGCAAAGAACGCGCCGCCCAGCGCGGCCATG
>Ga0137364_10001092_pt1 | contig 12325 bp, 8 predicted proteins | sample SagtaG_10_FD_104798 | JGI IMG/M metagenome (GOLD analysis project Ga0137364, IMG submission 104798) | Vadose zone soil microbial communities from Sagehorn Ranch, Mendocino, California, USA - Sage1_L_20_16 metaG | ecosystem: Environmental > Terrestrial > Soil > Vadose zone | place: USA... | reverse complement strand
GCGGTGCAATCGGTATTCGACGGGGCGCCATCTCCGGCCTTATTGAAGGCTACTACGCGGTAGCAGACCCGCTCCTGGTTCGGGATGCCGCTCGCGTCCTGGGCCGACGTAGCGCCGGGGCCCGTGGTCACGAGCGTGGTCCACGGCCCGGCGTCGCTGGCGGCGCGCTCCACGCGGAACCCGTCCTCGTTGATCGAGTTGTCGGCCCACGTGATCCGGACGCTCCCCGTGGCGATCAACACGGCATCGGCGTTGGACGCGGCGACCGGCTCGAGCGGCAGCGGGTTGGCGCAGACGGTATTGGAGGTGCCGATGACACGCTTGTTCTGCCCGATCGCTTGAACGCTATAGCAGTACTGCAGCTTGGGGTCGAGTCCGGTGTCGTTGTAGGAGGTGACCCTGGCCCCGGTCGTGGCGACGGTCGTGAAGGTGCCATTTGCCCCCGTGGTGGAGCGGAGCACGTTGAACCCGGTCTCGTTGGGCGAATTGTCCTGCCAAGCGAGGCTGATCGCGCCCGGCGACGCCGTGGCGGAGAGGTTGGACGGCCCCTTCTGGCTGCCTGTGGTGCTCGCGAACGATGCCGCGTCGGCATCGGGGGCGAGCGGACGATCGGGATCGCAGCCGGGAATGGTCAGGAGCAGTACCGAGAGAGCGACGGAGCAGTGGCGCAGAGAGAGCATGGGACCCTCCACACAGAGGTCCGTGGGGCCGACCACCTGGCACAGCAGGCGCCCGCACGTTTGTCCTATGTTGGACGGACGAGCGGCGCAGATTGCTCGCCGGCCGTTACTGGAATCGTGGAGTGATTGAAAGTGCCGCGGAACCCGCGAGGTGTGAGCACCACGCGCGGCGATGACGCTGAAGCTGGTCGCAGGCGGTAAGGAAGCGCAGGCTTGCTTGAGCGAGCCACCGCATTACCGTGGCCTCCAGGCGGGCGAGACATCGCCCCCTGGGTTGTTGGTGATGTTGCGCGCGTCCGACCCATCGGCGTTCATCACGTAGATCTCAAGGTCTCCGTCGCGAGTGCTTTCGAACGCGATCTTCGTCCCGTCCGGTGACCACGCGAAGGCGTCGTCGATGCCCGAGGTCTCGGTGAGCCGGGTGACGGCCGAGCCGTCCGCGTTCATGACGTAAATGTTCCAAGCGCCGTCCCGGGTGCTCTGGAACAGGATCTTCGACCCGTCGGGCGACCACCTCGGCGCCGCGTTCCACTGCGGGTGGTTGGTCAGGTTGCGAGCGTCCGATCCGTCGGCGTTCATCACGTAGATGTCAAAGGTTTCGAGAGGGTCGTTTCTGACGAAGGCAATCTTCGTCCCGTCGGGCGACCAGTAGGGCGGGCGATCCTCAGACGGGGTGTTGGTGAGGTTGCGCGCGCCCGACCCGTCCGCGTTCATCACGTAGACCTCCGCATTCCCATCGCGGTTGGTGTTGAAGGCCAGCCTCGAGCCATCGGGCGACCACGCGGGCCACGCGTCCCATGCCGGGTTGTTTGTCAGGTTCACGACGCCCGTGCCGTCGGCGTTCATCACGTAGATTTCCGAGTCGCCGTCGCGATCGCTGTGGAACGCAATTTTGGAGCCGTCGGGAGACCACACGGGCCACACGTCTTGCGCTGCATTCTTCGTGAGGTTCACGAGGCCAGTGCCGTCCGCGTGCATCAGGTAGATCTCCAAGTTGCCGTCCCGGGCGCTCATTAAGGCGATCTTTTCGCCGTCCGGGGACCACACCGCGCCCTCGCCGAGTGCCGAGTTGTAGGTGAGTCGCGTGACGCCCGAGCCGTCGGCGTTCATCACGTAGATGTCACTACTCGCGTCGCGGTAGCTCGTGAAGGCGATCTCGCCGCCGGCCGGCACGCCGGGTGCCGTCGAGTCCGGGTTACAGGCCGCGAGCAGGACCAGGCTCGCACCAATGAGCGATCGGTGCATCCGCAACGTCCTCATGGACCCCGTGGCCGCCAGGCAGGGGCCACGTCCTGGGCGGTGGGGTTGTTGGTGAGGTTGCGAAGCCCCGAGCCGTCGGCGTTCATCACCCAGATCTCGTCCTCGCCGTTGCGGTGACGGGTGAAGGCAATCTGCGACCCGTCGGGCGACCAGGCGGCCCCGTAGTCCCCGCCCGGGTCCGTGAGTCGTCTGACGCCCGAGCCGTCGGCGTTCATCACGTAGATCCCGGTGTTCGCGACAGTATTCCCGTCGCGGTCTGAGTCAAAGGCGATCTTCGTGCCGTCGGGCGACCAGACGGGCTGCAGGTCGTACGCCGAGTTGTTCGTGAGCCGGGAGACGGCAGAGCCGTCGGCGTTCACCACATAGATCTCGTAGTTGCCGTCGCCGGTGCTCGAGAAGAGGATCTTGGTGCCGTCGGGCGACCACACGGGATCGAAGGCATTTGCCAGATTGTTCGTGAGCCGTGTGACACCGGAGCCGTCGGCGTTCATCGTGTAGACCTGTATGGTGCGGTCGCCGCTGCCGCCGTGGAAGGCGAGCTTGGAGCCGTCGGGCGACCAGGCGGGAAAGCTCGCGTTGTTCGTGAGACTGTGGAGACCCGAGCCGTCGGCGTTGATCACAGAGATGCCGACGCCCGAGAAGGCGATCTGCGTCCCGTCGGGCGACCAGGCGGGATCGCAACCCAACCCGTTGGTGAGATTGCGGACGCCTGAGCCTTCGGCGTTCATGACGTAGAGGTCGTAGGTTCCGCCGGCGACGTAGCTACCGAAGGCTACCTGCGAACCGTCAGGTGACCATGACAAGCAGCTCGCCGGTTGGCTGGTCAGGCTGCGTGGGCCCGAGCCGTCGGCGTTCATCAGATAGATCGAATAGAGGCTCCCGTCGCGCGTGCTCCGGAAAGCGATCTGCCCAGCTGCGGCGATCGCGGTAATCGCCACCCTGGCCGTGACCGACTTGCTATTGTCGCTGACCGCAGCGGCCGTGACCCCGAGCGCGCCGGGCGGCACGGTCGTCGGCGCGGTATAGGTCACCGCCGTGCTCGTCACATTGCTCAAGCTGCCGCAGACCAACGCGCCGCCGCTGCATCCCGTGATGCTCCAGGTGACGCCGCTATGGCTCGGGTCGTTCGCCACCGTCGCCGTGAAGTCCTGGCTGCCACTGGTGAGGAGGCTCGCGCTAGCCGGGACGACGGCAACGGAGATCGCTGGGCCTCCGCCGCCGGGTGCCGTCGTATCTGAGCCGCACGCCGCGAGAACCAACAGGCTCAACGGAGTGAGGAGCCGGCGTGGCACCGAGGGTGTGTTCATGATCAATCCCTTGTGCGGCTCGCTGGCCTATGGAGGCGAAGCGATGAGGCTGCATGGGCGCCTCCCGTCGGCCGCCAGGCAACGGTGTACCCGTCGAACGCCGGGCTGTGCGTCAGGTTCAGGACCCCGGTCCCGTCGGCGTTCATCACGTAGACCTCATCGTTGCCGTCGCGGTCTGTGTCAAAGGCGATCTGCGAGCCATCAGGCGACCAGGCGGGGAAGGCCTCGTTCGCCGCGCTATTGGTGAGGTTGACGAGCCCGGTGCCGTCGGTGTTCATCACGTAAACTTCGAAGTTTCCGTCGCGGTCGGTATCGAAGGCGATCCTCGAGCCGTCGGGCGACCAGACGGCGAGTGCATCTAGAGCTGGGTTGTTCGTCAAGTTGACGAGCGCGCTGCCGTCGGCGTTCATCACGTAGACCTCCCAGTTGCCGTCGCGGTTGGTCTCGAACAGGACGTTGGAGCCGTCCGGTGACCATCCGTCCGCGTAGTCCGACGCCGCGTTGTTCGTGAGCCGGGTGACGCCCGTGCCGTCGGCGTTCATCACGTAGACTTCGTGGTTGCCGTCGCGCGTCGTCGTGAAGGCGATCTTCGAGCCGTCGGGCGACCACAGTGGGTCGACGTCGTCCCACGCCGGGTTGTGCGTCAGGTTCACGGGCCCGGTGCCGTCGGCGTTCATCACGTAAACGTCGAAGTTTCCGTCGCGGTCCGTGTGGAAGGCGATCTTCGAGCCGTCGGGCGACCAGCTGGGCCAGTCCTCGTTTGCCGGGTTGGTCGTCAGATTGATAACGTCGGTGCCGGTCGCGTCCGTGACGTAGATCTCGTCGTTGCCGTCGCGGTTCGTCGTGAACGCAAACGCCGGCGGGACGACCGTGATCGTCGCACTGCCACTCTGGCCGTCGGCCGCCGCCGCAATCGTCGCCGTGCCCGGCCCCACGCCTTTGATCACCGCGGTCGTCGAATCCGTCCCCGTGTGCGTACCGACCACCGTAGCCACCGCGGTATTGCTCGTCGTCCACGTCACGGCGTGCCCCGGGAGTGTGTTCCCACCTGCATCTTTGACGGTGGCGCGCAGAGAGAACGACCCTCCCACGAGCCTCTGCACCGTGGGCGGGCTTACGGTCACCGACAAGCGGGTGGGTTCCATGGAGTCCCCGCCGCAGGCAGCGAGCAGCAGGATGCCCAACCAGACCGGCGCCGCCGACGTTCCCCTCATATGCGATCCTCCTGAGGCCGACACTATGTCACGCCGTCACTGCCTCGGCGCATGAACGATCGACGCCGGGTTGGGGAAATCGGGCCCCAACCTCTGCAGCAGAATCGACGGATTTCGCTCTTGGACGTGGGCGTCGCGGCCCGCAGCGCGTGCGACGGATGCTCCCGCCTGAACCGTACCGGTGACGCGGACCGGCGACGTGGCGCACGCCGCAGTCATACCGTTGAGCACACAGGTCTGGGCCGTTGCCGCGCCCAGCTGGCCGGAGCCGTTGTTACCCCAACAGAACGCGACGGCGGTGGACGTGACGCCGCACGTGTGGAACAGCCCCACGCTGATCGTGGCGAAGGTGAGCCCACCCGACACCGGAGCCGGCGTGGCACGTGCGATCGTCGAGGCGTCGCCGATCTCCCCCAAGTCGTTGTGTCCCCAGCAGTGGGCCGCGCCTGCAGGTGTCAAGGCGCACGAGCTCTCCTGCCCAGCCGATAGGGCTCCGCCCGCCGTTGAGAAGGAAAGGCCCCCGGCGACCGGCACCGGTATCAGCTGGTCCTGTCCCGAACCGTCGCCGACCAGGGTTGAAGAGCCCCAGCAGTAACCGGCGCCCTGCGGCGTCATCGCACACGAATGGGCGTACCCGGCTGCCACCGCCGCGAAGCTGTGGTCGCCCGCGACGGCCACAGGAGTCGCGACGGCGAAGGCCGAGGTCCCGTCGCCCAATTGACCGGCGAGGTTGTATCCCCAGCAGTACGCGAGCTGGGAGATGGTGACGCCGCACGCGTGAAAGGAGCCGGCGCGCACGGACTGGAAGAGGAAGTTGCCCGCGACGAGCACGGGAGACGGGCTGAATGTCTGCGAGCCGTCGCCTAGCTGGCCTTCACTGTTCACGCCCCAGCAGTATGCGGCGTTTGTGGTCGTGACGCCGCACGCGTGGTATGCTCCGAGCGTGACGCTCGAGAACTGCTGCCCGCCTGTGACGGGGACCGGGACGAGGCTGCTGGTCTGCGAACCATCGCCCAGCTGGCCCGACGAGTTTTCTCCCCAGCAAAGCGCCTCTCCGCTCGTCGTGACCCCGCAGCTGCGGCCAAAGCTCGTCGCGACCATCGCGAAGCTATGGCCACCTGTTACCGCGACCGGCGTTTGTGAACTCGCGCTCGGCGCCCGCGCCGGAGGTCGGAACCCCGTGCCGAGCTGCCCGTCGCCGCCCCATCCCCAACAATACGCGGCCCCGGTGGTCGTAACGGCGCAACTGTGAAAGAACCCGGCGCTCACCGCGGCGAAACTGACCAGCTCCGCAGTGACGGCGGCTGACCCGATCTGCCCCTCGCTCGTCGCGGTGATGCGGGCCGACCCGGAGGCGAGCGCCGACACCAGGCCGCCTTCGGAGACCGCGGCGACCGACGGGTTGTCGCTCGACCAGCTCACGCCCCTGCTGAGCACGTGTCCGGCGACGTCCTGCGGCACGGCGACGAGCTGGACGACCCCCCCGACGACGGTCTGCACGTCCGAACGCACGCTAACCGAGGCCACCGGCCCTCCCCCGGGAACCGCATCCCAGGTGCCGGTCCAGTCCCCACACGACAATGTGCCGCTCAGTTTAGGCGCTGGCGGACCCGTCACGTCCGCAGCGTACGTACAGCCTTGGGCGTTGAACGTGAGACGAGTGCTCGAGAGCTGGCCGTCCGCAACGGGGTCGGACCAGATCGACGCGTTGTTGAGCGAGGTTATCGGTCCGTTGCACGTACCCACCTGGATCACCGTGCCCTCGATGGCGGGGCCTGTCTGGGTGAACTGGTAGGACCCCGTGTCGCTGCACGTCACGGGCCGCCCGTTGTGAGTCCCGCTGAACTGCTCGGTGTAGTTCCACTCCCCCGCGATCGCGGGTACGACCGTTAAGGTCGCGCCGTCACTCTTGCCCTCGCTCGATGCCGTGATCAGGACCGAGTCCGATAGTGCGAGGCCGGTCACGAGGCCGGTCGACGAGACCGTGGCCTGCGTGGGGGCGTTGCTCGTCCAGGTCACGGGACGGTCCGCAAGCTCGTGGCCGGCCTCGTCTCTCACGTGCCCGGTCAGCTGCAGCGTGTGGCCGATCACGACGCCGGGTGCGGCTGCGGTCACCTCGACGGAGGCGACGGGCGCGGGTGGCGCTGCGGAGTCGTTTCCACACGCGGCGACGGCGCCGGCTCCACACAGCAGCAGGAGATGCATGGCTCTTACCAGCCAGTCAGGTCGTGACACGGTTCTTCCTCTCCTCTCTCGAGGAGTTGGACGGATCAATTCCTGGCGGTTGCTCCGCCGCGTGGGGCGCGAGCGATCGCTTGAGGGAGACGGCGTCGGGGATCGTCATGGTGCTACGGCTGGCCCAGGACGCGCACCGGCACGGAGCTGTCCGTTCCGGTCCCGTTCCCGAGCTCTCCGAAGGCGTTATAGCCCCAGCAGTACGCCGTCCCCGTCGTAGCGAAGGCGCAGGTATGCAACCCGCCTGCGCTGATCGCGGTGAAGGTGAGCCCGCCCGCCACGCCCGTAGGGGAGGGGCGACGGTTGATGCCGCTGCCACCGTCACCGAGCTCGTTTTCCGAATTCCGCCCCCAGCAGTACGCCGCCCCGCTGGCCGTGAGGCCGCAGGTGTGATAGCCGCCGCCAGCCAGCGCGACGAACGTGAGCCCGCCGCTCACGGCCACGGGGGTGGGCCGCATCGTCGTGGTCCCGTCGCCGAGTTGGCCGAAGCCGTTATCCCCCCAGCAGTACGCCACCCCGCTGGCAGTGAGACCGCAGGTATGAAAGCGGCCAGCGCTGATCGCGGTGAAGGTGAACCCACCGCTTACGGCGACGGGAACCGAGCTGGAAGTGGTCGAACCATCGCCGAGCTGGCCGGCGAAGTTGGATCCCCAGCAGTACGCCGCTCCGTTGGTGGTGAGGCCGCAGGTATGAATGCCCCAGGTGCGCACCGCAGAGAAGGTGAGCCCCCCGCTGACGGCCACCGGGACCAAGCTGGGCGTCGTGGACCCGTTGCCGAGCTCGCCGTCATCGTTCCTACCCCAGCAGTACGCCGCTCCGCTGACGGTCAAACCGCAGGTGTGATCCCAGCCCGTAGCCACGGCGGAGAACGTGAGCCCGCCCGTCACGGCCACGGGGACCGTGCTGGAGGCGGTCGAACCGTCACCGAGCTTGCCGCTACCGTTGCCACCCCAGCAGTAGGCCGCCCCCGCGGTCGTGACCCCACAGCTGTGAAACTCCCAGGTGGCAAGCCCGGCGAACGCGAGGCCACCGGCCACGGCCGTCGGGATCGCCCGGGAGAGCAGCGAGCCGTCGCCGAGCTGTCCATACTCGTTGTGGCCCCAGCAATACGCCGCACCGTTGGTCGTGACGGCGCAACTGTGAAGGTCGCCGGCGGTGACTGATGCCAGAGTCAAGACCGTCACCGTGACGGCTGCGGTATCGCTCACCGCTTCGCTGGTCGCGATCAGGGCGGCCGAACCCGCGCCGACTGCCGTCACCAGTCCCGTGCCGTCGACCGTGGCCGCGGCGAGATTATCGCTCGTCCAAGAGATCGCGCGCCCCGGGAGCACTTTTCCATTCGCATCCTGCGCCGTCGCGGAGAGGTGCTTCGTCATGCGGAGGAGCAGGTTCACCGAGTCAGAGGAGACCTTCACCGACGCCACCGGGGCGGGCGCAACAACGGTGACGGAAACGGTGTCGCTCGCGGTCCCACTCGTGGCGACGATCCTCGCGTCTCCTAGGCTCATGCCGGTCACCGTCGCGAGTCCCGGGCCGGCGTCCCCGGTGGTGTAGGGCGCAACCGTGGCGACCCCCGGGGCGCTGCTGTTCCAGGTTACCGAGGGATAATTGATCACCCGTCCGCGCGCGTCACGCACGGTCGCTTTGAGGATGATGGTGTCGCCCGAGGCACCAACGGTCGCAGGCTTGGGCGAGATCTCCACCGAAGCAGGTGGCCCCGTCACGACGACGACCAACGCCAGCCCAGTCAACTGGTTCAACGTCGCCGTGACCGTGTACGATGCCGTGGCCAGCGCCGTCACGAGCCCTGTCGAGGAGACCGTGAGGCCGGCGGGATTGCTGGAGGACCAGGTGACCGGCAGATCGACCAACGTGTTGCCCGCAGCGTCGCGCACCGTCGCCGTCATCTGGTACGCCCCGCCGGTCATGTAGATGGTATCCGGTGAGACACTGATGGATGCCGGTGGCCCCGTCTCGGACTGCCCGGTCGTGAAGGTGACGGTCAGGGGCGCTTCGAGCGCATCGCCGTCGAGATCCTTCACGGCGGCAGTGACGACCAGCTTGTAATCGGTGTTGGGATCGAGTAGGGCGGCGGGAGTGAAGGCAGCAATCGTCCCAGTGCCCTCGAGGAGGCGCACCGTCCCCGCAACCAGGCTCGTGCCGCGGAACAGCTGCACCGAGGACGAGGTCACCGTCGATGCGGCGACCGGCTCGCTGAACACGATGACGATGGTCGTGTTGAGCGGGACGTCCCGCTTCCCTGACGACGGAGACGTGCGCACCACGACCGGCCGCAGCCTCGGCGGCACGGCATACGTGAAACTCACGGATGGCGCTCCCGGCACGTCAACTGAGACTTCCACCGTGTCTGCGGGACCGGCCGGGACCGGCACGGGGTCGAAACCGCCGTCGACCAGGGCCGCGTAGAACCGACCGGCATCGCCCAGGCGTCGGATGGTCGCGACGGTCCCGCCGGGCACCGTGCCAGGCGAGAGAGACACGTACGCGACCTCGTCCGCCGGACCGGTCGCCAGGACGGGAGCCACGCGCGCCACCCCCACGAGGCCAGCCGCTGTGACCGGGTCCGAGACGATCAGGCTTTTGAGCGGTTGCGGAGGGCCGATCGGATTGTCGGCACAGCCGCCAAGCGAGCTCAGTGCGGTGACGAGGGCGAGGGCCATCGTTGGAGCGACGCCGGGGCCGGGGATCGTCATAGAGCTACGGCTGGCCCGCGATCTTGACCCGCGCCGTGACGGGGTGTTCTCCCGACGTGCGGTTGCCGAGCGCGCCTGAGTCCAGCGGGCCACAGAACTCGGCGCCCCGGCACCCGGCCAAGAGCATGGCGATCCCGAACGTCAATCGCGCCCGGGGTAGCACGGGGTCAGGCCGCACGCTTGCCTCCCTGCGGGACGGACTCGTGAGACGGACGCCCCTCCCGCGTTTGCTCGTGGGCGTCCCGCGCTCACCACCGCTAAGGGTTGACGACCCGCAAAGCACGACCGGCCGAGCGGGTTTCCCCCTCAGCCGGTTCGCGATTCGCTCCCCCCGAGGCATGGGCGAGCCGCACGACAGCCGCCTCGGGGTTCACAGCATCTGAGTCTGTTTCAATCTCCGCCCGCACGGCGGCGTGTCAAGCGCGACGCTACCGACCATCCATCGAGATAGGGTCACGTGTCAGCATCCATCCGCGCCTGTGCGGGCTGTGTGAGGCCACTGCGGTCGGCCCCACGGCCGACCCTCGGAACGCGGTGCCTGGCGCGGCCCTCGTCGTGAACGAGCGTCCCTCCGACACCGTCTCACCGAGATCCCCGGTCTCCAAGTCGACAAACCGCAAGTAGCCTTCGGCCGCTGTACCTCGAATCCAGTCTCGTTCGTCGAGTTGTCCCCCCAGCTGACGTCGATCCGGCTTTCGGAGACGGCGAGGGCGTTCGTGCCCGACGGGGCCTTCACGGAGGAACTCACCATCGCGCTTCGCGCCGCCGGGGTGGCGGGCTCGACCGGCTGGCTGCGGTCGCAGGCAACGAGCGCAAGGAGCAGCATCGGAGTCGCGAGGAACAAGGACCGTACGCTGAACATGGAAGCCCTCCCGTCGAGCAGGTTCCGCGCGGTCGAGCGGCGACCCCGCGATCACCTCACGTTGGACCGACGAGCGATTGGGATTGCTCGGAGTTCCAGTCAGCGGGTTCGCTCGAAGCGGCCGCCGGTGGGGAAGGGGCCGGGTGCCGCTTCGATGTGCGACTCGAGGACGGTCAGGACGTCACCGGAGAGGACCCCGGAGATCGCGAGCGTGGGCGCGCCGGGTGCCATGCGCGGGATGAGAACAGTGACCCGGTCGTTCCCGTCCATGCTTCCGGTCACGGGGCCGAACACGTCAGGCGAGACGCCCACGTCCCCAGCGAACCAGCCCGTGATGCGACCCCGGAAGTGCACCGCATCGCACGACTCGACGGCGATGGTCACGAGGAGGCCGGCGTTGAGGGAGGGCCTATCGGAGGCGACGGGGGCGCTCGAGTAGTTCCATTCGCCGAGCATCGCCGCCGCGGGCGGCGGCGCCGCCGGCGCGGTGCACGCACCGAGCAGCAGTCCGGCAAACCAGAGGAGCTCTTCGGGGCTGCGACAACGGTGACTGCGCATCGAACGTCTCGCGTTGTTGTGACGCCACGTGAGACGGACGCATGCGGAGCCGTTGCTCGTTGGCGGCTAGCGAGGGTTCATGGGGATCCCAGTAGCGCCTGCCGTCACCCCGCGCTCCCGCACCGCCGTCGCCGACGCACCCAGCACCGACGCGCGGATGGCGGTGCCCGCAGCACCCTTGGTCGTGAATGCAAAGCTTTCCGACGCCGTCTCACCGACCTGCGCCGGCCCCCAGCCGAGGAGGTCCAGGAAGCTATCGTCCGCTGCGTCGTCAACGGACGCCACGGGGAAGAGCTTGTCGACCAGCCATTGGTACGCCGTACCCGTCGGCAGCCCCATGCCCTCCGCGGCGAGGTCGGGGATCTTTGTGTGCGCCGCCGTGGTGATCACCTCGAACGCCGGGTTGGGAATCGTGGCGTCGGCAGGGAACAGGTACACGAAGTTGACGCCCGCTCCTCCTCCCTCGCTCCAGGTGAGGGACGTAGTGGCATCGACGTCGGCCGCGCCGTTCACCGGCAGTGCAAGCTGTGGAGCAGGGAGCAGCGACATGCTCACATTGGTTGAGTTCCCATTGATGCCGTTCTTGAAGAAAAATGACGACCGCGATGCAAGATCCTCGGCCCTGACGCCTACGCCAAACGTTATTCCGCTCACGGCGGGTACCGTGTACGTGAATGTCTCGGCGAGGCTGCCCGATTCTTCCCAGTAGAGCGGGACTGTATCGAGGAACATGAAGAACCTTCGCAAGGTCTGTGTGTAGCCCGGCGGAATGGCCACGGTGCCGGAGATGGTTTGCTCCGGCGGGTCGATGAGCTCGGTGGCGGCGAAGTCATTGCCGTTGTAGGCGCTGCCGGCACTGATGACCAGCGCCTTGCTCGCGTAGCCGTCATAGCTCGCCGGGAGCCCCGCAGCATTGGCGGTCCACCGCAAGAGGTAGAGCCGGCCTGCTTGTGTGTCGACCGCACCTCGCCACTGGACGTTGAAGCTGTAATCCCCGGTCGTGGGATCTGCGGCACCCCAAGTAAGCACGTAGCGTCCGCTAATGAACACCACGACCGTAGACGTGTTGGCCCCGGGCGTCGGAGGCACGGTGCCGCTGATGAAGGCCGTCTTGGACGCGCCCTGGAAGACGAGGTACAGCAGGCTGGGGTCCGCCCGCGTAAGGCCAGCGTAGACCACCGCGACATGCTGTCCGGGCGGCAATAGCGCGATGTCATACGGCACCGCGACGCCAGGGATCGAAAACCGCCCGTCCGCGGCCGTCGTCACGGGGGTCGTGCCAAGCACGCGCACCGTGGCCCCGGCGATCGGCTCGCCGTTACGGTCCTTCGCCACTCCAGCGACGGTAATCCCGGGATTTGGGCCCGTACCACCCTTGTCCGTCCCACCGCAAGCTATCAAAAGGCCGAGGCCCGCCCAAGCGAGCGTTACCAACCCGTGCTTCTTCATGGAGTTCTCCCCGCAAAGGTGTAGCGCGGACCGCGCCGGCTCGACG
>Ga0137364_10001088_pt1 | contig 12339 bp, 9 predicted proteins | sample SagtaG_10_FD_104798 | JGI IMG/M metagenome (GOLD analysis project Ga0137364, IMG submission 104798) | Vadose zone soil microbial communities from Sagehorn Ranch, Mendocino, California, USA - Sage1_L_20_16 metaG | ecosystem: Environmental > Terrestrial > Soil > Vadose zone | place: USA... | reverse complement strand
CTCGAGGTGGCGGTGGTCGAGTACGAGGGCGGGTCGCGACTGAACGTGCCGCTGTACCGGTTGGATCAGCTCGAGCCATACCGGGCGGCGGAGGACGGCGACGCACCCGCGCCCCGGTTGCACCGGCTGGGCAGCACGACATGGCAGCGGCAGCGCGACAAGACGCGTGCCGCGATCCGTCAGATGGCGCTGGAGCTGCTCGACCTCTACGCCCGGCGGCAGGTCGCGGGGGGCTTCGCGTTCCCCACCGATACACCGTGGCAGCGCGAGCTGGAATCCGCTTTCCTTTATGAGGACACCCCAGATCAGCGGCGCGCCGCCGACGAGGTGAAGCGCGATATGGAACACCCCCGACCCATGGATCGTCTGCTCGTGGGGGACGTGGGGTACGGCAAGACGGAGGTCGCGCTGCGGGCCGCCTTCAAGGCAGTGCAGGCGGGCAAGCAGGTCGCGGTTCTCGTTCCCACGACGATTCTCGCGGAGCAGCACGGGCGCACCTTCCGCGAACGGCTCGCCGACTATCCCGTGCGCATCGAGGTGCTCTCGCGGTTTCGCGGCACGAAGGACACCAAACAGGTCACGCGGCAGCTCGACAGCGGAGAAGTGGACGTGGTGATTGGCACACACCGGCTGCTGTCGCGCGACGTCACGTTCCACGACCTGGGTCTGCTCGTCGTGGACGAGGAACATCGATTTGGCGTGCGACACAAGGAGCGGCTCAAGGCGCTGAAGCTCGCGGTGGACGTGCTGACGCTGACGGCGACCCCCATTCCCAGGACGCTGCATCTTTCGCTCGCCGGTCTCCGCGATCTCACGCTGCTCGAGACGCCACCCAAGGACCGGTCGCCGGTGCTCACGTTCATCGAGCCCTGGGACGACGGCCTGATCGAGGAGTCGGTGGCCCGCGAGCTCGATCGCGCCGGACAGGTGTACTTCGTGCATAACCGCATCGAGACGATCGACACGATCGCCGAGCGCGTGCGGGCCCTGGCCCCACCCCGGGCGCGCATCGCGGTCGCGCACGGGAAGATGAAGGAGGCTGCGCTCGACGCCGTGATGTCCCGGTTCGTCGCCGGCGAGGTGGATGTACTGGTGTCCACGATGATCGTCGAGTCTGGGCTCGACGTGCCGAACGCGAACACGATGATCGTGAACCGGGCCGATCAGTTCGGCCTGGCGCAGCTCTATCAACTCCGCGGCCGGGTGGGGCGGAGCCATCGACGGGCGTACTGCTACCTGCTGGTGCCCGACCTGGTGGACGCGGATGCCGAGGAGCGCTTGCGGGCACTCGAGCATCACACCGATCTCGGGTCAGGCTACCGCATCGCGCTGCGGGATCTCGAGCTGCGCGGCGCCGGCAATCTGCTCGGCGCGGCGCAGTCGGGCCACGCGCACGCGGTCGGATTCGATACCTATCTGCGTTGGCTCCAGGAAACCGTCGAGGCCCTGAAACACGGCGATCGGGGAGCGGGGAGCGTCACGCATCCGGCACCGGAGGTGATTCTGGATCAGGCCGCGCACCTCGCCGATGGGTACGTGCCGGACGAGGCCGTGAAGCTGGACCTGTACCGGCGGCTGGCGCGGGCCGTGGCGCCTGATGAGATTCAAGCCGTGCGTGAAGAGTTGCGCGATCGCTTCGGGCCGCTTCCAGACGACGCGCAGCGCCTGCTCCTCGTCTCCGAGCTCCGCGTGCTCGGGGCCCGCGTGGGACTCGAAACAGTCCTGGTGAGGGGCGAGGAGGCGCGGCTCACGTTCGCACGGGACGCGAACCCCCGGATGGCCGGCCTGACGGCGGCGCTCGATGCGGTCCAGTTCGAGGCCGAGGTGCGGCGGGCCAACCCCTTGTCCTTGCGGCTCCGCCGGCTCGGCGGCGAACCCATCGGCTCGGGCCTGGTCCGCGCTCTCACCGCGGTTCTCGCGGACGTTCACCACTAGGGAGACGCCATGCGACGGCTGGCTCTGATCGGCTGGGTGCTCGCGCTGGGCGGGTGCAACGCCCTGCGGGACACGTTTGCCGGACGCCAGCAGACCGTGGGGACCGCGGCGGGCCAGACCCTGACGGTCGAGCACCTGGCGAAGCTGATCGGTCACGCGTCGCGCATTCCCGTCCGGCCCGACGTGTTCACCGGCCTGGCGAGCGTGTATCTGGACTACGCGGTATTTGCCACCGCGCTCGGGCACGGCCGCGACCTGCACGACTCGACCCTGGTCCTCGCCGCCGAGTGGCCGCTCGTGTCGCAGATCCGGTGGGAGCGCTACCACGAGCAGCTGATCGCCACTCGCGGCCAGCTCACGACGGCGCAGCTGGACTCGGCGTTCACCGCAGGGAGCATGCGGCTGTTCCAGCACATTCTCATCCGCGTGCCGGCGAGCGCGCTCCCGATGATCGAGCAGCAGAAACAGAAGGAAGCCACCAGCGTGCTGATGCAAGCGGCAGTGCAGCGCGGCGCGAACTTTCGACAGCTCGTACAGAAGTACTCCGAGGACCCGGGATCCAAGGTGCGTGGCGGCTACCTGCCGGCGTCGCCGCGCGGCCAGTGGGTCGCGGCGTTCGACAGCGCCGCGTGGACGCTGCCGCCCGGCGCCATGACGGGCGTCGTCCGCACACCCTTCGGCTTTCACATCATCCGCCGGCCGCCGCTCGCGGAGGTGCGGGACTCGTTCCGCGTCGATCTGGTGAACGCGCGCACAAACTTCCTCGACTCGCTGTACATGGACAGCCTGGCCCGCGACCGCCGCCTCGAGATTGTCTCGGGCGCGCCGGCGCGGGTGCGTGCGGCAGTGCCCCAGATCGTCGCCGCGCGGACTGACGAGCGTGCGCTCGCCACGTACCGCGGCGGCAGCGCGTTCCGGGTGAAGGATCTGGCACGGTGGCTCCTGGCGCTCGATCCCAACGACGTGCGCGGCATCACCACCGCGACCGACGCGCAGCTGACGCAGCTCGTGCGGGTGCTGGCGCAGCGAGAAATCCTGCTCGATGAGGTCGCCAAGGCCGGCGTCCAGCTCGCGGCCCGCGACTGGGAGCAGGTACGCGCCGAGCACGACTCGAGCGTGGCGCGATTGGAGCGGTTGCTGGACCTGTCGCCGGAGATGCTGAAGGACTCGGGCGCGACTCCCGCCGCGCGCGTACACGTGGCGATGGCGCACCTGGACCGGTATACCGAGCAGGCGATCACACAGGGCACGAGCCCGTTCGTCCCGGTGCCGCCGTTTCTCGCCGCCGCCCTGCGGGAAGGACAGGACTGGACCCTGAACCCGGCGGGCGTCGCGCGGGCGGTCGAAGGCGCGCAAGCCATTCGGGCCGCGGACTCGACGGCGACGGGGCACGCTCCGACTTCTGCGCCGACGGGCCTGAGGCGCGCCTCTGGCCCGCCCCCCGTGCCGGCCGAGAATGCCCGGCCGGCGACGCCGCGCTGACCGATCATGTGGGCGCTCAAGCTGACCACCGTCATAGCGGTGCTGGTCGCCCCCCTGTTCGCCCTCGGAGGCGTGCGTCGTGCCGCGGCCCAGAGCACGGCGCGCGATCGTCCGGTGGACCGGATCATGGCGATCGTGGGCACGACGCCCATTCTCGCTTCCCAGGTGGAAGAGCAGCTGGTGCTGGCGCAGTCGCAGGGCGCGAAGGTCCCGGAGGACTCGGCGGGGCGGGAAGCCGCGCGGCGCCAGGTCCTGTCGCAGATGGCCGATGAAGAGCTGCTCGTTCAGCAGGCGGAGCGGGACACGACGATCAAGGTGACGGAGCAGGAGGTGCAGGACGCGGTAGAGCAGACCGTGCAGAACGTGCGCAAGCAATTCGCGTCGATTCCGGAGTTCCAGACGCAGCTCCGCGCGGCCGGCTTCGTGTCCGAGGAGGAATGGCGGCGGTGGCTCGCGGACCAGCAGCGCCGCGCGATCCTGCAGCAGCGGCTGATCGAAGGCCTGAAGCAACGGGGCAAGCTGAAGCCCATTTCGCCGACGGACGCCGAGATGCGCGAGTTTTGGGAGAGCAGCAGGGCGCAGCAGCCCAAGCGCCCGGCGGCCATCTCGTTCCGTCAGATCGTGATCGTGCCCAAAGCCGACCCGGACGCGAATGCCCGCGCGCTCCACCTCTCGGACTCGCTCGTGGCGGCGCTGCGGCGCGGCGCCGTGTTCGGCGACGTGGCGAGGAAGTTTTCGGCCGATAGCGCGTCACGCGAGCAGGGCGGCGAGCTGGGGTGGTTCCGTCGGGGCGTCATGGTCAAGGAGTTCGAAGACGTCGCGTTCCACCTCAGACCAGGCGCGATCTCCGACGTCGTGGGCACCGAGTTCGGCTACCACATCATTCAGGTGGAGCGAGTGCAGCCGGCCGAGATCCTGGCCCGCCACATCCTGATCCAGCCCACCATCTCCGCCGCACAGATCGACATTGCCCGGCGGCAGGCCGATTCGGTGCACGACGCCCTGGCCCAGGGGGCGTCGTTCGACTCGCTGGCGCGGCGCTACGCGGATCCGAACGAGCCCAAGCTCGCCGACGCGCTGCCCGCCTCCCAGCTGCCACCGGACTACGAAACCGCGATCGGCAGCGATACCGTACCCGGGTTGAAGCCGGTGTTCGAAGTCGGGGCTGGCACCGCGCGGCCCCGATTCGTCGTGTTCGAGCTGTTGAAACGTTTGCCCGAGGGGGAGCTCAACTTCGACGAAGTGAAGGACCGGATCCGCGACGGGCTGGGCCAGCAGCTCGCCATCAAGCACTACCTCGACCTGTTGCGCCGCACGACGTACGTCGACATTCGCTACTAGCCAGGTGTCACGAGGTTCCCTCCCCCGCCTCGGCGTGACCGTCGGCGATCCGCGGGGCATCGGGCCGGAGGTGCTAGAAAAAGCGCTCGCCATCGGTCCGCTCGATGCCGAGGTTGTCATCGTCGGCCACTCCCATCATCCGCGCTCCCTGCTCCCCGAAGAAGCCGGCAAGATCGCAGGCGAGGCCGTGCGGGAGGCCGTCCGACTCGCGCTGGCCGGCGAAGTGGATGCCATCGTCACCGGCCCCGTGCACAAGCATGGCCTGCATCTGGCGGGGTTTCGCTATCCGGGCCTCACCGAGCTGCTGTCGCATCTCGCGGGTGACGTAGACGTGGCGATGATGCTCGCCGTCCGCTCGCTCCGCGTGGTCCTCGTGACGACGCACATCCCCTTGAAGGACGTCCCCGCCCACGTGACCACTGATCGCGTGGTGCGCTGCGGGCGGATCGCGGAGCGTGCGTTGCGGGACTGGTGGGGGATTGCTGCGCCACGGCTCGCCGTGTGCGCGCTCAATCCGCACGCCGGCGAGTCGGGACTGTTCGGTGACGAGGAGCCCCGCGTGCTCGAGCCGGCCGCTCGGGCCCTCAACGCCACCGGGCCGCTGCCCGCCGACACGGTGTTCGTGCGGGCGCTGAAAGGCGAGTTCGACGCTGTGCTGACGCCCTACCATGACGTCGGCATGACGGCGGTGAAGGTCGCGGGGTTCGGTGAGGGGGTGAACGTGACGCTGGGGCTGCCGTTTCCGCGCGTCGCCCCCGATCATGGGACGGCGCTCGACATCGCCGGGAAGGGCATTGCCGATCCGCGGTCCATGCGGGCCGCGCTGGAGCTGGGGGCGGAACTGGCGCGGCGGTCCCGGGTGCGGCGGGGGACCGTCGCGCCGGTCTAGGTCTCCGGTCCGGTTCCGCGCCGGATCACGCGCGCCGTCCCGACGCGCCGTCCGTCCATTTCGACGATCTCGAATACGGCGCCTTTCACCGCCACCTGGTCGCCCGGGTGGGGCAGGCGGCCGAGCGCACCGAACAGGAAACCGCCGATGGTCGTGTAGTCCTGCTCGGCGAGCTCGAGTCCGAACGCGTTGTTCACTTCGCGGATCGGGACCGAGCCCGCGATGACGGGCGCAGTGCCGGCGGCGGGAGGGGCGCTCAGCTCGCCGGTGGGCCGATCGTATTCGTCGTAGATCTGCCCGACGATCTCCTCGAGTAGGTCCTCCATCGTGACGAGGCCGGCCGTCCCACCGAACTCGTCGAGCACGATCGCCAGGTGGATCTTCTGCCGTTTCATGTCGGCGAGCACGTCCTCGACTTCGCGCGTCCCCGGAACGAACACCGGGGGACGGAGCACCGTCCGCAGGCTCCCGCCCTTGGCCGAGCGGAGGCCGGCGAGAATGTCTTTGGCGTGCACGATGCCGAGGATGTCGTCCAGCGACTCGCCGTACACGGGATAGCGTGATCGGCCCGCCACGGCCACCTGATCGGCCGCTTCCTCGAGCGTCAGGTCGGCCGGGAGCGCCACCATCTCGGTGCGCGGCGTCATCACCTCACGGGCGTTTTTCTCGCTGAACTCGAACACGCCCTGCAACAGCCGGGCGTCGTCGGCGTCGAGCTTGCCGCGTTGCCGGCTCTGCTCGACCAGCATGCGGAGCTCTTCGGGCGAGTGAATCGCCTCGAGCTCGGCCGTGGTTCCTTTGAGGCCGAGGAACCGGACGACTCGGTTGGCGCTCCAGTTGAGGAGATCGGTGAACGGCCGCGTGATCCACGAGAACAGGATGAGCGGCGCGGCGATCCACCGGCTGGTACGCTCGGGGTGGGTGATGGCCCACGCCTTGGGAGCCTGCTCGCCAAACACCACATGCAGGAATGAAACGAGCGACACCGCGACGGTCGACGCGACGCCGCCGCGCGCCAGGAACTCGAGGGGGGGCGGCAGCGTCGCGAACCAGTCGCGGAACACCTTGGCCACGGTGTCCTCGGCGACGTACCCCAGGAGAATCGACGCGACCGTGATGCCGAGCTGCGCGGCCGACAGCTGGCGGTAGAGGTCCTGCAACGCGGCCCGGACCGTCCGTGCTCTGCGGTCGCCGCGCCGGACCATGGCCTCGATGCGGGTGCGGCGGGCTGCGACGAGCGCGAACTCCGCCGCCACGAAAAACGCATTCGCGAGCACCAGCGCCACCACCGCCACCAGGCGGAGGCCGGGCGACTCGGAGCCGGGGGGGGGGAGGGCCATAGAGGCGGGAACATAGAGGGTGGTTATCTTGGGGACTAGGGACTAGAGCTTGGGATTGCATGAGCGCGACACTACCGATCGACGTCCAGTGCACGCATCGAGCGCCGTTGCGGGGGGAGAGTCGCCGGCGACTCCTGACCGTACTCGGCATCACCGCCGTCGTGATGGTGGCGGAGGCCGTGGGCGGGTGGCTGGCGCACTCGCTCGCGCTGGTCGCTGACGCGGGCCACATGCTGGCGGACGTCGCGGCGCTCGGCCTGTCACTCGTGGTCACGTCGCTCGCGCAACGGCCGGTGACGGCGGAGCGAACGTTCGGGCTGTTGCGCTTGGAGATCCTGGCCGCGCTGGTGAACGGAGCAGCCCTGATCGCGATCGCGCTCGGGATCAGCTTCGAGGCGTGGCACCGGTTCCGCGCGCCGGAGGACGTGCATGGGGCCCTGTTGCTGATCGTCGCAGGTGTGGGGCTCGCGGCCAATGCGGTCGGTGCCGCCATCCTGCATCGCGGACACGACCATTCGCTCAACCAGCGCGGCGCCTATCTCCATGTAGTGGGCGATCTGCTGGGCTCGTTCGGTGCAGTGGTCGCGGGGGTCATCATCCTCGCGAGCGGGTGGGTGCAGGCCGACCCCATCATCTCAGTCTTGATCTCGGTCTTGATCCTCGGCAGCGCGTGGCGCCTGGTCAGGGAGAGCACCGACGTGTTGCTCGAGGCTGCGCCCCCGCACATCGCAATGTCGGACGTCCACGACCAGGTCGCCTCCATCCCCGGCGTGGGGTCGGTTCACGACCTGCACGTGTGGACGGTGACCAGCGGGGTAATCGCGATGAGTTGCCACCTGGTGGTCCAGGATCCAGCGCAGAACCAGCGCGTGCTCGAGGCCGTCCAGGCGCGCCTTGGGAAGCTCGGGATCGGGCATGTGACGGTACAGATGGAGAGGGATCCGACCTGTGAATAGGTGCGTGGTGCGTGGTACGTGGTTGCTGGCGGCCCGGAGGCCAGCCTCGCAACCGGGAATAACCACGCACCACTCACCACATGCCACGATTTCTGTGATCTCCCCGCTTGTCTTTTGCCGACCGCCCTCCTATACTGCGGCCCTCCTATGAGGCACCCCTAGGCACGCTCAGGACGTAGCCCCTTGCAGATCCGCAACATCGCCATCATCGCCCACGTGGACCACGGGAAGACCACGCTGGTGGACCAGATGCTCCGCCAGGCGGGGGTGTTCCGCGCCAACCAGCAGGTGACCGAGCGCGTCATGGACTCGAACCCGCTGGAGCGCGAGCGCGGCATCACCATCCTGTCAAAGAATACGGCAGTGCGCTGGGGCGACACCAAGATCAACATCGTGGACACGCCGGGCCATGCCGATTTCGGGGGAGAGGTAGAGCGGATCCTTCGCATGGTGGACGGGTTCCTCTTGCTCGTGGATGCCGCCGAGGGGCCGATGCCGCAGACGCGCTTCGTGGCCGGGAAGGCGCTGGGACTCGGCCTGAAGCCGATCGTGCTGGTGAACAAGATCGACCGGCAGGACGCGGAGCCGCTGCGGGTGCACGACGAGGTCCTGGAGCTGTTCCTGGACCTGGAAGCGACCCCCGAGCAGTTCAACTGCCCTTTCCTTTATACATCGAGTCGTGCGGGGACAGCGACGTTCGATCTGCAGTCGCCGGGCGGGGACTTGAAGCCGTTGTTTCAGACGATTCTCGACACGATCCCGGCGCCGGCGGCTGATCCGGCGGGGCCGTTCCAGATGCTGGTTTCGACCCTGGACTATTCCTCATATCTGGGGCGGATCGCGATCGGGCGAATCGAGCGGGGGCGGGTCCGGGTGGGGGAAACGGTCGCGTTACTTCCCCTGGGCGAGCCCGGTCCTCTGGGGGACAGCCCCTACGAACAGGCCAAGGTGGTGAAGCTTTTCTCATTCGACGGGCTGGAACGGGTCGAGGTGCAGGAGGCGTCGGCTGGGGACATCGTGGCGCTCGCGGGGCTGATCGGGGTCGAGATCGGGAAGACGGTGACCGCGCCCGATTACCTGGAGCGGCTCACGGGGATCGCAGTCGAGGAGCCCACGATCTCGGTGGACTTCAAGGTGAACGACTCGCCGTTCGCCGGACGGGAAGGGAAGTTCGTGACCGGCCGGCAGCTGCGCGATCGGCTGTTCCGGGAGCTCGAGAAGAACGTGGCCCTGCGGGTGGAGGAGACCGACGATCCGCAGACGCTCACGGTGTCGGGGCGAGGGGAGCTGCACCTTGGCATCCTAATGGAGACGATGCGGCGCGAGGGATTTGAGTTTCAGGTGAGCCGGCCGCGCATCATTCCGCGGGAGGGGCCGAACGGGGAGCGGCTCGAGCCGTACGAGGAGCTGATGATCGACTGCCCGGAGGGGTATCTGGGGGTGGTCATGGAGAAGCTGGGGCCGCGGCGGGCGGAGCTGTTGGACATGCGAAACCCGGGGGTAGGGACGGTCCGGATGCGCTTCAAGATTCCCGCCCGCGGGCTCTTGGGGTACCGGTCGGAGTTCTTGACGGATACGCGGGGAACGGGGATCATGCACCACCGGTTTTTCGCGTACGGCCCGTGGGCCGGGCCGCTGCAGGGACGGAGTCGTGGGGTGCTGGTGGCGGACCGGGAGGGGGTGGCGGTGGGGTACGCGCTCTTCAATTTGCAGGAGCGCGGGACGATGTTTGTGAGCCCCGGGGATCCGGTGTACGAAGGCATGGTCGTGGGGGAGAACTCGCGGATCGGGGATATCGACGTGAACCCGTCCAAGGAGAAGAAGCTCACGAACATGCGGACGACGGCCTCGGATGAGATGATCATCCTGGAGCCGCCGCGGCAGGTGACGCTCGAGCTGGCGCTCGAGTACATCGAGGACGACGAGTTGATCGAGGTGACGCCGTCGTCCATCCGGCTGCGCAAGCGCGCGCTGGGCGCCACGGAGCGGCGCAAGCTGGCGCGCAACGCGCGGTCGGCCGAGGAGTCGTAGGAAGAGTCGGATAGCTCGTTCACAACAACCACGACCTCAGCTGGGGGTGACAATGTTGTCCCGTGACACGTCGGACTGGTCGCTCAAGCGTCGTAGCGACGGTCTCGACGACGAGGAGTTCGGAGACTTCGAAGAGGACAAGGACCTGGACGAGGACTTCGACGACGAGCTGGACGAGGACGAGCTTGAAGAGGAGGACCTGGACGATCTCGACGAGTACGACGAGTTGGACGACGAATTCGACGATGACGAGGAGGACGAGTTCCGGCCGAAGAAGGGGCCGCGCCGGGACTGGGAGTGAGGCAGCGGGGCCTGTAGCTCAGGTGGTTAGAGCGCACGCCTGATAAGCGTGAGGTCAGTGGTTCAACTCCACTCAGGCCCATAACGAGCTGGTTTGATGCGTCAGCCTGTGACACGATGCACAAGAAAAACGGCGCAGGGCAGCGGGCCCGGCGCCGGCGGCCCCCTGACCGCAAACGGTCGCCTGAGTTTGACCCGCTCCCTGACTATGTCCCGCTCCGCCCCCCCCGCCCCCCCGTGCGGCGGGGCAACGCTAACACGACGCGCGTGGCGCCGTCACGGACCTACCGAACTCGTCGCCGACCCGACGATGATCTCGCCGGTCGTCTGCAACGTACCGCCCAGAATCTGGCCGGTGAGCGGATCCACAATACCACCGACCAGGCTCTGCAGGTACACGTGGATCATGTTCACCGACAGGCCGCTGCTTGTCACACCGTCACCGGTGGGGATCTGCTCGTTCAGCACTACATAGCCCACCCCCGGCAGGCTGATGTTCGTGTTGGGCGCGATGGGCGAGTCGCCCGAGAGTGACCCCACACCGGCGATCGCCAGGTTCGTGAACGTCGAGCCGTCGCCGCTGCTGAACGCACCATCCTGGCTCGCGCTACTCATGACGTTGGCGACCACTTCATCCGCGGTGATCAGCCCGTTCAGGATGTTCACGCTCGCCGCGCTCGACGTGCTCTGCGCGCCCGCCTCGGCTGCCCCGATTTGGCCCGATGTGATGCTGTTGAGGAAATCGGACGACAGGGCGCCCGCTACGTTCAGCGCACTGCCTTCGGCGTCCGCCTCGGCGCCGTCGGTGCCCGAAATAGCCGGCAGCACCGCCAGTGGTGACTGCCCACTGGAACCGAGCGGCGTGTTGACGTACGTGCTGTACGCCTGGCCACCCACCGACTGGGCGCTGCCCGCCGACGCGAGCCCAGCCACGAGCCCAACGACGAGTCCGAGAGCCGCGAGGCGGTTCACCCAATGCATGCTCTTGCCGTTCATCAGTTCACTCCTTCCCTAAAATTCCTGGTGCCTAATGAGCGCTTGGATGATGCCGCCCGCTCACGACCCGTGCTCCACGATGTTGCCGCCGGTCAAGTACGTGAGGCCGGTGTCCCCAAAGGGGCCCGTTTCCCCAGGTTTCAGGGGCGCAACCCGCCAGCGCATCGCATCGCTGCGGGTGTTCTGCCGCCCACCGCGATCGTTGTCGCAGACCTCGAATTGCGCGGTTTCGCGGCCCTGTCCCGGATTCACGCGCGCCGTCATGTAGCCATCCGGCGGAGGTCTGTCGGGCACGCCCACCACGAGACACACGCCCCCCGGATGACCATCAGAGAACTCATTGGCATACACGGGCCTGCCGTCGTAGGCATCGACCCCGTCGTGGATCGACACGTGCCAGGCGAGCTTCAAGGCGTGACCGTTGACTTCGATCTCGCCCTTGGTCACGACGCAGTTCCCTTGATCATCCTGCCCGAGAAAGACGTTGAACCCGAACGTAAACTTCCCGAGCATCGGTGCCGGGTCATACGCTGGGGGTTGGCCCCCGGACGTCTCGTCCTGCGTGTCGTGGTTGCTTGGCGGATCGATACGCCCACCGCCCGTCCACTTCCCGGTGACGCACTGTGCCGGGGGTGGTGTGACCCAGAAGCTCGGGCGGTTCGGCGCCATGTTGACGTTCGGCTGGTCGGTACACGCCGCGGCCAGCAGTCCGGCCGCAATGAGGCTCGACCAGACGATCAGGGTTCCGCGTTCTCGCATCATGGGCGGTCTGCGCTCCTCGCTGTTGACGATTCCCGTCGGTTGCTGACCAGAGCGTAGCGAACGCAAAGCCGATGCCATGCGGTTGGAGAAGAGAACCCGTTGAGGTGTCGAGACATCCCGAAGTTGTTGCAGCCTCGCGGCGACGCGCGCGCATCGATTTCGCGGCCGCAGTTGTGGCGTGAGCACGGTTGCATCGGTACAACGGTGTGACGAGGAAGGTCTGCGAACAGAACGACCGGGGATGAGCTGGGCGTCGCGGGGAGTGGCGTGCGGACCGTCCGGATGTGGCCGCAGCTCGAAGAGATTT
>Ga0137364_10001086_pt1 | contig 12354 bp, 10 predicted proteins | sample SagtaG_10_FD_104798 | JGI IMG/M metagenome (GOLD analysis project Ga0137364, IMG submission 104798) | Vadose zone soil microbial communities from Sagehorn Ranch, Mendocino, California, USA - Sage1_L_20_16 metaG | ecosystem: Environmental > Terrestrial > Soil > Vadose zone | place: USA... | reverse complement strand
TCTCGGCGAGCAGATATTATGTAACCAGGAGGTTGCATAATATGAGCGACCGCATCGAAAAACGGATCGAACTCAAGGCCCCGCTTTCCCGCGTCTGGCGCGCCCTCACCGATTACCGCGAGTTTGGCGAATGGTTTCGCGTGAAATTGGACGGCCCTTTTGTTCTGGGCGAGGTCTCGCGCGGTCAGATGACTCATCCGGGGTACGAGCACGTGAAGTGGGAGGCCGTGGTCGAGAAGATGGAGCCACAGCGGCTGTTTTCCTTCACTTGGCCGCATCCCAAGTCCCACGAAAAGGCGAATTATCCGCCGGATTACTCCAAGGAGCCCAGCACGCTCGTTGAATTCCGGCTGGAGAAAACCGCCAATGGCACGGTGCTGACCGTGACGGAATCCGGCTTTGACAAGCTGCCTGCGGATCGCCGGCTTGAGGCATTTCGCAGAAACGAGGGCGGCTGGGCCGAGCAAATAAAAAACGTTGAGGCCTATCTTGCGAAAAACTCTTAGACGGACTTCTCGAAGGCGGTGTAGCTATGCACGGGTCTTTGCCGCTCTCGGCGATGAGACGCGGTTGACGCTGGTTGCAAAGCTTGCCAAGGGGCAGCCTAGTTCGATCTCTCAACTGACCGAGGGTTCGCAGCTGACCCGTCAGGCCATCACCAAGCACCTTCGAGTGTTGGAGGACGCAAGAATCGTGCGCAGCGTTCGAGCCGGCCGCGAGAGCCGATTTGCGTTCGACCCTGAACCTATTGCCGAGGTTAAGGACTACCTCGATTTCGTTTCCGAGCAGTGGGACGAGACGCTCGCAAGACTAAAATCCTTCGTCGAAAGCTGAGGTCATTCCGAGCAGATAAGCCCGTGCTCCTTCACGTGTACAATCCCGCTCCTGCGCGCGTACCGAATCATCATATGGCTCTCCTGGCGCTGGGATTTTGTGGGCCATGCCGACGAGCTAACGTGCAAGGCCAGGAAGGCGGGAGAAAGGTCGCCAAAGACTTTCGACCGGACTTGAGTGGAAGGGCGCTTTCACCGACGAAGTGCGATCGTCGATTTTTGACAGCAGCCTGACTGAAATCATGATACAACCTCTGCTTGAACCCAGAGGGTGCGATCTTTCTGTTTTTTGCCGGCGCCCTCGGAGGCGGCATGAATGCCGTGGCCGGGGGCGGGAGCTTTATTGCTTTTCCCGCGCTTCTGTTTACCGGCGTTCCCGTGATTCCTGCCAATGCGACCAACACGCTCTCTTTGTGGGTAGGAACCACGGCGAGCGGCGGCGCCTATCCCCAAAAGCTGGATATTCCGAGGCGCGTTCTGATTCCTCTCGGGATCACCAGTTTGGCCGGCGGGCTCTCGGGGGCGATTCTCCTTATTCACACGCCTGCCCGGACTTTCCTGCGGGTGATTCCGTGGCTGCTTTTGGGCGCCACCTTGCTCTTTGCGTTCGGCAAGCATCTCACCGGACGCATTTCCGAGGGCATCTCGCCCGAGGCGGGCAGCGGGGCAGTGATCTTCGCTTCGCTCTTCGAACTCCTGGTGGCCGTCTACGGCGGCTATTTCGGCGGAGGAATCGGCATCATGAACCTGGCGATGCTTTCAGCGCTTGGCATGACCGACATCCACGCCATGAACAAGCTGAAAGTCATACTCGGGGGTGTGATCAACGGCGTGGCCACGGTAACCTTTATTGCGAGCAAGGCCATTTTCTGGCCACAGGCCATCGTAATGATTTTCGGGTCGGTTCTCGGCGGTTATTCCACCGCGCATTATGCGCAGAAACTGCCGCAGTCCTGGATCAAAGCTTTCGTCATTCTTGTTGGCACGGCCATGACCGTTTATTTTTTCCGGCGCGGCTACCGCTAGCAGGCTTACCGGGCACGGGTCAGAAGCGACGCATGGTATAGTCCCCGCTGCCATGAGTGTTGCGGAGCTTCCGTCCAATCCAAAATCGACGCTGGTCCCGCTTACGCGAAATCAGATTCGCGGATTTTGGGCATCCTGGGGAGGCTGGGCGCTGGACGGCATGGATTCGTTCATCTACGCGCTTGTCCTGCTGCCTTCGCTGCGGGAACTTCTTCCGCGCTCCGGAATTGCTCCGACCAAAGGAAACGTCGGCTTCTACGGCGGATTGCTATTCGCGCTGTTCTTGTTCGGCTGGGGAATGGCCTTTTTGTGGGGCCCGATTGGCGATAAGTTCGGGCGCGTTCGCACGCTCATGCTGACGATCGTGTGGTATTCCGTTTTCACGTTTCTCAGCGCGCTCGTCACGGGCGTCTGGCAGCTTGCCGTTCTGCGGCTGCTTGCCGGGATTGGCATCGGCGGCGAGTGGGCTATGGGCGGAACCTTCGTCGCCGAAGAATGGCCCGAACCGCGGCGGCTGGCTGGCGCCGGGTTGATGCACACGGGATACTACGTTGGGACCTTTTTTGCATCGTTGGCGAATTACGTCATAGGGAGTCACTTCGGCTGGCGCACGATGTTTGCGGTCGGCGGACTGCCGGCGCTCTTGCTCGCCTGGGTGCGGCATGGCGTGACGGAGCCGGAGAGGTGGAGGTGGAGACAAAAGGAAGGCGTGGTTCGCTCCGGGAAAATCTGGAGGCCATTTTCCGCCCTTTTCTCGAACACGCTGCGCCGCCGAACGGTTCTGAATTCCTTGTATATGCTCGCATCGATTTGCGGTTTGTGGGCGGGAACGGTCTATGTGCCCGCCGCGGTGACGACGCTGGCGGAAGCGGCCGGGAAAATAGGACCACCGGCAGCGCGGCTGGCTTCGCACGCGGCGATGCTGGTTTCCTGCGCGACGATTCTTGGCTGCCTGGTGATGCCGTGGCTCGCGGAAAAAGCCGGGCGCCGCGGCGCGCTGGGGGTTTATTTCGCGCTGATGCTTGCGTCCATTGCGCTGACGTTCGGAAAGGTTTTCTATCTCGGAGCAGCCGCGCTTCCGTGGTTTTTTGTCTGTCTTTTCTTTCTCGGGTTGGGCGGCGCCAATTTCGCCGTGTACACGCTCTGGCTGCCGGAGCAGTATCCTACGGAGTGCCGCGCCAGCGCATTTGCCTTTTCTACCTCGCTCGCGCGTTTTGCAGGCGCCGGGATAACATTTCTCGTGGGCGCCGGCGTCGAACGCTACGGCTCGCTGGGAGCTCCTGTCGCCATGACCTCGATCGCCTTTGCGGTCGGCTTGCTGCTCGTTCCTTTCGGCGCGGAAACTCGCGGAGAATGCTTGCCCGCCTAACGCCGCACGTCGGAGAAAATATGACCGAAGTCGCATCGAAGGTTTTTCCCATTGAGAAATTGCGCGAATTTTGCATCCGCGTGTTTCTCCATTGCGGCGTGCCAAAAGCCGATGCGACGCAGGCTGCCGACGTGCTTGCATGCGCTGATCTGCGCGGCGTCGATTCCCACGGTGTGGCGCGGATGTACAGCTATTTCGGAATGCTGAGCGAAGGCCACATTAATCCCAAACCAAAAATCAAAATTGTGCGTTCGACGCCGAGTACCGCGGCGGTTGACGGCGACAACGGTCTTGGCCTCGTGGTTGGCCCGCAAGCGAATCGCATCGCCATGGACATGGCGGAAAAATGCGGCTCCGGCTGGGTCGGCGTGTGCAACACAAACCATTTCGGAATCGCCGGATACTATGTGCTCCAAGCACTCGAGCGCGATCTGATTGGCTGGGCGATGACCAACTCGACGAAGATCGTCGTGCCGCTGTGGGGCGCCGAACGCATGCTCGGAACAAACCCCATCGCCATTGCGTTTCCGGGCAAAGCCGAGCCTCCGATTGTGATTGACATGGCTACCAGCGCGACGGCGTACGGAAAGATAGAAATTGCACGTCGGCGAGGCGAGCCCGTTCCCGAAGGCTGGGCCATTGATCGCGAAGGACGCAGCACCACGAATCCAAACCAGATGATCGACGGCGGGGCGATGCTCCCGCTGGGTTCGGAACGCGAGCGCGGGGGCCACAAAGGGTATGCGTTGGCGATGATGGTGGACATTCTTTGTGGGCCGTTGAGCGGCGCGAACTGGGGCCCGTTCACGCCTCCCTTTGCGCTGCGACAGGAGATCCCCAAGCGCAGCGTGGGGAAGGGAATCGGTCATTTTTTCGGCGCGATGCGCATTGACGGTTTCATTGACGCCGACGAGTTCAAGCGCCAGGTGGACGAGTACATTCGCGTGTTTCGCCGAACGAAGCCCGCACCGGGCACGCATGGCCCTTTGATTCCGGGCGATCCTGAACGGGAGGCGGACCAGGCGCGGCGAAAAGAGGGTGTCCCGCTGATTCTGCCTGTCGTCGAAGAGCTGCGGGATATTTCAAAGAAGACCGGCGTCCCGTTCGAATGAACCGCGATCACCGGCTTCTGGCGATTCGAGAACTTCCTTCAGAAATGTTGGCGGACGATGCGCTGGGTCTTGCTAGTCTTTACGCGCGCGGGTCTTCTCGCTGATTTTTCCGCTTTCGAGGTGTGCCTTCCGCCTTGTCGTCGAAGGGCATGCGGCAGGTGAGGTCTATCGGAAGGAATCGAATGACTGGGCGCGCAAGGAAGCGTCGAGAAGCTGAATCGAGTGGACAACGGGCGTCTTCAGATGACGGCGCGAGAGGGCCGACTGCAGCTGGAGCATGCAGCCGGGATTGCCGGTAGCGACCACGTCGGCGCCAAGTTGAGAAACGAGTTCGGCTTTGCGGTCGCCGAGCGATCGCGCAGCGTCGGGCTGCACGAGATTGTAGATTCCCGCGGAACCGCAGCAGATCGCCGATTCCGCAATCTCCTCGAGTTCGAGGCCGGGAATGCTGGAAAGCAAAGCTCGGGGCTGCGAGTGTACCCCTTGCGCGTGCTGCAAATGGCAAGAATCGTGAAACGCGACGCGCAGCTTCAGTGGATGACGCTTCGAGCGCGGCTCGAGCTCCGTTAAGACTTCGCTGATGTCCCTGCACTTCGCGGCAAATCTTTGCGCGCGTTCGGCATATTGCGGGTCATCGCGAAGCAGGTGGCCGTATTCCTTCACGTTGGAGCCGCATCCGGCGGCATTCGTCACAATCGTTTCAACGTTGGCCTGCTCGAAGGCATCCATCGTCTTCTTGGCGAGGTCGATGGCAGCAGCCTCTTCTCCCGCATGCACAAGCAAGGCCCCACAGCAAGCTTGCGTTTGTGGAGCGACCACCTCGCAGCCCTCTCGAGCGAGGACGCGTGCCGTGGCGGCATTGACCTGCGAGAAAAATACGCGCTGCACGCAACCGAGAAGCAGGCCGACGCGCCGGCGTTTCGTGCCGACGGCAGGCGTGACTTCCAAAACCGCTTCCTGAGGCGTAAGTCTTGGAAGCAGCGCCTCCATCGTCCGCCATTTCTTCGGGAGCAGCCTGACGAGACCGAGTCCGCGAGCCAGAGCTTGCAGGCCGGATTTTTGATAGGCGAGGAGCGGCGCGCGCAAGCGATCGAGGCGATCCGGCCGGGTAAACGTCTCGAACAGGAAATGGCGATGACGTTTCTCGCCGGAAGGCCGTGTGAAGTTTCGCTCGATCTGCGCGCGGGTGGCCTCGATCAGTTTGCCGTAGTCCACGCCCGAAGGGCACGCCGTCATGCAGGCCATGCAGCCGAGGCAGCTATCGAAGTGACTCACCCATTTGGAGTTGATCTCGGCCGCTCCTTCCCCGGCGAGCTTCACGAGGTAGATGCGGCCGCGCGGCGAATCCATTTCCTGTCCCCAAAGGAGGTAAGTCGGGCAGACAGGAAGACAGAAGCCGCAGTGCACGCACTTGTCGACAATGTCCGCCGCCGGCGGATGCTGCGCGTCAAAAGCGGAAGGAAGCGAGTTTGGCGTGGTGGCCATCGCGAGATTTGAAGCCAGTTGCCAACTCCGAAGGTACCCGAAGGAACGACAATGAGGCAATGGTTTGCGCGACCGTCAACTGCGCAACGCTCGGGCTATGAAGGTCTAATCCCAGGGGTGAAGAGCCCGGCACGGGCGCGTCCAGTTGCGATTCCTCGCCGGCGGGATGCAAGCCTTCCTGGAACTCGGCGAAACTTGCGACGATCGCAAACCCGCTCAAGCCAACCAACCTCCGGTCACGGGTTGGTCACAGCCAGCCGAGCATTCTCGGCCAGCCGCTGTAGCTCTTGGCGAGTTCGGGATGGGCAGCGAGCCCGCAAGCAGGATGAATGCGGGTCAGGATCCTTCGCTATCCGGGCGTGCCGGGGCAAAGCCGAAACGCATGAGCTCGCGAGGCTAAGAACCGGTTTTGATAAGCACCACGTTCTGTTCGATGGGACCGCGCGAGAGGGCAATGCGCTTCCCGTCCGGAGACCAGGCAAAGCCGTGGATTTCCGACCGCTGAAAATGCGTGATTTGTTTGCCCGGGCTGCCGTCAAAGGGAAAGGTCCAGAGATTGCGGATCCCGCTGCGGTCATCGAGCGCGGCAAAGCTCCCTCCGTCGGCCATCCAGCCGACGACTCCCATGGGATCCAGAGTGGATGGAATATCGCGGGAGTAGCGCGGGGCGCCGCCCGAAGCGGGAACAAGCGAGCCTTTGACGGTCCCGGTCTTCGGATCCATAAGGGCGGCCAAAATGCAGGTTCCGTCGGGAGAATAAACCGGCTTGCTGACAAGCAACCGATCGGAAAGCGCGACCGGCGAAGCTCCGCCCAGCTCCATCTTGTAGAGCAGGGTGTGCCGGTTGGGGTCAGTTCCGGAAAAGACAACATCGCCGGATTGCATGCGGCAGCTAGGGCTGCCTTCGCCAGCGCCGCTGGTGATTTGCGTGAGATTGTTGCCGTCGAGGTCTGTCTTGAAGAGGTGCTGAAGGCCCGTGGGGTCGGATTCAAAAACAATGGAGTGGCCTGATTCGCAGACCGCGGGATGGGTGTGGAAGTAGCGGTCGTTGGTCACTTGGTGGGCCGCGGAGCCGTCGGCATTGACCATCCAGATTTGATAGCTGTCCCCGACGTTTCCTTGATAGACAATGCGGCCGTCGGTGGTCCAAGCGAGACCGCCGATGCCGTCCATTCTTCCGGAGGTGACTTGCACGGCGGCATCGGGGTCGTTCCCGGGACCAACCCAGACATTGACGTTGATGTCGCTCTGGACGGCCAGGAAAGAGCGGGAATCGGAGCCCACGCTGAGAGATAAGTAACTGTTCACGTCACCGGTGATCTTGCGTACTTCCCCGCTGCCTTCCGCATTCCAATAGATTTGCTGGGGAGCGCCGCTTCTTTCCTGAGCGGCGATAAGCATGCCGCTGCCGTCGGGAAGCCAGCGAGTGTCGTTTAAGCTCCTCCAATGGACCGGCGAAAAAGACGTGGCGGAACCGTCGCGGACGGAGACATTCAACAGATGGATGTACAGGCCGTCGGAGGCGGGGTCGGCAACCGAAACGGTAATGGTCCTGCCGTCCGGCGCCCAGGAAGGAAGGTCAAAAGGACCGATGTCATTGCCGATGCGGCGGGTAGCCAGATGGGTTTCATGAGCGCCAGAAGGATCGGCGAGGATGAGGGAAGATTCGCCTTTGACACCATCGTTGCGGACAAAAGCCATTTGGCTCCCGTCGGGAGAGAACGTAACGAGACTATCAACGTGGTCCACCAGCTTGCGCGGCGTGCCCCCCCAGCACGGGAATCTGGTAAAGGGATTTGTCGGTGGGATTCACTCTTTCGAGATAATCAATGAAGCCCCCGTCCGGGGTGAATTCTGGGATGAGCATGGGGCGCGGGGCCGAAGGGAGAAGTTGAACGCTATTGGTCGAGGCCAGCTGGCGAAGCCAGAGGCTTTTCTTTCCATTGTTGTCCTGGCAATAGGCGACATAGCGGCCATCGAAAGAGACTGCCGCAGAAACGGCTTGGCCGGTCGTGGTGATTCGCTGCATGCGGATGGACGAGAAATCAGTGCGCGGCCGGCCGCGAGGCCAGAAGTAAAGGACCGCTGCGAGTAAAGCGGCCACAACCAAGACCGGGATCGCGACGCTCGGGTTTTTTATGCCCAGTGATTTGGTTTTTGCCTTTTCGGCCTGCGATGGCACTGTTCCCGCTGCAGTTGCCGAAGACGGAACCCCTTCGGCTGGCGCGAGGGGCAAAACCATCCAGAGAAACGGGTAAGCGAGAAGGCCGATCCCTGTAGTAAGGCCCACGACGAGCCAGAGCACTCGGATGAGCGTGGCATCGGTGTCCCAATAATCGGCCAAGCCCGCGCATACGCCCGCAATCTTTTTGTCTCTCGATGAGCGAAAAGGTCTTTTCCTGCTCCCGCTTTGCCCCGGAAGTGGCGGTGAAGGAGCCTCCGATTGTCTGGCGGCGGCCGTAGCTACGGAAGTTGCCTGCCACGCCCGGGCTTTCCCGGAATTGGAATCTCGCTGTTGTCGCTGGAGGTCGGCGCGCAAGTCCGAAGCTGTCTGGTAACGCAGCGTGCGGTCTTTTTCGAGCGCCTTGTTCAAGATGCGCTCAAGCTCCACGGGCAGCATGGGGTTGAGCCGGAGCGGCTCGACGGGTTGGCGATTGAGGATTCCGTCGAAGATCACGCCAGAGGTTGCGCCGGGAAAGGGCTGATTGCCGGTCGCCATTTCATAAAGAACCACCCCGCAGGAAAACAGATCCGTGCGGGCATCGAGTTCCTCGCCGCGAACCTGTTCCGGTGACATGTAAGCGATCGTGCCGACCGCCGTGCCTGGACTGGTGAGATGGTCGTCGAGAACAGTGGCGCCCGACGCAGTCGTCATTGCGGAAACGGGGGACGCAGCGCGCGGACCGATCTTGGCGAGACCGAAGTCGAGAATCTTGGCTTGGCTGCGGGCGGTCACAAAAATATTGGCTGGCTTGATGTCGCGGTGGACGATGCTTTTGGCGTGCGCGGCGTCCAGCGCGTCGGCCACCTGGCCCCCCAGGTCCAGAAGCAAGTCCAGCGGGAGAGGGCGGCCCGCGATGCGATCACGAAGGGTGTGGCCTTCGAGATACTCCATGACGAGAAAATTGCGGCCGGCGGATTCGCCGATGTCATAAATGGTGCAAATACTCGGGTGATTCAGCGAAGAGGCGGCGCGGGCTTCGCGCTGAAAGCGCTCGAGCACCAAAGGATCTTTGGCTAATTCTTCAGGAAGAAATTTGAGCGCAACAAAGCGTCCCAGACGCGTGTCTTCCGCCTTATAGACGACACCCATCCCCCCGCCGCCCAGTTTTTCAAGAATCCGGTAGTTCGAGACAAGTGTGCCGATCATGCCGTGGGCTTTTGAGAAAGTGCCATGTTATGTGGCGGTAGATGCCAAGTCAAATCATGGCCTAAAACGTGGCGGCTTCAGATGCCGCCGACAAAGCGCCCGGGATTCAGCGTGCTCCAGGGGTCGAGGCGGGTCTTGACGGCTTTCAGGAGAGGCAGGGAATCGCCTGGGGAGCCCCAGGCGTCGAAAGCCTGCATGTTCGCCGGACGATGAAGCACGGCGAGAGAGCCGCCCATTTTCTCGAGCTCCGCACGCAGTGTCGTCAGCGCGCGGTGCAAATTGCCGGCAGGGCCTTCCCCGCGCAGCCAGCCGAGACCCGTTGCATACAGAAGGAGTTTCCAGTTGACTCGCGAGGGCTCGGCGACGGTGCGAATGAGTTCGACGGTGCGCGCGAGATCGGCGGGGAGCACGCTGATTTTGGCGATGGCGTTTTCCGCCGGGTTGGAGAACGACCAGAGGTCTTCCCGGGCATTCCATGGGCTCGGAGAAGACGAGGCTTTCGCGTTCGTGACCGTTCGCGGCTCGGGGTGAACCTGAGCCAGGGAGCTTTTTGCGGACTTACAGAACCCGCGTAACTGGCGTGCTTGCGCATCGAGGCCAGCTTCCGTGCCTTCGAAGAGAATGTCGATCACCGGCAAAGCTTCGGCCGAGAACTGCGATTGAAGCGCAACATGAGCAAGTTTGGAATCCTGGATGGCAAGAATGATTTGCTGTGCTTCCCGAGGATTGCTGACGGAAATGGTGAACGAACGGCTATGGCGCGGCAGGGGATGCAGGCGAAAGACTGCGCGGGTGATGACGCCAAGCGTGCCGAGCGCGCCGGTGACGAGTTTTGGAAGATCGTAGCCCGCAACATTCTTGACGACTTTGCCGCCGCTGGAGGCGAGCGTGCCGTCAGCAAGAGCTATCGTGACGCCGATGATGAGGTCGCGCAGCGCTCCAAAGCGGAGTCGCAGCGCGCCGCTGTCGTTGCTGGAAAGCACGCCGCCAACGGTGGCTTTCTCCGGCCACAGCGGATCGATGGCAAGGCGCTGGCCGTGCTCGGCGAGCGTTTGCTGCAAAGTCTCGATCGTGCAGCCTGCTTCCACCGTGACGGTGAGGTCGCCCCAGGCGTGTTCGACGATGCGGCTCAGGCGCGCTGTGGAAAGAAGTAAATCGGCGCGCGACGGCGCATTGCCCCAGCCGAGTTTGCTGGCGCCGCCGCGCGGGATAACGGCAAGTTGGGATTCATCGGCGAGGCGAAGCGCGGTAGCCAGTTGTTGTTCGGTGGCAGGTTCGATCAGGAATTGCGGCTGAACCCCGCAAATCGAGTCCGCCGGAGAGGCGGGGCGGATTTGATCGGCGCTGAGGACGGCGCGGAGGTTGTTTTGAAGCGTGGCGGAGATGGGGGTCATGTCTGTCGATCGCGCTGATAGCTTACACCGCCTAAGCGGCGTCAAGCCGCCGCACTTCCAGACTAAGAGCGCTCCGCGAGACCCGCGGATTCGACGGGGTGGGGCAGATATTCGCCGGGCTTCTCGCCACAGAGACGCGGCGTGGGGAAAACTTTCGTAGGATTCGAGAGTTGCAAGGGATCGAAGGCGCAGCGGACCCGCTGCATGGTGGCGAGATCGGGCTCGGCAAACATTTTGGACATCATGCATTTTTTCTCTTCGCCGACCCCGTGCTCGCCGGTGATGGAGCCGCCGGCGGCGATACAGACTTCCAGAATCTTGAAGGAGAGCGCGAGGGCGGCGTCTTCCTGCCCGTGGATTCGGCGATCGTACAGAACCAGCGGATGGAGATTGCCGTCGCCAGCGTGAAAAACGTTGGCAACGCGCAAGCCGTTTTCTCGGCTGAGCCGTGCGATTTCGCCCATCACCTGGGGAAGAGCGGTGCGGGGAATTACGCCGTCCTGAACAATGTAGTTCGGAGAGATCCGGCCAACCGCGGCAAAAGCAGCTTTGCGGCCTTTCCAGACGAGCGCGCGCTCGGCTTCGGATTGCGCGACGCGAATTTCCCAAGCACCGTTTGAACGGCAAATTTCATCGACCTGGGTCATGAGCGCTTCGACTTCGCCAAGTGGGCCGTCGAGTTCGACCAGAAGCAGCCCGCCGCAATCGGGATAGTTCGCGTGGACAGCGGCTTCCGCGGCCTGAATCGCGAGCTTGTCCATCATTTCGATGGCGGCGGGCAGCATCCCCGCGGCGATGATGCCGCTGACAGCCGCGCCCGCCTCGTTGGTGGTCGGAAACGCAGCCAGCAGCGCGCGAACGCATTCGGGGCGCTTGACGATGCGCAGAATGATTTTCGTGGCCACGCCGAGGGTGCCTTCGGAGCCGACAAAAACGCCGACAAGGTCATAGCCGGGCGTATCGAGCGTTTTCCCGCCGAGATGGACGAGCGAGCCGTCGGGAAGAACGACTTCCAGGCCGAGGACATGCGTGGTGGTGAAGCCGTATTTGAGGCAATGCGCGCCGCCGGCGTTTTCCGCGACGTTGCCGCCAATGCTGCAAACCGATTGCGAAGAAGGATCGGGTGCGTAGAAATAATCCTGGGACTGGACGCGCCCGGTGACGTCCAGGTTGATGACTCCCGGCTCGACGACAACACGCGCATTCGGAATGTCCACCTCGCGGATGCGATTCATGCGCGCCAGGCTGAGGACAATGCCGTTTGCGACAGGCAAGGCACCGCCACTAAGGCCCGTGCCCGAACCGCGTGCGACGAAAGGAATTCTTTCGCGATGGCACAGACGCACTATGGACTGAACTTGCGCGGTCGAAGACGGAAGCAAGACCGCGCGGGGCAGTACGCGGAAATTCGTAAGGCCGTCGCATTCGTAGGTGTGCAGTTCCTCAGGCGAGCAGATGAGGCCACCGTTGCCGACGATCGAGCGGAATTCGTTGAGGATGCGAAGGTCCATAAGCAGGAACTTACCAGGTGGGCCGCAAAGCCTCGGCGTTTTTAGGCCGAGGATAGAAGGCCCCTCTTTCTTTGCTTCCGAACTGCTCTCTATTTCTTCTGTCCGCACCACCTATGGGCGGGCAGCCCAAAAGTAAAGCCTCTTCGTGGTCCTCCGCTGAAGTAGGGCGGTTGTGGAGGAACCCACCGAAGCCATCTCGGAAAAACAAACCGAGAGGCCGTAGGAATCCTCGCCGCTTGCGGCGGGGAGGATGT
>Ga0137364_10001085_pt1 | contig 12361 bp, 11 predicted proteins | sample SagtaG_10_FD_104798 | JGI IMG/M metagenome (GOLD analysis project Ga0137364, IMG submission 104798) | Vadose zone soil microbial communities from Sagehorn Ranch, Mendocino, California, USA - Sage1_L_20_16 metaG | ecosystem: Environmental > Terrestrial > Soil > Vadose zone | place: USA... | reverse complement strand
TCATGATGCGACTCCTTGAATTTTTCATAAAGGGTTTTTATCAGCATTGACGCAACCCGGCTCGGTTATTCTTTTCCTGCCGCCATCTCCCTCAAATATGCTGCGATCCCTCGCCGTATGCGGCGGCTCTTTCGATAGTGGTCAATCTTGGGCGAGATGACGAATCCGACCCAGAGGAAGACAGCCACGCAGAGAATATCGACTACGACTACGATCCCGAGAGTCCAGTTAGGAACCTTCCCCAGAGCGAAACTCCCCTACGGCTTGGAACAGTACACGGAGAAAAAAGGCGAGCTTCCATCAGGATTGCAAAAAAAGAAGGATCAAGACGGTCAACTGACGCACGGCCTTGAGGAAGGTGGTAAAAATCAAACTCCAGCAAAGGGAAGAAGGATTCCAAATAGCCTCTTGGGCTTGCAGACGTAAATGATTTTGCGTCGAATGGACGATTCGACGAATACTGACGCCAACGTAGAGGTTCATAAAAGTGAAAAATTCAGCCTGTCCCCTCCCCCCTATATGCTTATCAATGCTGCTTTTGCCGCAAACCGCTTAAACGAATCAGAGCGTCGAATCTGGTCCAGTCTGGAATTGCTTGAGCTAGCTTAATTGCGGCACATGCCAGTCATTGGAAATTAACGAAGGTATTGCGCGTCCATTAATAGCAACGCAACCCCCACAATGTGAACCTGATCACCTCACATGTTCTTTCGCTCTCGGAAACTCCGAAAAGCGCCAGACTTTAACGTCTGGCAGGCCGATACGCACGCCGCTCTATTCGCTCATGCACGCAGACGTGTGCCGATTTTTGTCATTGTGTTCCTGTATTCGTCATCTCTAACGACGCTTTCAGTTCAGAATCTTACCTGAGTTCCGCTGAATTCTGTGGCGCATCGTTTGTATTCGACAGCAATAATTGCAGCATCGATCTCCACCTGAGGTCGATTGAATGGACGAAAAATGATGCAGTTTGCCTCGAGCCTTCGCGCTCGTTCAATCGCCTTTGTTCTGCTGGCGGTCATTCCAGCCTTCGGCGTCATTTTATTTACCGACCAAAGACACCGCGCTTCCATCGCCGCCCAGGTACAAAAGAGCGCTCTCGGATCGGCCCGTGTCATCGCGACTGAGCAGCGGCGTATCTTCGAGAATGCCCACCGGCTTCTCATCACACTGGCCCGCCTACCGCAGATTCGTGAACACAACAGCTCCGCATGCCAGAAGATTCTCGCGGGCTTATTGGAGCCTCTCTATCTCGACTTGGGCGTGATCGATCTCAAGGGTAATCTGCTATGCAGCGCCCTCGGCTCCAACACTCTCCGAAGCCTGCGCATGAAAGATTCCTATATCCTTCGCGTCTTCGATACCCAGGATTTTTCGGTAGGCGAGATTCAAAAGGACAGTTCCAACGGCAAGACGCTGATTCAATTGGGATTTCCCATCACAGGCTCTTCTGGCGCGCTCCATGGCATCGCATTTGTAGTCCTGGACTATTCCTGGATCGTTCGGATTACCGCTCAGAATCATCTCCCTTCCGAAGCTTCATTTGCGCTCTTCGATGAGAATGGCAGAGTATTTCTCCGGCACCCGGACAAAGCCGATTCAGTCGGCAGCCAAATTCATACTGGAGTTCCCGGTGGTTCCAAGCTCTTTCGTGGCGTCGAGGGAAATGTCGAATCTATCGGCATCGACCGAGTCACCCGTCTGATTACGTATCGACAACTGGACCACCGGATAGCCGGTAACATTATGTACGCCGGGATTGAGATTCCGGCCCGGACGGCGTTTGCCGAAGCGGAGCGCATACTGCGGCAAAATCTGATCGTCGTCTGTGTGCTGACTGTCCTGACTTTGATTGGAGCCTGGTTTGGTGCTGATCTCTTCGTACTGCGCCGGCTCCGCGATCTCATGGCCGCAGCCGAGCAACTAGCCGCAGGAAATTTAAAAGCGCGCACCCGTCTGCCTTACGGTGCAAGCGAGCTCGGTCATTTAGCCCGGACGTTTGACGAATTGGCCAAAGCGTTGGAGCAGAGGGCGGCAGACGCCAAGGTGGCCGAAACCGAGATTCAAAAGCAACACCTCCGGCAAAGTGCCATCCATGAGATCAGCGCAGCGATGACTTCGAGCCTCGACATTGGCAACGTTTTGAAGGCTCTCCTCGAAGGAGTCGCAAACTTGTTTCCCTCTTCCTGTATCACTCTGAGCTGGGTCGATGAAAACGGCACGCTGGAGCCGATTGCGTCTCCGGCGGGCCAAGACGCGGCGAGTTTGTGGTCTAGGGCAGAACGCGAACGGGGTCTTCCTCAGGAGGTTTTTAACCTTCAGTCCCCCCTGTTGATCGCCAACGTGCAGAGCGATCTGCGGAGCTCCGATCCCGATTCCCTACGCACAGCGGGATTCATTACTTACCTCGGCTTGCCGATGGTCGTTAGGGATCATGTATTGGGTGTCCTGTCATTTTACTCAACCGAAGCGATTGATCTAAGGACTGAGGAAGAGGATTTTGTCACAGATCTCACGCACCAAGCCGCCATTGCGCTTTACAATTCCCGCCTTTATGAACAGACCAGAAATCAGACAGCCGAGTTGGAGAGATCGAGTCGGATCAAAGACGAGTTTCTCGGCGTCATGTCCCATGAACTGCGCACACCGATTAATATCATCATGAATTGCGCTGAAGCACTGAAGATGGGGCTGTTCGGTGCGATCACCGCGGAACACGAGAAAGTCACCGAAAAGATCAAAATGCAGTCAAGTCACCTGCTGTCGCTGATCAACGGGATTCTGGAAATCACCAAGATCGAGACGGGTGTGGTCACAGTTAACTCAGAACAAATCGATATTTATCAACTGGTCGCAGAGCTAGAATCCGACTATGCCATGGTGTCCAAAGAAAAAAGTGTGACGGTTAACTGGCATGTTCCGAGCGATTTACCGAAACTTTTGAGCGACCGTATGAAACTTCGCCAGGTGCTGATCAATCTGGTCAATAACGCGATCAAATTTACTGATCAGGGCTCGGTCGATGTTTGCTTCTGCTCGCTTGCCGACCAGGCAGCCGTTGAGTTCTGCGTTAGAGACACGGGGATCGGCATCGCGGAGGAGTTCTTACCGCATATCTTTGAAAAGTTTCGTCAGATCGACAGTAGCACCACGCGACACTACTCCGGCGCCGGCCTTGGACTTTACCTAGTAAAGGGCTTCGTAGAAGTTTTGGGGGGGACGGTTAGCGTGAAAAGTAAACTGGACGAAGGAACAACTTTCACCGTACGCATACCGGTTGGCGCATTGGCTGGTTCTGTCGAAGACGATCTTAGGTTGGGCAAGACAGCTACTGGGTTCATCGCGCCGCAGCCATACACGGAAGGAGAGCTTTGATGTCAACACCCACGCTTCGCCGCTTTGTCATCAGCTACTCGGCGATGCTCATGCTCATGGTGGCCGTTTCGGGCTACTCGGTGTTACAGCTGGGCAGGCTAAGCGCTGCGGCGCATATCGCGCTCAGCATCGAACAACGCATGATCGATCAAGCGGATGGACTGGCTGACGCGTTTTTGTCCGAGGTCCGGTATGGCGGCAAGTTTACCGTCACACAAGCTCCCGTGCATTACGAGCAATATAAGCAGTTCAAAGCCGACTTCGAGCGTCGCATGGTTCAATTGAAAGCGCTGGCCACGTCAGCCGATGCCATACAGCGCTTATCCCAGGTCGCAGGGTATCACGCACAATATCACCAACTTTTCGAAAGGGAAGTCGAGTATGTTAGAAAGAAACAGCCCTATGCGACAAGCCGGTACCGGGAGGAGAAAGAGCGCCTAGTGGATTATCTACTCAGGGAACACGAGGCTTTTAAGAGCAATCTCGAAAGGAGCTTGCAGCAGAGAATAGGTTATATCGAAACGGCCGCACTGAAGAGCCAGAATTTCACATTAGCTGCCACTCTGCTTTTGGCGGTCCTGGGAATCCTCTTCGCCTGCTGGTTGGCGGGTAGATCGCCCAACCAATTGCTGACCCTGGTTAGCTCGCGGACGGCCGCGCTTTTGCGTTCCTCTTACAGCTGGAAAGGTGTTGGTGAACCGAAATGAAGATCTATTGTCGATTCGTGATACTGGTCGGTTTCGTCTTCTCCGGCTGCTCGTCGATGAGCGGCAGATCAGATGCTTTGATTCCGCAGGTCGAAAAGCGGAGTGTTCCTTTCGAGCATGCCCAGGCACTCTTGTCCCAGGGGCAATACGATGCCGCATTTAATGAAACCAAGGGAATACTCCAGGAAGGCAGTGGCGCTCCCGATGTGGCGCTGTTCAATCTGGGTATGATCTCAGCCCATTCAGCTAATCCCAAGAAAAATTATACGCGCGCGCTCTCGTATTTTCGCACGGTTGTGAAGGAATATCCGCAGAGTCAAATATCCGAGCCCGCCAAGACCTGGATCCAAGTCCTTGAGGAATACCAGAAAATGTCCGAGGAGAAGCGTCTGCTAATCAGAGAGCGGGAGTCTTTGGTGCAAGAAAAGGAAAAACTCAAGTATGCTAACGACAAATCACGCCAGGTGGATGTGGAGATCGAGAAACGGAGACGGGAAACGTTTCGGAAATAAGCCTTGGTTGAATATCATTTCCCCAAACATCGTCAGTAATCGATTCTTGGTCACAAGTTTCACGATTCGCTTTCGCTGAGCGTTGACGAGATTAGTCTGAGTTAACCTGACTGTTTCGGCCGGTGACCTTTAGCAGGCAAGTTTGTCATTCGTTCGACCGCGTAAAACTCCCACAGTTGAGAAGGTGTCTTGACAACGCTCCTACAGCTACGGTGGGAGCACGGTGGGGCCGATTTCCAAGCGATGTTTGATCGGACGACCGGGCAAGCCCTGGAAATGAAAAAGGGCGTGTTGCGGGTGCTTTAGTCGTCCAGCATTAGCCCGTAGCCTGCCAAAACTCATAGCCTCTGACTTCTTTCACCAACCTTGGTTACTCCGACAAAATTGACAAACCACAGTGGACAAACTGACCTTTAGACAGTTCGTGATAAAAAGAGCCAACATGAGTCATCGCAGGCTGAGTCCCCCAAGGATCGCGATCTATTAGCTTGAAAAATTTACGCCAGTAAAAATTTCCTCGCTCCGTAAATTGGCGCCCAGCTAACTGCCACGCCGCTCCTTTTAAGGGTTCGTATTGTCACAATCATACCTTGGCATGGATGCTGCTCTCCTAGCCGACCGCACAGCCAACACTGTGACAAAAACAAAAAGGAGAATAGACAATGAGCGTGGGATTAAAACTATTCTGGAGGCCGGTGATAGCACTTCTGGCTCTCCTGATAACGACGGGGGTCGCGTCTGCAGTCACAAACGATGTGACCATTGACTCGACCGCTGACTTATCGTCAAACCGGACCCAGGCAACCATAACAGGGACTATCGAATGCACTAAAGGAGTGACTAGCGGCACGGCGAATATAACGGTCCACATTTATCAGTCCGTAGGTCGCTTGTTGAACATCGGTATTGGAAGCTTAGGCACCACTCCACTCAATTGTTCCGGGGCCGGCTCTTTTGACCCGTGGCAAGTCACAGTCTCTGCCATTCCGGGTCTCAAGTTTCAGCCCGGTCCTGCCACCGTAGTAGTTACGGTGGATACTTCCGTCGACTCAGTCGCGGATGCCAGTACAGAACAGGGCGCTAAGATCAATCTGCACCCGTAAGTAAAATAGATCTATTGGCAGCCCGATAGGGGTGCAAACTGGGGAAGGTCCTGCTTGCACCCTTCGGGCGCTTCAAGACAAAAGATGGAGGACACATTATGAAAAAGGTATTTACTTCCTTGAGCAGATTAGCGCTACTTTTGGGTGCTTGTGCAATAACTCTCCCGACTTCTCCCGCACATTCAGAAGGGAAAGCAAACGGTAAAGCAAAGGGCAAGCAAAAGGTTGAGGCAGAGGAGAAGGGGAAACATGGACGTAAGGCGGGCGAACTCCCCTACGGCTTGGAACAGTACACGGAGAAAAAAGGCGAGCTTCCATCAGGATTGCAAAAAAAGAAGGATCAAGACGGTCAACTGACGCACGGCCTTGAGGAAGGTGGTAAAAAATCAAAGTCCTCCAGCAAAGGGAAGAAGGATTCCAAATAGCATTACATGCGCTCAATCAGAATCCTCGCCAATGCAAGTAGCCAGAGAGTCGTATCGTGCTCACTTAATTGTACACAGTTCAGCTGCTGGGCTCTCTGAACTCTAATCAGTAATTCTAAGCGATTTTGAAGGCGTAAAAGATATTCGTGCACCCCAAGCCAGCGCTCTCATAACCAATTCTCTCCGATAAGCATCCATAGCGGCGCGATAAAAACACCATAGCCTTAGTCGCTGCGGTCTTCTTCGCGGAGAAGCAGAAAAGATTCCTGCCTCCTTTTCTTTTACTTTTCTTCTTTCTGGTACTGCCAATGTGTCGGGAGTGAGAAGACGGATAACAGTCAACACACGAAGGAGCAGTGATACGAAGAATGACAATAAGAATGTTACCACCAGGACCAAAATTCGACCCGTAAGTAGTGGACGAATCTCCGCGTCACGAGATCGATGATGCTCCGTCTGCCACAGTAGATTTTTGCATTACCGGTCATCTCGGGCTTGAGAAGGAATGAGTAGTTATCGATTTGGGTGGTAACCAAAACTGTCCTTGTAGGTTGTCCGTTATCCCCCTTGATAGCCGTAGTGGCAACGGAGCTGATCTTTCCGTAGAAGCTCTTTTCTGGGTATGCCCGGGCTTTGAGTACGACCTCCTGCCCGACTTGCACATCGCCGATCTCATTCTCGGAGACGGAAATCTCCGCCCTAATCGTCTTGAGCTCATGGACCTGGGCGATGAGCTCTCCCTTTTTTACATTCTGTCCGAGCTTTTCTTTGAGTTTAGGAGTTGTGATCAAGCCGGAGATGGGGCTTAGCACACGCAAAAGCTGTAGTTGTTCCGCTGTATACTGCTGTTGTGCCTCCAAACGCGCGATCTCCGCTTCGGTCGCCTCGATCTCCTCTGGTCGGCTACCTGCCAATTGGAGCTTCAGTTTCCCTTGCTTCTCTTCGATCTCCTTTTCTGCAATTTTGAGAGCTTTTCTTATCTCTCCCAGGTCATCAGCTAAAACCAGCTTTAACTCGGCTTCGACCTCCTCCAGCTCCTTCATCCGAACCGCCGCATTTTCCTCGGCCTCCTGGAACTCTTTGAGGGAGATCAACTGTTTTGTAAGCAGAGCCTTGAACATGCTCAGGCGTTGATCGGCGTACTTGACCCGCTCCTTGGCTTTCTCCACGGCGGCTTTCGCCTTAGAAAGCCGCTCTACCTGCATGTGTTTGGCCTCCTGGTAATATTTCAGGGCCTCTTCTACCCTGGTTTTTGCCGTGCCCGCTTCCATTCTTGTCAGCTCAATCTCCTCCCGCCGGGTACCGGCTTTGAGCATCTTAAGTTTCGCCCGCTTCTCATCGATCTCGGCCGTGATCTTGCGCAGATCAGCCTGGGGATCGCGGTCGGAGAGGCGGACAATCATAACGCCCTTGTTCACAACGTCCCCTTCATCCGCGTAGATCGCATCGATGATCCCTTCAACTTCCGCCCTGACATCGGAGTTGTGGACGGGAAGGACTTTGAACTCCCCAGAGACCTTAAGCTCCATTCGGCCAAGGAAAAGAACCGCCATCGCCGTTGCAAAAAGGATGAGAAGCTTTGTTGGCCGGGGCACTGAAGCGAGCTTAAGATGACTGGTTCTGAACACGGGCGGCAGGCTTGAGAGGATGTTGCTGAGCCGACTGCGAAACAACGTTAGGAGGAAAAGCATAAAGAGGATAAATCCTATCCCCTGATAACGGCCCACTAAAAAGCCTCCAAACTTGAGAGCGACGAAGCCAAGGAGCCAAAAGGAAAAAGCACCGGCGAGCAGACCATAGGTGAGGTAAATCCGCCGTTCACGCCGGCTTGTTTCTTTTCTCCCTTGGCTGACCGATCCACAAAGCGTTTTGATTCCCGCGCTAATGTAGCTGAAGGATTTCTGTCTCAGGTTGGGGACCTCCAGATAATCGCTTAAAAGATAATAGCCATCTAACTTAATCAGGGGATTGAGGTTAAAGAGACTCTTTATCCCCGATGTCGCCATGACCACCAAAGCCAAAAAATTGACCCAGGTCTCATGTTCCGTCAGGCGCCATGTAACCGTCGCTAAAGCCCAAATGAAAATCTCGAAATAGGCGCCAGCGAAGGTCACCCACAGCCGCTTCGACTTCTCCGGGAAGAGCCAAGCCTCGCTCACGTTGCAGTAGAAGGCGGGTTGAAAGTAGAGGAGCAGGAAGCCGATCTCGTGTACCTCACCGCCAAAGTATTTGCAGGCTAAACCGTGAGCGAATTCATGGGCGGTGATGACGAGAAAGATGGTGAGCCAGGCAAAGAAAAGAGCCTGAAAATGGTAAAGACTCTGGATGTCCCGACCGATCTCTTCCCAGTTTATGACCGTGATACCGCTGGCAAGGAGTATGAAGGCTGCAGAGAAAACCAGGAAATGGGGTGTGAAAAAGAAGCGAAGCTTGGTGACGAGACGGTTAAAGAGCCGATCGGGGTCGAACGCCTTAAGCCTCAGATAAAGGAGACTCCCTCGAACCGTTCTCGGTCTCTCTGCCACAAACCCAGACTCGCGTCCTTCCTTTTCCAACAACCCCAGCCGTCCGAGGTTTTGAATGAACTGCTGTAAGGTTTCGGCAGTAAATGTGACACCGAATTTCTGTTCGACGCTCTCCCGGAGCGCATCATGGGGAGTTGAACCATTGAGCTGCCGAGCGACAAAGTGCTCTACCTCTTTCAAACGAAAGAAACGACCAGTTGCCGGATCTTTGACGACGAAGCCGGTCCCTTCTTTTGTTTCCTGCTGGCTTATGACCAAATCGTCTCGAAGCTTTGGGCTTTCGGATATCATTGAAAAATTCTCCTCCCTGAAGAGGCGGCGAGGACACTGGGAGTAACCAGTGGCCTTACCGCCCCCAGGGTTGCAACCTTTCCCCTACGACCTAGGGATGGTGCTGAGGTCCGCCCTGGTTGCCTGGCTGACCCTCGAAGCCCAGCAGGCCCGGCGGCTGGCTCGGCGCGATCCGCTCTTCCAGTGTCTCGATCTCCAATGTAATCGTGCCGGGCTGTGCGCTCTCCGGTGCCTCTATCTCCAATTTAATCGCCTTCATCGTTTATCACCTCCTTTCTTTCTCAAGCTCGAACTTCAACCGATTAGCTCCCTTTCAGTGTCCTGTCGTTACGAGTAATTGGGCTAGAATCCGGTATCATATAAACAAGAAAGCCAGCATTCCTTTACGACGAATCGCAGGAAAGGCTGGCTTTAGACCATTTTTCTTCTCCTATCCCTCTGCTGCTCTTAAGGAGCCGGTGAACGGGAAGCGTTTAGTCGTTTCGCTTGTATATAGCTTAGAAAGTGGCCTCGCATTTTGCCGTTCTCTTGCCAGACCGTCTAAGGTCATAGAACACCATTGAGACCGCACCAAGTGACTCCCGGTAATGCTGGAGCCACAAGCCACCCTTGAGACCGTACAATGCGACTTTTGGTAACGATTAGGCTAAGAGCAGGAAAATGAACAAAGCAATATACCGAAAGATAGTTTTTTATCTAACCTTCGATATAGGTCGTCTAGCCAGGAAAACAGGAGTATTTAAACGTTCTTAACGAAGACAGTTTGCCGACGAAGAGTTTCTATAAGCATACACTAGGGGAAATGGACGGAGGACTTAAACTAGCCCATTATCCCTGGCATATAAAGCAAGGGCCAAACGGCTATCCACGTGGAGTTTATCGTATATTTTGTGCAGGTGCGTCTTCACGGTGCCTTCGCTGATATAAAGCTTTTTGCCAATCTGCTGATTAGCCAATCCGCTGGCAACCAGATGGATGACTTCAATTTCGCGGGAGCTTAGGATTTCATAAGCGTGGCGGACACCGTTTTCGCGCTGCACTAGTTTTTGCGCGGCGCTGGTTAAGGAGTCCCGTTCGAACCACTTCTCACCGGCGTGAACTTTCTTGATACATTGGACGACTAGTTTCGACTCCATATGCTTCAGAACTATTCCTAATACACCCAGACGGATAGCTTCAAACATCTCATCGTCGTTCAAGGCCGCCGTAAAGATCACGGAACGGGTCGGAAGTTTGGTCTTTGTTATCTCCTTGAGCACATCAAGGCCATTTTCTACGGGTATGTGGATGTCAAAGACTAGGACATCAGGCCGGTGCTTACGCACGGCGCGCAGCGTTTCTTCGCCCGTGGTGCACCGAGCGAGAATTTTGAAGTTCTTTTCCAGACGAAACAGGTGCTCTAACCCATCGAGGACGACGGGATGCTCATCACCCAACACCAAAGTTACAGACATCGGTCCTAAATGATCCCGTTCAGGTGAGCGATGCATGCTTATAGGCTCCATCACACCAAAGAACGAGCCATGGGTTCTCGACAGTGATTTCCGGGCACAAGCCTCTAGACCTGAATGACCGCTCATAGAGCAATACCTGAGCCGCTGCTCAACGGACATTGAAGTGTATGAATTGGCTGCAGAAATGCAAAAAGCGCCCTAGAGTGACAAGTATTGACATGCCCTAGATTGTATTTGATGGCTAAGAAGCGGGTGTTTTAGCCCGATTTGGCGTCGCACTCGTAAACGGCAGGGTTGTGCCGCTTACGAGTTGACGAGTCCCCGTATTTACTCAATTAGTTTTGAGCAAAGCTTATCCGCACCCCGAGCGTCGAGCGGTTCGGCGCGGCGTATCTACGGGCGCTCGCAAGTTTAGACAAAGCCAAATCCTTCGAGCAGTTTTGCGCGGGGCTTTGATCGATAAGTAAATGAATAACCCCCAAGGCGACACTGCGAAATAAGCGAATCAGATTTCCAGCAGGACCTCAGAGAAACCGATGATCGCGTTGAGCGGCGTGCGCAGCTCGTGCGACATGTTGGCGAGAAACTCCGATTTGTGGCGATTCGCCGCCTCGATCCGGGCATCAAGTACAAGATCAATTCCTCGCAAGAGTTTGTCATTGGCGGCTACACTCCCGGCAATCCCCTCGATGCGCTCATCGTCGGCTACTACGAAAGCGGTAAGCTCTATTACGCTGCCAAGGTTCGGAATGGTTTTGTCCGGCACCTCCGGCGCGAAGTTTCCGAGAGGCTCAAAGGCTTAGAGACCGCCGATTGTCCGTTTGCTAACCTGCCTGAAAAGAAACGCACCCAATGGGCACTAACGAAGGAAGAGATGAAAAACTGCCGGTGGCTCCGGCCCCAGGTGGTCGCACAGGTCGAATTTACCGAGTGGACGCCGGACGGTCACCTGAGAGCTGCCAGTTTCGTCGGGCTGAGAGACGATAAGAAAGCGATAGAGATTGTGCGGGAGACATGACGCAACGCGATATTTTGATCGGCACCTCAGGTTATTCCTATCCCGGCGCTCCGCCGAAAGGCTGGTTCGGCGCTTTCTATCCGGATGTGAAGAGCAAAGGCTTCGATGACCTTAAATACTATTCCAATGTCTTCAACACTGTCGAAATTAATTCCACATTCGACAGGCTACCCTCCGAAGCAATGACTAAGCGATGGGCTAGTAAGACTCCGTGGGACTTCACGTTTGCCGCAAAGCTATGGCAGAAATTCACGCACCCAATGAAGATCGGTCGAAAGAAGCCCGAGGAGCAGTGGGAGGCTGCCGCACAGAAGGATTTCGATCAATTTCGTGAAGGCATTTTGCCTCTGGCCGAGGCGGGAAAACTAGGTGCTCTTCTCTTACAGTATCCAGCCGGCTTTCACTGCACGCCTGAGAACATGGAACAGGTGCAGAATACTTTAAGGTGGTTTTACGACTATCCCAAGGCGGTCGAGCTTCGACATAAGAGCTGGAGCGAGAATAGAGATCAAGTCAGAGCACTCTTCGAAGGGAACAGAGCAAGCGGGGTTCTCATCGACGAGCCTAAGTTTGGGACTTCCATTCGACAAGAATTTGAGGCCATGGGCGAGATATTTTATTTCCGGGCTCACGGGCGCAACGCCAAAGCGTGGTGGAACCCGAAGGAGTCTTGGGAACGATACGACTATTGCTACGGCGCCACCGTGCCAATCAACACGCAATCAACACGAGTGGCGAACTTGGATGATCCAAAAACGTCCTGGCGACATTCTGGCAACATTGGGCCTGCTGAAAAGAAAAAGGGAAAGCCCGTTTTGAACTTCCCCTTTTTATTCCCATAACTTGGAAATGCCCCCGGCGTGACTCGAACACGCGGCCCCAGGATTAGGAATCCTGTGCTCTATCCACCTGAGCTACGGGGGCACATGCACGCAATTTTGACAGCTTTAC
>Ga0137364_10001082_pt1 | contig 12364 bp, 10 predicted proteins | sample SagtaG_10_FD_104798 | JGI IMG/M metagenome (GOLD analysis project Ga0137364, IMG submission 104798) | Vadose zone soil microbial communities from Sagehorn Ranch, Mendocino, California, USA - Sage1_L_20_16 metaG | ecosystem: Environmental > Terrestrial > Soil > Vadose zone | place: USA... | reverse complement strand
TGGGGCTGGCCATTCGCGGTAGGATTTGTCCTGCTTTTGTTCGTGCACGAATCCGGCCATTTGCTCGTCGCGAAAAAATTCGGACTCAAAGTTGGCGCGCCGGTTTTTATTCCGTTCATGGGCGCGTTCATCGCCCTCAAAGAAGCGCCGCGCAATGCATGGATGGAAGCATGCGTCGGGATCGGCGGCCCAATGTTGGGGAGCTTTGGTGCGTTGATTTGCAACTTCCTGGGCGAAATGTTCGCCGCGCCGCTTTTTATCGCGCTCGCCTGGTTTGGTTATTTTCTTAATCTATTTAACCTCACTCCTGTCGGAATGCTCGATGGCGGCCGGATCGTGACCGCGCTTTCGCGGTGGCTTTGGCTGCCCGGATTCGCATTGCTTCTCTGGTTCGGATGGAAATATCCAAATTTCATCATCTGGTTAATCGTGCTCTTGTCGCTCCCGCGGATCTATTCACTTTTCCGCAAACGAACCGAGGAAGAACAGCGCTATTTTGAAGTCACGCCGGCCCAACGTTGGACGATGTCGATTCTGTATTTCGGTCTGATCACGATCCTGCTCTTCGGAATGCACGTGGCGCAGCAGGATTTAAACAAATACGGAGTCCGCTCCCACGGCCACGGACGCGATACGATCATCCAGTAAACTCTGGTTCAGGACGTCCTTGTCGCGGCGAAGACTTTTTCAGGTTCAAGTCCGATTCTTTCGAGAATTGACCTGAACCGTTTATCTGAACGAAGCGGCACAAACTCAGGAGCGATGCCGACGCCGTGTAAGGATGACGAGCGCTGCTCGCACGCGTGTTCGAGCTCGCGAATTGCGTCATCATGCGCACCAAGTGTTACGTGGACGTGCGCAATGGCGTCACCCGCTCGATAACCCCAGCCTGCGATAGCTGTATTGAGAGTTGCCAGCGCTTCCTTGCGCCGTTTCATGCGAGCGTACGTAATCGCCAGACCAAAGCCTGGCCTCCCGGTAAACTCTCGCGCCTTTTCGTAGAGGGCAATGGCGTCATCGAACCGTCCCGTCTCGCGATACAGCGCTGCCAGTGCCGGCTCTCCATAGTGAGCAAAGGTCGGATCGAGCTGGAGTGCGCGCTCTCCGGCTTCGGTCGCTTCGTCGTAAAGACCGAAATAACGATAGAGCTCGCACGCGAAGTTATTCACCCAAAGTGATGCCGGGTCGATTTTGGATGTGCGTTGCAAATAAGTCAGCGCTTTGTCGCGATCGCCGCGCGCCGCATAAAACGCGGCAATAAAGTAATTCGATGGCGTCGAATTTGGTTCGATCTCGACCGCCCGTTTGAACTCCGCTTCCGCGCCGTCGAGGTCCCAGTCCAGTATGCGTTTGGCTTCGGCGAGATAGACGTGTGCTTCGGCCTCTTGATCGTTCAGCTGTAGCGCATGCATCGCTGCGTCGCGAACTTTCGGGTAGGCTTCGAGTGGAGGCACAAAGGAATCGGCCAGCCACAGCCACGTCTTTGCAGTTCCAGTCCACGCGCGACTGAACTTCGGATCCTGCTCCAGTGCGCGGTGGAAAAATTCCAGGCTTCTCCGCAACTCGGGCTCGGTGTTCTTGTCCGAATAAACGACACCCCCCAAATAAGCATCGTAGGCAGCTGTGCTCCGGGAAGGACGCGAAGGCGAGATCGCGAGTTTGAGCTTGAGAGTGTCGACAATGGAACGCGTGATCTCATCCTGTAGCGTGAAAATTCCGTGCATTTCGCGTTCATATGTTTCCGACCAAATGGTAAAGCCGTCGCAGGCGTCAATCAGTTCCGCGGTAATGCGCACTCGATTGCCATCCCGACGTACACTGCCCTCAAGCACGTGGCCAACATTTAACTTTGATGCAATTTCCCCCAGCTCGGCCTCTTTGTCCTTGAACCAGAACGAAGACCGTCGCGCCGCAACGCGCAGCCCATCAACTTTCGCTAGCGCTCCCAGAAGCTCCTCGGCAATACCCTCCCCGAAGTAGGCGTGATCTTTGGCCGGGCTTAAATCATTGAACGGCAAAACGGCAATGGATTTTTCGGTCGAACCCCGGGATTCAGCGATTTCTGTCCTGGCCGGCGGGTCCGCATCACTTGTCCGGACGATTCCATGGCTGGTGATGTCGTAGATCCACGCAAAAATCAGGGCGATTGGAAAGCCAAGCATAATCGCGACGATGGCGAGTCGCTCGCCCCAGTTGGGTATTTCGAACGGCGGAAAGACCTGCGTCACGACTTGAATGAGCAGCCAACCTATGACTGCGTACGTGACGGCGACGGTGTAAACTCTCCTTCGCTTTAGCTCGGCAAAAAACTTTTTAGAATTCACTGCGCGTTCGGCAGACCAAGCCTCATATTTTGTACACGATTAGCAATCGACAAGTTCTGTGTTCGCTTGAAACGGCCGGGCGCTAGAAAGTCACTTCGCTGGCTTTTCAAGGAGTTTTTGAAAACGTGGATCGCTTCGAAGCGGGTCCCATTCCCATCGATGTTTCAAGTCGTTAATGGTGATGCTGTAATCGACGCTATCCACCGCACCCGGCGTTTTGATCAATCGCTCGAGCAGCGTTAACGCAAGATCTTTTTCACCCACGCGAGCATAGATCAAGGCGAGGTAGCAATTCACAATGACGCCGTCGACGGCATCTTTAGATTCCGGCTTCATTTCGACCGCCTGGCGCCCTTCTCGGATCGCGTCCTCTTTGCGTCCCATGAACGCGTACAGCCAACCGAGATTCGCATGCCGGATAGCGCTCAAAGGCGCCTCTTTGACGGCGTTTTCCAGAATAGGTGCTGCCTCTTGGAAATGTTTTTGCGCCGCTACTACATCACCTTGTGCCAAAGCGACGGAGCCTTCAAAGAAACTTCGCGGCGTTGACCCTTCGCCGGTGTATGAGAGTTCCTTGGCAGTTGATGCATCGATTGCGCGCCTGGCCGCCGCGTAATCTCGATTCAGCATTGCGACTTCCCACCGCACCGCCGTGACCCCACCATCGGGATCGACTCCAGGAGGCACCTGATTCAACAAGGACTTCAATAGGCTGGTGTCTCCCTTCCACCAAAACTCGACGTAGCCTCTTTGAATTTTTGCAACGATTGATGTCGGCGCCATTGCCCTCAATTGCTCTACCAATTGCGCAGCTTCCGGCCAACGACGCATCGCCGTGTTTGTAAAGATCAGTTCCCGGATAGTATTTGGATTTTGCGGATCCAACTTCGCAACCCGTTCGTACTCTTCGAGTGATTGTCCCCATTTACCTTGCCGGCGTTTTATTGCCGCGATCAAGCGGCCAATATCCCCGTTACTGGGCGCTAGACGGGCAGCGACATCGAATTGTTCAAGAGCGCGGTCGTAATCCTGATCCATCCAGTAGATGCATTGACCCAGAGCAAAATGCGCTTCTGCGAGGTTGGGTTGGAGACGCAGAGCAATTTGAGCCTCCGTACGAGCTTTGTTTTTCCAATCCTCAGTCGGCTGGTAATAATGGAAAATCTCAGCGCAAACTGATGCGAGCCGCGCGTGGGCAAGCGCAAAGTTCGGGTCGAGCGCGATTGCCTGCATGTAAAGTTGTTCTGCGGTCTTGTAATCCTCCAGCAGCGTGTCGGGATTTCGGGAGATTTGATTCGCCCGCAAGTAAAACACATATGCATCCGGATTCTGCGTCGGTTTGGCTGTTACTCGCGCTTGCTCATCCGTACTTAGCGTGGCGCGCAGAGCGTCGGCGATTTCACTGGCCAACTCGCCTTGCAGTCCCAGCGAATCAGCCAGAGTGCGGTCGTAACGGTTCGCCCAGATTTGCCGGGCGTTCTGCGCATTGATCAATTGCACGTTGACCACTACCCGATCACCTTCCCGCCGAACGCTGCCTTCGAGGACATTCGCTACACCGAGTGTTTTGCCGATCTGGCGCAGGTTTTGCTCGGCGACATCGCGAAACTTCATCACAGACGAACGGCTGATGACCCTGAGATCTTTGATCTTTGCCAGACTGGTGAGGATGTCGTCCTGAACGCCGTCCGCGAAAAATGCGTTGTCTTTGTCAGGGCTGAAGTTTTGGAAGGGCAATACCGCGATGGTTTTCTCCAGTACAAGCGACGTTACTTCCGATTGCTTGAAATAGAGCCAAACGCCAAAGCTGGCGACGGCAATCAAGAGAGCAGCGGCTGCGATCAAGACATATTTGCGTGGAGGGATTGATGAACTACTTGCTGCTTGCCTGGCTTGCTCCGATTGCCATTGTTTAACCTTCTCCGGCAATTGCCCGTTCCCAATTTCATCCGTGTAGAGATTCACGATGAAGATGGGAACACCATGCTTTACGGCGCACTCGCCCAGATCATGTAGATATGTGCGCCATTGGCGAGAGTGCGCCAGGTCTTCGGCGACACGCTTGGAAAGGAGGATGTGGCCTGCGTCACCGCAATCCATTACCCGCTGCGCAATATTAATTCCTGCTCCTGCAACATTTGCTCGACCATTTACGTCCCGAACTTCGTTGACCGGTCCGCTGTGAATCCCCATTCGAAGCTTCAAATGAGGATTTTGCTTTAGGCCCTTACCGATCTCGATTGCGCATCGCACCGGCGCCTCGGGACTGTTGAAAAACACCAGCGCCATTCCGTCCCCAGTGGGGAGTCGGATCAGTTTATCGACCCCCTCCGCAGTGCGAACTTGCTCGGTGTTGAGGACGATGTCGGTCAGGCATTGCAGGTGCTCGCGCTGCTCATCCAAGAGCAGCTTTGAGTAGCCGACCAAGTCTATAAACAAGACATGACCGATCTCCAGCCGCACACCGGGCCCGACGTTTGTGGACATATGGTTTAACCTGCCAAGCAGTTTGTGAAATTCGTAACCGGTTTCTGCGGCGCCCTTCTACTATGCGTCACGCCGTTGCCAATGCCTCCGCTAACGACTGCGTCAAGGCGGGCGCAGCAGCGCGCAATTTCGCATCTTCAGTCACGAGCCGAACACCGAGTTGCCGGGCCAACGCCAGAAAACGTGCATCATACGCAGTTGTGCGATAGCGAAGCGCGGCATCCAGCGCCGCTTGATGGCTCACACGAAACAAGTGCGGCTGGAGAAACGCGGCTGCGCGATTCAGGCAGTCGCGCGCAGTCGCCGCGGTGATATAGCGCGCCCGCTCGTACGCAATCAGCACATTGCTTAGTTCGATCAGCGCGAGAGGTTCAGTTCGCCAGACGGCGTCGCGCGCGAACAGCTTTGCTACCGGCTGGCTACGCGCGCTCCGCACGTACAGCGGCGCAATGATGTTCGTGTCTACAAGAAGCATGCGAACTACGCGATCACTCCCGCCCCCACGCGATTGCCGCCTCGATGTCTTCCGTCGTTGGCATAAATCCGCCGCGCAGTTTTACTGGTTTCGGCGCTTTTGCCGGTCGAGTCTTACTCGCAGCAATCCCTTTACGCAGCAACTCCGCGATCGTGTCCTTCAGTTTTTTTTGTTCATGCACGGCGCGGATTTTCACGGCGCGCATCAAATCGTCCGGCAAATCGAGCGTTGTCTTCATTTAGCCATATTCCCAGATAGCTGGTTTTCTGTCAACAATCCCATTGCATACGGCAAATCACCACTCAAATTGCCGCGCACTTAATTCTGAATTACAAAAAATGGTTTAGGGCCTCTACAAATCCAGTTACGCCTTTCACGATAAAATGGACACCGATGGAGTAAATCACTACAAGCGCATGTTTGATATCACCGACGGCCTGATTCGCCGGCGTTACTCGGACGCGGACATCGAATTGATCCTTGGCGGGAATTTCCGCAGGGTGCTGGGACAAATCTGGAGCGCTTAAAGCTCACCGTCGCCAGACGACCACTGGGAATTATCAACAGTCGCTGCTAGATTGCTGAATGCCGTTTCAGCTCGAATCGAACTACAAACCGCGCGGAGACCAGGGCCAGGCAATTGGCAAGCTGATTAAGTCCGTTGAATCTGGAAACCGTCACCAGACGCTGCTGGGCGTTACCGGTTCGGGCAAAACTTTCACGATAGCAAACCTAGTTCAGGAGTTGGACCGGCCTACGCTTGTTATTTCGCACAATAAAACACTCGCTGCGCAGCTTTACTCCGAGTTCAAGCAATTCTTCCCGCAGAATGCAGTCGAATATTTCGTCAGCTATTTCGATTATTACCAGCCGGAGGCTTATATCCCCCGCTCCGATACCTACATCGAGAAGGATTCCTCTATCAATGAAGAAATCGAGCGGTTACGGCTTGCGGCGACCAGCGCGTTGCTTTCGCGCCGCGACACCATCGTCGTAGCCAGTGTGTCCTGCATCTACGGCATCACTTCGCCGGAGGATTATTTAGAGATGCTGCTCACCGTGAAACGTGGACAGCACACCTCGCGCGAAGCCGTGCTCGGTCGTTTAATCGACATGTTGTACGAGCGCAATGACGTGAATTTCGCGCGCGGCAGGTTCCGTGTCCGGGGCGACGTCGTGGAAGTTTATCCCGGGTCAGCCGATGAAGAAGGCATCCGGATCGAGTTCTTCGGTGACGAAATCGAGGCGCTTACGCGGTTTGATCCTTTGACCGGACACTCGCACGAATCACTAAGTGTGGTGACATTTTTTCCGGCGAAACAATTCGTGACACCGGCGGACAAACTCAATCGCGCGTTGCGCACGATCCGTGACGAACTGGAAGAGCGAATCATCGAACTAGAGTCGCAAAACAAACTTTTGGAAGCGCAACGCCTGCGAATGCGCACTGAATACGATTTGGAAATGTTGCAGGAAATGGGGTTCTGTAACGGGATCGAAAATTACTCGCGCCATCTCTCTGGGCGGCCGCCGGGTTCGAAGCCGTACACGATCATCGACTTTTTTCCGAAAGATTTCCTGGTAGTCATCGATGAATCGCACGCCACGATCCCACAGATCGGTGGGATGTATGAAGGCGATCGCTCGCGCAAAACGGTGCTCGTCAATTATGGGTTTCGCCTGCCCAGCGCGCTCGATAATCGGCCGCTCAATTTCGACGAGTTCATGAAGCTGACGAACCAGACCGTTTACGTGAGCGCGACTCCGGCAGAATTTGAAATTCAAAACAGCGTGGTTGGAAACAAAGGATACTTCCCGCATAAACGGCAGCGAATCGGCGACGCGGAACTTGTGCCTTTCGAGGTTGCTGGTAGAGCGCGACTGTCGGGCGCGCCGGGGCCGGCAGTCGGCGCGTTCGGCGAGCGCGCCGTACCAGTCTCGCGTACGGATGAGCCGCCAGAAAAATTTGATGTGCACACGCCAGGCGCGCCGCTCGTGGTCGAGCAGATCATCCGTCCCACGGGATTGCTCGATCCGAAAATCACGCTAAAGCCGCTTAAGAACCAGATCGACGAGACGATTGAGCTCTGTCGTCAGCGCGTGGAAAAAGGCGAGCGAATACTAGTGACAACGCTGACCAAGCGAACAGCAGAAGATTTGGCCGATTATCTGCGAGATGTCGGATTGAAGGTGCGGTACCTGCACAGTGACATCGATGCAATCGAGCGAGTCGAAATTTTGCGCGGATTGCGGGCGGCCGATTTCGACATTCTCGTTGGCATCAATTTGCTCCGCGAGGGTCTCGATCTTCCCGAAGTTTCGCTCGTTTGTATTCTGGATGCCGACAAAGAAGGATTTTTGCGCAGCCAGACTTCACTCATTCAAACAGCTGGTCGCGCCGCGCGCCACGTCAATGGTGAAGTCGTGCTCTTCGCGGACCAAGTCACTCAAAGTATGCAAGCGCTGATCTCGATTTCGGAATACCGGCGCGCGAAGCAGATGGAATACAACGAGAAACACGGCATCACACCGCAAACGGTTCGGCGCGCCGTGCAGGAGAGTCTGCATACCATTCTTCGCGGACGCGAAATCGCTGCCTCGGTTGTCCAGGAAGCCGGCGGCGACTTCAACGTGACCGAATTGCTGCGGGAATTGGAAGAGGAGATGCAGGAAGCCTCCGCGAACCTCGAATTCGAGCGCGCGGCGCTTTTGCGAGATCAAATTATGGAAGTAAAAAGCGGCGCCGGCATTTCAAAAATCGAACCCAAACGAAGGCCAGTGAAATATTCATCCCGCGGCCGCGGGACCGCCCGCCGCCGCTCGAGGGTTTAGAATTTCGGGTAGCGCTCGCGTCTCGCGTGCGCTACCCAATCGTCTCGCATTCGCACGTCCAAAGTTCTGAATCGAGCGCTACTTTGGCGCAGTTCGCCACAGCATTCGCGTCAGCATTTTCGCGCATCACGGCAAACACTGTCGATCCGGAACCCGACATAAGCGCTGCGCCAACTTCTGGTTGACTGAGCAACCACATTTTCAGTTGAGTAAGGAAAACAAATTTTTCGAAGACCGGACGTTCGAGATCGTTCACGAAAGTCTGATCAGCAAATTCCTGCGCTTCGTAACGAACTCTCGGAATTTCTCGGGAATCCTGCCAGCGGGAGTATGCCCATCCTGTTGAGACGGCAAAGGCAGGTTTTAATAACAGGATCGAAAATCTTCTCTTCAATTTAATCGGCGTGACCATTTCGCCACGCCCCTTGCACAGGGCTGCGGATTGAAAAACAAAAAATGGGACGTCTGATCCAATCGGCTCCGCCATTCTAGCCAGCGCTTGCCGAGACAATTTCGCGTCGAAGAGTTCATTGAGCGCGAGTATTACGGAGGCGGCGTCGCTGCTTCCGCCCCCTAATCCGGCGCCGTGCGGAATCTTCTTCTGGAGTTCAATCGAAACCGCGGGCTCGATCTCAGTCGTTTCAAAGAACGCCCTTGCTGCACGGACAACCAGATTGTCGTTGCCTGGCGGGACTGATGGATCATCGCAGCGAAATTCGATGCCCTTTCCCGCGCGGCCTTTATCCATTCTGATCTCGTCGTACAGCGAAATCGGTGCGATGAGCGTGTCGAGGTCGTGGAAGCCATTGACCTGGCGACCAAGAATCTTCAGCGAAAGATTGATCTTCGCAGGAGCGAAAACTTGCATAGTTCCTTGCAATTTGTTCTGTCATTCCGAGCGAAGTCGAGGAATCTCTTACGGTTTGGCGAAAATATCGATGCCGCTTTCGGCGGGAGACTTCGCTCGGAATGACAAAAGACAAAATCATCGTCGCGCTGGACGTACCGACAAAAAGGGAAACGCTTGAGCTCGTTGAAAAGCTCCGCGACCAAATCTCATTTTTTAAAATCGGTCTGCAACTTTATACCGCGGAAGGCCCGGAGATTTTGCGCGCAGTTTTGTCTACAGGCTCCAAGGTCTGGCTTGATCTCAAGCTGCACGACATTCCAAACACGGTCGCTCGCGCCGTCGAATCCGCGAACCGCCTTGGCGTGGAAATGTTTACTATTCACCTGAGCGGCGGCAGCGAAATGATCCGCGCCGCGACATCAGCCCGGGCGGGCAATATGTTGCTTCTGGGTGTGACTGTTCTAACCAGCTCAACGGAAGAAACGCTGCGGGAAATTGGAATTCCGGCGAAAGTCGATGATCAGGTGTTGCGCCTGGCGAAGGTCGGCGTTGAAGCAGGAATCGATGGAGTTGTAGCCAGTTCGCACGAAATCACACCTCTTCGTCGTGAATTCGGTAACAAGATCAAAATCGTTGTCCCAGGGATTCGACCGACCTGGTCGGAGCCTGGCGATCAAAAGCGAACGATGACTCCACGCGAGGCGCTTGAAGCCGGTGCAGACCATCTGGTCATAGGTCGACCGATCACCGCGCATCCAAACCCGAGCGAAGCTGTAGCGAAAATTTTGAATGAGATAGGCGGCTAATTTGTCACTCGAGCGAAGTCGAGGGATCTTTAGTTTGTTGCTTTTTTTTGTGGATTAGAGATTCCTCCACTTCGCTCGGAATGACAAAGCAAGGGCCGGAAATGACGGAGAAGCTATTCGCGTTGCTGGATGTTTATCACGGAGCTGATGCGCATTCGGCCGCGATGAACATGGCAATTGACGAAGCATTGCTCAGCAGTGCCTCTGTTCCCACCATTCGCTTTTATCGCTGGCAGTCCCCTGCTCTCTCATTTGGATACTTTGGTCGATTTTCTGACGTCGCGAGCTATCAAGGCGAACACGATATGGTCCGGCGTTGGACGGGCGGCGGGATCGTGTTTCACGGAAAAGATCTCACATATTCGATTGTAATTCCCATAAGTGACGCGGTCTTTACTGAACCAACGATGTTCATCTATGAACGAATCCATCGAGCTTTGTGCGATGCGTTAAAGAAAAACGGACAATCCGCGGTTATAGCCACGGGCGCTGACCGCGCCGGAGTTACCAGGGTCAACGACCCGGGCTACAGTTGTTTCGCAAACCCTGTGCGTGCGGATGTGATGATTGATGGCAGAAAAGTTGCAGGCGCGGCTCAACGACGGACACGTCGCGCTCTGCTACAACAGGGCAGCATCCAGAGCGTTGACCTTGAGAGCGGCCTTTCGCAACGATTTATACAGGCTTTGTCGACAGATTACAGCGAGCAAAAACTCGACGAGGAAATTTTGAATCGAGCGCGAGAATTGGCCGAGCAGAAGTACAGCACCGATTTTTGGTTGCGAAAAAGGTAGTGCGAGCGTCTCGCTTGCAAAATTATCGATAAAACAAGCTAGAAGCTTGCTCTACTCCAACCGCCCCGCTATCCTCGCCTCGTGGAACTCTTCGCGCGCTTACGGCCAAGCTCGCCACCGGACGAGTCCGTCCCATTGACGGACCTGACTGAGAATGCGCTGGCCGCTTCTCCTGCCGCCTCGCTGGCCAAAGTGGCGAAATTGGTTCAACCGCATCTTGAGGAAGTCGAGACGCGCATTGCGCAGCAAGCGGCGGCCTTCGACCCGGCAATCGAAGGTTACGTTGTGTACGCGGTGGGCAGCCGCGGCAAACGTCTGCGGCCGCTGCTAACACTTCTGGCCGCCGGCGCAACTGGAGAGATAAACCCGGGACATATCGATCTTGCTGTGACCGTAGAACTCATCCACATCGCGACATTGGTTCACGACGACGTGATGGACGAAGCGGAGCGCCGGCGGGCACAGCCTACGGCGAACGCGCGCTGGGGAAATTCGCTGAGCGTTTTGCTGGGCGATTGCCTCTTCGCTCATGCGCTTACATTGTCGACTAATTTCGAGAATTCGAATATCGGTCGCGCGATTGCTCGTACGGCTGCAACCGTTTGCTCTGGCGAAATGATCCAGACACAGCGCAAATTTGATCTCAACCTCAGCGTTCAGGATTACTTGCGAATCGTTCAAATGAAGACCGGGTCGCTGTTCGCCGCCGCGGCGGAGTTAGCCGCTGTAATCAGTGAGGCAAATCCTGATGCGATCGAACGATTCAAGAACTTCGGGTTTCAAATCGGAACCGCATATCAGATTTATGACGATTGTGTCGATCTCGCTGGGAACGAAGGAACAACGGGCAAGACCCTCGGTACAGATCTCCGGAAGGGGAAGTTCACGCTACCGGTGTTGATTTTCCTGCGCTCAGCATCGGAGTTTGAGCGGGAACGCTGTTGCCAGCTTGTGCTTGAAGAGCGAGTCGAAGAAATGATTGAGCTCTTAAAGAATGGCGCGAACAATGGAGCGCTTAATGAATCGATTGCCGCTGGCAGCAATTTGATTCGCCAAGCACAAGGCGGCCTGGACGGAATCGGATCCAATCCTTACGGGGAGGCGCTGTTCTTCCTCGGTGACGTGTTGTGTGAGATGTTCGATCAACTTCGCGTCTGAAATCTTGATTAGGGTCGAGCTCCCGCGAGACCTGGTTGAGTCAGCGCCCCTCCAATTTCTGATATGTCGCAGCTGAAAATCCGCGAAATGCCGCAGGATGAGCGGCCGCGTGAAAAACTTGCCGCTCACGGAGCCGCAGTCTTAACCGATCCGGAGTTAATCGCGATTCTGTTACGTACTGGAATTCCGGGCGCCAATGCGATCGAAGTCGCACGCAAATTGCTGAAAGGCTACGGCTCGCTCAGCGGACTAAGCCGTTGCACGGTTGATGAGCTGTCCAAGATGCGTGGTGTTGGTTTCGCGAAAGCCGTACAGCTCGTCGCCGCCTTTGGACTCGGCCAGCGTCTCGCGCGTGAAACATTGTCCAAACAAAAAATTGATTCGCCTGAATTAGTTAACGAACTCGTCGGGCCCGAGATGCGGCGACTCCGCAAAGAATCGCTGCGCGTGATCCTGCTCGATACGCGTTATCATTTAATTCGAGTGGAAGAAGTTTCGATAGGCAGCGTAAACGAGAGCATCGCGCATCCACGCGATGTTTTTCGGCCCGCCCTTGTCGCCTCAGCTTATGCCGTGATCGTGGTGCACAATCATCCTTCCGGCGATGCGTCACCGAGACAGACCGACCACAGCCTAAC